>Ga0066903_100000094_pt1 | contig 41051 bp, 36 predicted proteins | sample PanSoiMetaGPlot1_FD_67491 | JGI IMG/M metagenome (GOLD analysis project Ga0066903, IMG submission 67491) | Tropical forest soil microbial communities from Panama analyzed to predict greenhouse gas emissions - Panama Soil - Plot 1 (version 2) | ecosystem: Environmental > Terrestrial > Soil >... | reverse complement strand
CGCGCGCAGGAGCTAGAACAACGCCGCGACGTACCGGGCCAGGCTCACGACCGACGAAGGCCCGGTGGCCATCGGATCCCCGAGCCAGTCGGGTGGAATCAGCCACACGAACGCCAGGATCGCAATGACCCACGCGTCGTAGGGCAGCGTGGTCCGCTCGTCGGTCCAGAAGAACGCGCGGTTGAACACGCCCCGCGCGCCTTCTTGCGACGGCATCGGCAGATTGTTCAGCGCGAGGTACGTGTAGTAGATGCGGTTGGCGACCGCGAGGATCGAGAGCACCAGGATCACCCACAGCACGCCCGCCATGCGGTTCGTGAACGCGCCGATCATCAGGAGCACGATCCGCTCGGGCCGTTCCATGAAGCCGACCTTGCACTTGTCGACCAGCGATTCCGCGCGGGCGCGCGCGTAGCTCGTCATGATCGAGAAGATCAGCGTCAGCGCGGCGACCATCACGTAGTCGCTGCGGCCAAGCTTCGAGTAGAGGAAGATCAGACCGGTCAAGAGCGCCAGATCCGAGAACCGATCCAGCGTCGAGTCCCAGAACGCGCCGAAGCGCGACTGGAGCTGCAGTTGATGCGCGACCTTGCCGTCGATCAAGTCGAAGATGTTGGCGACGAGCACCACGACGAAGGCCAGCCTGAACCGGCCGTAGCCCAGGGCCCATGCGGCCCCGATGTTCACGATGACGCCGACGAACGTCAGGATGTTCGGGTGAATCCGCAGCTTCACGCAGAGCGCGATGATCGCGCGCAGCGGAAACATGCAGACCGTCCCGATGAGCCCGGTGAAGGTGGTGTGCCGCGGCGGCGGCGGGGCGGTGATCGCGACCCGCGACCGCGGAGCGTGGCGTAAAATAGTGGGTTTAGGCACTGTACAGAAGCGGCGACATAGTAGCGTATGCCCATCCACGATCTCAAGGAGCAGATTGCCCGTTTGCCGGAGCAGCCGGGGGTGTATCTGTACCTCAATGCGGAGGGCGAGACCATCTACGTGGGCAAGGCGCGGGCCCTGCGCGACCGCGTCCGCAACTACCTCGGCGCCTATGGCGGCGACGCCAAGACCGACGCGCTCCTCGACGAGATAGCCCGCCTCGAGATCATCGTCACCGACTCGGTAGTGGAGGCCCTGGCGCTCGAGAACAACCTGATCAAGCAGCGCTCGCCGAAGTTCAACATCCTGCTCCGCGACGACAAGAACTATCCGTACCTCCAGCTCACGACGACCGAGCCGTTTCCGCGCGTCCTGGTCGCCCGCCGGGTCGAGCGCGACGGCACCTTTTATGCCGGCCCGTTCATGCCCGCGCATTTCGCACGGCGGACGATGGCGTTGACACACCGGCTGTTTGGCATCCGTTCCTGCAACGAGGTGATTACCGGCAAACGGGGGCGTCCGTGCCTCGAGTACGACATCAAGCGCTGCATCGCGCCATGCGTCGACAGCGTCTGCGGGCCGGAGGAGTACGGACGCGCCGTGAAGGATACCCAGCTCTTCCTGGAAGGCCGGAACGACGAGTTGATCCGGACGCTGCGCGCCCGGATGCTCGACGCGGCCTCGGCCGAGCGCTTCGAGCAGGCCGCGCAGCTGCGCGACGCGATGAAGACCGTGCAAACGCTGCACGATCGCCAGCAGAAGATGGCGACCACCGAACTCGGACACCGCGACGTGTTTGGCGTGAAGATCGGGCCGGCCGGCGTGGCGATTCAGATCTTCCAGGTTCGGAACGGCCGCGTGGTCGAGCGCGTCGAGCTGGGCAGCGAGGCCGCCATCGTCGGCTCGGAGGAGGGCGCGGTGCTCGAGGCCGCGCTCCAGCAGTTCTACGAGCTGCGCATGGCGCCGCCCGAGATTCACGTGCCGTCGGAGCCCGACGATCGCGAAGCGCTCGAAAGCTGGCTGTCTGAGCGCGCCGCTCGCCGCGTGCGCATCGTCGTGCCGCAGCGCGGCGAGAAGCGAGGGCTCGTCGATCTGGCGCGGCGCAACGCGGCGCTGGCGTACAACACGCGCTTCAACCAGACCACCGCGGCGCAGTACGACGCACTGGAAACGCTTCAGGCCGTGCTCGCGCTGACGGCGCTGCCACGGCGGATCGAGTGCTTCGACATTTCCACGATTCAGGGGAGCGAGACCGTCGCCTCGATGGTGGTCTGCGAAGACGGCCGCATGCGGCGCGCGGACTACCGCAAGTTCAGAATTCGTGGCCTCGCTGCGACGAAGCGGCCGATGGCGATGCTCGCTGATTTTGAAACGGACGTTGATTCGCCAGCCCCTGGGGGTGCGGCCCCGCGCGCCGTGAATGATGACTTTGCGGCCATGTACGAAGTGGTGCTGCGCCGCTACCGGAAGGTGCTGGAGCAGGGCGGTCCTTTTCCCGACTTGATCGTGATCGACGGCGGCAAGGGCCAGCTGACATCGGCGTATACCGCGCTCGAGGAGCTGGGCCTCGCCAACCTTGTCGCCCTGGGCATCGCGAAGAAGGAAGAGCTGTTGTACACGCGCGCGGCCAGCGATCCCATCGCGCTGCCCGCAAGCGACCCGGCGCTGCTGCTCGTGCAGCGCATTCGAGACGAGGCGCACCGGTTTGCCGTGACGTTTCACCGCACGGCGCGTGCGGGCCGCGATCTGCGATCGGAGCTGGATCACGTGCCGGGCATCGGGCCGCGCCGCCGTCGCACGCTGCTCACCACGTTCGGCAGCGTGGCGGGCGTGCGGCGCGCGACGCGCGAAGAACTGGCCGCCGCTGTCGGCGCGAGAGCCGCCGACGCCGTCCTTGCGTTTTTCGCAAGCCGGCCTTAACCTGTCGTCACCAACCTTTCTTGGACATCAACTTCGCCCAGGTCTTCATCGCGTTCATCGTGTTGCTGTTCTCTCTGACTGTGCATGAATCGGCCCACGCCTGGACGGCCGATCGTCTGGGCGACCCGACAGCGCGGCTGCTGGGCCGCGTGTCGCTCAATCCGATCGTACACGCGGATCTCATCGGCACCGTCATCTTCCCGCTGCTCGCGCTCGTCGGCGGTGTCCCGCTCATCGGCTGGGCCAAGCCGGTGCCGGTCAACACGCGCCGCCTGTCGCACCCGCGGCGCGACTACGTGGCCGTGGCCGCGGCGGGGCCCGCGAGCAATCTGGTGCTCGCGGTCGTCGCCGCTGTGGCGCTGCGCCTGTGGCCCGTCTCGCCGATCACGATCGGCGAGCCCAATGTCTCCGCGCCGATCGCGTCGTTTCTGGCCAGCGCGCTCCGCGTGAACGTGCTGCTGGCGCTCTTCAACATGATTCCGATTCCGCCGCTCGACGGCGGCAACGTCCTCGGCGGCCTGTTGCCGCGGCCGATCGCGTATCGATACGACACCCTCATCCGGCCCTACGGGTTCATCCTGCTGTACGCGCTCCTCCTCACCGGCGGCTTCGATCGTCTCGTCGGTCCTCCGTATCGCCTGCTGGTCTCTTGGCTGCAGTGACCGCCCGCGCTCGCGTCGTGTCGGGGATGCGGCCGACGGGCTCGCTGCACATCGGCCATCTCGTCGGAGCGCTGAAGAACTGGGTCGCGCTTCAGGAGAAATACGACTGCTTCTACTTCGTGGCCGACTGGCACGCGCTCACGAGCGAGTTCGCCGACGCGTCGCAGCTGCGGGCGAACGCCTACGAAAACGTGGCCGACTGGATTGGCGCGGGCCTCGATCCCGAACGGACCACCTTCTTCATCCAGAGCCTGGTGCCCGAGCACGCCGAGCTCGCGCTGCTCCTCTCGATGGTGGTCCCGGTGCCCTGGCTGGAACGGGTGCCGACCTACAAGGAGCAGCAGGAAACCCTCAACGACAAGGATCTGTCGTCGATCGGGTTTCTGGGCTACCCGCTGCTGCAGACCGCCGACGTCACGATGTACGACGCCCGGTTCGTGCCCGTCGGCGAAGATCAGGTCGCGCACCTGGAGCTCGCGCGCGAAATCGTGCGGCGCTTCAATAACATTTTCGGCGGCGGGACGGACGTGCTCGTCGAGCCGCAGCCGCTCCTGACGACGTTCGGGCGCCTGCCGGGGCTCGACGGCGACAAGAAGATGAGCAAGAGCCTGGGCAACACGATTCAGCTCTCCGACTCGGCCGACGATGTGCTGAAGAAGGTGCGGTCGATGTACACGGATCCGAAGCGCGTGCGCGCGGACATTCCCGGCACGGTGGAAGGCAACCCCGTGTTCGTTTACCATGACGCGTTCAACCCGGATATGGCCGAGGTCGACGACCTGAAGGCGCGGTACCGCGCCGGCAAGGTCGGGGACGTTGAGGTGAAGACAAAGCTGGCGCGCGCGTTGAACACCTACCTCGACCCCATTCGCGAGCGGCGCGCCGCGATCCTGGCCCGGCCGGACGAGCTGCGGGACATGCTGTTCGCCGGTTCGGAACGCGCGCGCGGCGTGGCCCGCGAGACGATGGCGCGCGTGCGCGACGCGGTGAAACTCTCGTACCGATCGCAGCGGTGAGTTGTGGAGCAGCAGCACACGGACTTTGAATCGGCCGCCGACGCCTTCCCGATCAAGCTCTCGAACTTCGAGGGCCCGCTCGATCTGCTGCTGCATCTCATCAAGAAGAACGAGCTCAACATCCACGACATTCCAATCGCGCTCATCACGCGCCAGTACCTCGACGCCATCAAATTGCTCGAGGCGCTGAACCTCGACGTGGCCGGCGAGTTCATCGTGATGGCAGCCACGCTCATCCACATCAAGTCGAGGATGCTGCTGCCGCGGCCTGAGACGGCCGCGGGCGTCGAAGGCGAGATCGAAGACCCGCGCGACGCGCTGGTGCGGCGCCTGCTCGAGCACCAGAAATTCAAGGCCGCCGCTGAACTCCTGCACGAGCGCGAGCAGCTGCGCTCGGCGCAGTGGCTGCGCCCTGACGCGGTGGTCGCCGGCATCGCGGGCGAGGAGTACGAGCCCGAGCTCGAAGTCGATCTCTTCAGCCTCTTGTCCGCGTTTCAGGCGGTCATCGAACGGGCGAAACATCGCCCCAAGGTGCTGCTGCCGCCCGAACAAATCTCGATCGAGTCCCGCATCGATCAGCTGCTGCTGCGCCTGTCGGACACGGAGGCCTGCGGGTTCGAGGAGCTCTTTGCCGACGTCACCGAGCGGGGCGGGCTCATCGTGACGTTTCTCGCGCTGCTCGAAATGATTCGACTGAAGCTGGTGCGGGTGTTCCAGTCGGGTTCCTTCGGGCCGATTCGTGTGTACAAACGGGCGCGGCCGGTGGACGCGCCGCATCCTATTGGCGATCCAGAGGCAAAGCATGGATGAACGGGACGAACCACAGGGACACGAAGGGCCGGAAGCGCTCGAAGGACACGAAGGCGCCGAAGGACTCGAAAGGACGCTGGCGTCCCGAGGATCGGCAGAACTCAAAGCCATTCTCGAAGCGCTGATCTTCGCGTCGCCCGAACCGCTCACGCTGAAGGCGATCGACAAACTGCTCGAATCGGAGCCCAAAGAGGATGTCGCGGCAGCGCTTGCCGACCTGAAACGCGATTACGAACGGCCAGGCGGACTGCAGCTGGTCGAAGTGGCCGGCGGCTATCAAATCGTGACGCGGCCGGACCTGCACGACTGGGTGCGGCGCCTGTTTCACGAGCGTACGACGCAGAAGCTGTCGGTCCAGGCGCTCGAGACGCTGGCGGTGATCGCCTATCGCCAGCCGGTGACGTCGGCCGAGATCGCGGAGATTCGCGGCGTGAACACGTCGGGCGTGCTGAACACCCTGCTCGAGCGTCACCTCATCAAGATAGTCGGGCGCAAGCAGGTCGTCGGGCGTCCCTTCATGTACGCCACGACCAAGGAGTTCCTCATCCGATTCGGTCTGAACGACCTGAGCGATCTGCCGAAAGTGGAAGACATGGCCGAGGCGCTCGGCCTCGAGGCGCCGCTGCTGGTGGAGCGGGTGCCGCCGGACGACGCACTGCCGCTCGAGGAGCCGGAGGAGAAGCCGGAATCGATTCATTGACGATGTCAACGGCTCTCTCCCTCATGTGTCCCTTCGCATCCTTTGTGTCCTTCTGATTCACCCAGTATTCCGCATGCCTGCGGCGATCCCGTTCACGGTGATCACCAGCGCGTGGTGCAGCCGCGGGTCGTCTCCCGCCTGTCGCAGGCGATCGAGCATCTCGATCTGAACGAGGTTGATCGGATCGACGTAGGGATTCCTCAGGTCGATCGCCCGGCGCAGCACCGGATTCGAGTCGGCCAGGCGCGCGTGGCCGGTCACGCCCTGGACGACGGCGATGGCGCGCGCGAGTCGCTCGCGCAGGTCCGCGCCAATCGGCTGAAGATTGGCCGGCACGAGCCGGCGATCGTACTCGGCCGCGATGCGCGCGTCGGCCTTCGCCAGCACCATTTCCATCAGATCGATCGTCGCGCGGAAAAACGGCCACCCTTCGTACATCTCTCGCGCCAGGGCGGCGTCGCCGTCGCCGTCGACATTGTCATCGGCCTCTTCCAGAGCGGCTTCGAGGCCGAGCCACGAGGCCAGCAGCAGCCGCGTCTGCGTCCACGCGAACTGCCAGGGGATGGCCCGCAGCGTCTCAACGCCGTCGCGGGGTGATCGACGGGCCGGCCGGCTGCCGATGTGGATGGTGCGCAACTCGGGCTCCGGGGTCGCAACATGGAAGTACTCGAGAAACCGGGCGTCGTCGTACACGGCCGCGCGATAGGCCAGCCGCGCCCGTTGAGAGAGGCGATCCATGGCAGATCGCCAGCGTGGCGGCGGCTCCGCCCGCGGCGTCAGCATCGCGTCGAGCACGGCCGTCGTATACACCTCGAGCGTGCGGAGGGCGATATCGGGGACGCCGAACTTCGCCTGAATCATCTCGCCCTGCTCGGTGACGCGCATCGTGCCGTCCACCGATCCCGGTGGCTGCGACGAGATGGCCAGGTAGGTCGGTCCACCGCCGCGCCCGACGCTGCCGCCGCGGCCGTGAAAAAGAGTGAGCGACACGCCATGCCTCGCGCAGCACGCGACCATCTGCTCCTGCGCGCGATACAGGGCCCACGCCGCCGCGAAGCGCCCGGCGTCTTTCGCTGAATCGGAATAGCCGATCATCACTTCCTGCCGCCCGTCGATGCGCGCCCGGTACCAGGGCACGCGGCACAGCGTGTCGAGCACATCGGCGGCCCGCTCGAGATCCCGGGTGGTTTCGAAGAGGGGCACGACCCGCTGCGGATGCGGGCTGCCGGCGGCGCGCTGGAGGAACTCGACGGCCAGCACGTCCGACGCGCGGCTGGCCATGGTGATGACGTACGCGCCGAGATCATCGCGATGCAGGCGTGCCGCCGTCTGAAACGTTTCGAGCACGTCCCGGACGCCCGGCGGCGCTGCCGCGGTGTTCACATCAGCAAGCGTGAAGGTTGGTGCCGTGAGCTCGCGGGTCAGCACGCCGACCCGATCGATCTCTTCGATGTCCAGGAACGGACCCCGCCCGCGCTCGCGCATCAGCCAGTCGACGGCGTCGGCGTGGCGGCCGGCTTCCTGGCGCAGGTCGAGCCGCGCGAGCGTGAGCCCGAACGTCGCCACGCGCCGGAGGATATCGAGCAGCCGCCGCGACGCGATCACTTCGTTGCGGGTCGCGACCAGCGAGCGATAACACGCCTGCAACACGCCGGCGAATGCGTCGACGTCCAGATAGGGCTCCGCGTCTCCTCGACGTGGCGGCGACTCCGACAGCGAGTCGGTCGCCCATTGCCTCGTCGCGTCGAGCCGATCCGCCACCGTCCGGAGCACGGCGCGGTACGGCTCGCGTGCGCCGACGGCGAGCGCCCGCAGCTGGTCGTCGGCGGCCGTCAGCGACAGCTCGTCGCGTAGCGCCCGCACTTCGCGCGCGTACAGGTCCGCGGCCATCCAGCGCGCCAGCCATGTGGCCTGGCGCGTCACCTCCGGCGTCACCGCGGGGTTGCCGTCGCGATCGCCGCCGATCCACGACCCGAACCGAATCGGCGCCGCGTCGAGCGGCAGCGTCTCGCCTGTCGTCTCGATGAGCGCGCGATCGAGGGCGCGCAGGTAGCGGGGCACGGCGTCCCACAGCGTCTGTTCGAACACGATCAGGCCGGCGCGCACTTCGTCGAGGGGCGAGACGGTCTGCGCCCGGACTTCGTCGGTTTCCCACGCCGCGGCGATCTCGGCGCGAAGCGCGCCGACTGCCTCGTCGCGTTCGATCGACGTCAGGTCCGTTCGATCGCGGCAGGACAGGGCTGCGGCGATGCGATTGTGTTTGTGGATGAGCGTCCGCCGGACGATCTCGGTCGGATGTGCGGTGAGGACCAGGCCGATGCGCAGCGATCGTACGGCCTCGGCGAGCCGGTCCGCGGACGCGCCAGCGCGCAGGAACCGGTGAAACGCTTCGTCGCACGAGCCCGGCTGCGCGGCGCCGCGGTGCGAGGCGTACTCGCGTCGGCGTCGGACGCGGTGATGCTGTTCGGCGATGTTCGCGAGCGCGAGAAACTGGGAAAACGCGCGCGCGATGGGCACGGCGCCGTCGGTCGGCAGCGTGCGGAACCAGGCCGCGAGCTGCTCGAAGTTGCCGTCGCCGGCGCGCACCCGCTTCGCGAACGCGCGAACGCGCTCGACGCGATCGAACAGCTCCGTGCCGCCGTGCATCTGGATGGCCTCGCCCAGCAGTTCGCCGAGCAGCCGGACGTCGTCGCGAAGGCCCTGATGCGGATCGCGGTCAGCGGCGCGGCTCGTGGTCGCCATCGGCTCGCATGCGTCGCGGTGTGTGAGTGCGGCGTGGCCCCGCGTCGTGCGCTACGGCTCGGCGCAGACGCGCCACTTCGTCCTGGGTCAGGTCGCGCCACTGGCCGGGTTTTAGCCGGGGGTCCTTCAACGGACCGATCGCAATCCGTCTGAGGTGTGTGACCGGATGGCCGATGGCATCGCCCATCTTGCGGACCTGCCGGTTGCGCCCTTCATGAATCGTGATGAGCAGACGGCCGGGGCCGACCAGCTTGACGTCCGCGGTCCCCGTCCGGCGGCCGTCGATGGTGACGCCCTTCGCGAGGCGCTCGACATCGTAGGCGTCCGGCGATCCCAGCACCTGCGCCTCGTACACTCGGGGAATCGCGTGACGTGGATGCGTCAGCCGCGCGGCCAGGTCGCCGTCGTTGGTCAGCAACAGCAGTCCCTCGGAATCGAAGTCGAGCCGTCCGACCGGGTACACGTACTCCCGCACGCCGCCGATCAAATCGAGGACCGTCGGTCGCTTCTGAGGATCGGAGCGCGTCGTCACGTAGCCGCGCGGCTTGTTGAGCAGCAGGTAACGATGTTCGGCGCGGACCTTGATTCGCCGTCCGTCGACGCGGATGTCATCGTGCTCCGCGTCGGCCCGGGTGCCGAGCTCGCGGATCGCGACGCCGTTCACGGTGACGCGTCCGTCGAGCATGAGCTGTTCGCTGGCACGACGCGACGCGACGCCCGCCTGCGAGAGGATTTTCTGGAGCCGTTCCACAGCCAACTACCAAATCATCAAATCACCAAATTACCAAATCATCGATTCCGTGTAGACTCGGCGTACGAGGTGAAGACGCTGATCATTGCCATCGACGGACCGTCGGGTGCAGGCAAAGGCACCGTCGCCCGCGCAGTTGCCCAGGCGCTTGGTTATCGCCATGTCGACAGCGGCGCGATGTACCGCGCGGTTGGGTGGAAGGCCTTGAAGGACAACGTCCCCCTGGACGACGAGCGAGCCGTGGCCGAGTTGGCGGAGCGATCGCGCATCGACCTCACCGAAACATCGACGGCCATCGACGGCGTGGACGTGACGCGCGACATCCGCACACCCGCCATCGATCGCGCGGCCACGGCCGTCGCACGCCTGCCGAGCGTCCGGACGATCCTGGTGCAGCGCCAGCGCGAATTTGGCGTCGCCGGCAGGATTGTCATGGAAGGGCGCGACATCGGGACGGTCGTGTTTCCGCACGCGGACGTCAAGATCTACCTGGACGCGGCGCCGGAAGAGCGTGCGCGGCGCCGCGCCCAGGACCCGGCTCACTCCGGAGGGCCGGCCGCCGTGGCCGACGTGGCGAGCGCGCTGACGGCACGCGACGAGATCGATCGCACGCGGTCTGCCTCGCCCCTGTACGCCGCCGCCGATGCCGTCGTCGTCGATACGACCGGCAAGCCGGTGCAGGTGGTCACTGCCGAGGTGCTCGCCCTCGTCAAGCAGAAGGCCGCGGCCGCCGAGGTCGCGCAGTAGGCGTCACCGTTTCTTGTAGTCCTCCGCCGAGGCCGGATCGAGCTCCCAGCGGTGCCGGTCGCGCTCGACGACCTTGTCGCTGCCTTTCAGCTCTTCGTTGTCCTGGTATCCGACACCCATGGCCTGGCCGATTTCGTCGACGACGTCCTGATCTGGCGTGGGCATGTCGCCGCCGGGCGTCTCCTCACCGCTGAAATAGGCGTTCTCGACGTCGGCATCGACGTCGCCGCCGGTCAGTCCAGGCGTGAGGTTGGCATGCGCCTTCTGGCGCTCGTTCATTTCCTTCCGGCCGGTGCGCGCCGCCGATCCGTGACGGTCGAGGTCGAGCGACGATGGCGGCGTCGGCACTAGAGGCTCGCTTGATTGGTCGGGTTTTCCAGAGGGCGGGTTCTTGGGCATGCCCGGCGGACGTGCACGTTTCTTTCCACTTGCGGTTGGGGGGCGGGGCGGTCCGCCCGAGCCAGCCGGACGGTGCCCCGAACCTTGACAGTTTCGCGATAAGTGTTGTAATCTCTGACGCTTATCGGAATTCACGAAGACCTTCCGGGCGCCGGTCCCCGCTGACCAAAACCGGCAATCGTTAGATCAGGAGGACGCGCAAGGCATGGCGAACGTAGAAAACGAGAACGCTCCCGGTCCGGCCAAAGGAGCGTCGACGAGCGGAATCATCACACGGCCGCGCGGCGACGACGAGCAGGTGGACCCGGAGGAGTACGCCCGGCTGCTGAACGTGTACGACAACAGCTTCCGGAACATCGCGGAAGGTGAGGTCGTCAAGGGCACGGTTCTCAAAGTCACCCCGTCGGAAGTCATCGTCGACGTGGGCTACAAGTCCGAAGGCATCATCGCCATCAGCGAATTCCTCGACGAGAACGGCGAGGTCACGGTCCAGCCTGGCGACATTGTCGACGTGCTGCTCGAACGGACCGAGGACCGCGATGGCTACGTCGTGCTGTCGCGTGAAAAAGCCGAAAAGATGAAGATCTGGGACGAGGTCGAGAAGGCCTTTGCCGAGCGCAAGGTCGTCATCGGCCGCGTCATCGAGCGCATCAAGGGCGGGCTCGCCGTGGACATCGGCGTGCGGGCGTTCCTCCCGGGATCGCAGATCGACGTCCGTCCCGTGCGCAATCTCGACGCGCTGCGCGGCCAGGAACTGCGCATGCGGGTCATCAAGGTCAACAAGAAGCGCGGCAACATCGTACTCTCCCGCAAGGCGCTGCTCGAGGAAGAGAACGCCGAAAAGAAGAAGCACACGCTCGAGACGCTCGCCGAAGGCAAGGTGCTCAAGGGCGTTGTCAAGAACATCACCGACTACGGCGCGTTCATCGATCTGGGCGGCATCGACGGCCTGCTGCACATCACCGACATGTCCTGGGGCCGCGTCGGCCATCCGTCCGAACTGTTCAAGGTGAACGACGAGATCGACGTGGTCGTGCTGAAGTACGACCCGGCGACCGAGCGCGTGTCGCTCGGCCACAAGCAGCTCATTACCGATCCGTGGGCGAACGTGATGGATCGCTATCCGGTCGGCGCGCGGATGAGCGGCAAGGTGGTCAGCCTCACCGACTACGGCGCGTTCGTCGAGCTCGAGGCAGGCGTCGAAGGTTTGATCCACGTCAGCGAGATGTCGTGGAGCAAGCGTGTGAAGCACCCGTCGAAGCTCCTGAACGTGGGCGACAGCGTCGAAGCGATGGTGCTCGGCGTGGATCCCACGGCCCGCCGCATTTCGCTCGGCCTCAAGCAGGTCGAGAGCAATCCCTGGCACGATCTGGCCGATAAGTACCCTGTCGGCTCGAAGATCACCGGCAAGGTGCGCAACCTGACGGAATTCGGGGCGTTCGTCGAGGTCGAGGAGGAGATCGACGGCCTCATTCACATCTCGGACATGTCGTGGAGCAAGCGCATCAAGCACCCGTCCGAAGTGCTGAAGAAGGGCGACGTCGTCGAGGCGATGGTGCTGAACATCGACGCCGAGAACCAGCGTCTCTCGCTCGGCCTCAAGCAGCTGGCGACCGACATCTGGGACGACTTCTTCTCGCGCCACCACGTCGGCGACACGATCGAGGGCAAGGTGGTCCGGATGACGAACTTCGGCGCCTTCGTCGAGCTCGATGAAGGCATCGAAGGGCTGATCCACGTGTCGGAATTCGACGATTCGCACGGTCCGGGCAAGGACGACAAGATCGATCTCAAGGTAGGCGAGACCTACCCGATGAAGATCATCAAGCTCGCGCCGTCGGAGCGGAAGATCGGGCTGTCGATCCGCGCGCTGAAGAACGACGAGTTCCGGGCCGACTGGGAGTCGTATCAGGAGTCGGTCGGCGACGGCACGGCGACGCTCGGCGATCACTTCCGGAATCGCTAGGGGATCGAGGAGGGAGTAGGGAATAGGGATTAGGGATTAGGGATTTGCGCTGAACCAGCGACTCCCTGCTCCCCAATCCCTATTCCCCAATCCCTACAGGGTTCTTATGACGAATGGCAGCATGACCAAGGCGGAACTCGTCGAAGAAGTCTCACGAGTGTCCGACCTGACGAAGAAGCATTCGGAAGTGATCGTCGATACGGTGTTCAAGAGCATCATCGACGCGCTGCACCGCGGGGAGAAGATCGAGCTCCGCGGATTCGGCAGCTTCCGGCTGCGGAAACGGGAGCCCCGCAAAGGACGCAATCCGAAGACGGGCGACAAGGTCGATGTGCCGCCGAAGAAGGTGCCGTACTTCAAACCGGGCAAGGAACTGAAGGAACTGATCAACAAGGAGCCCGCGCCGTCGACGTCGCCCGACACGTCGGCGCCGCCCGACGCTTTGGCAGTCTGAATTTGGGCATTTCGGCATTTGGTCACTGGTCATTTGTGCTGTCTTCAAATGCCCCGATGACCAAATGACCAAATAACCAAATTCACCATGCACCACCTCTGGTCTCCCTGGAGACTCGCCTACGTGACCCGCGCGGCGCATGCCGACGACGGTATCAACGGCTGCATCTTCTGTAACCCGCGCGGACCAAACGCGGATCTGGTGCTCATCCGCGGGCACCTCTGCTACGTCATCCTCAACCTCTATCCGTACAACAACGGCCATTTGATGGTGGTGCCCAACCGCCACGTGCCCTCGTTTGCGGAAACGACGCCCGAGGAACGGATGGCGTTGATTGAATGGACGCGGATCGCGGAGATGGCCTTGAACCAGGGCTATCAGCCTCACGGCATCAACGCCGGCGTGAATCTCGGCCGGCCGGCCGGCGCCGGTGTCCTCGATCATCTGCACGTCCATCTCGTGCCGCGCTGGAACGGTGACACCAGCTTCATGGGCGTGGTCGGTGACACGCGTGTGCTGCCGGAGGATCTCTCGCAGACCGCCGGCCGCCTGCGACCGATTTTCGAGCGGCTGGCGCAAGGTGAGCAGGTCGATGGACTTTGAGCTGACTCCGGCGCAGCAGGCGTTCAAGGACGAGGTGGAACGGTTCGCCCGCGAGGTCGTGGGGCCGCGCGCGTCGGCGATCGACGACAGCGGTGAGTTTCCGGCCGACGTCTTGCGCGCCGCGGCCGGCCTCGGGCTGCTGGGCGTGACGATTCCTAGGACCTGGGGCGGCGCCGAGCGCGACTACTTGAGCTACGCGCTGGCCATCGAGACCATCGCCCGCTTCAGTGCAACCGTCGCGGTCTCGCTGGTGGTTACCAACTCGCTCGTGAGCGAGGTGATCGCGCAGGCCGGTCGCGGGCAGCAGCGTGAGCGCTGGCTCCGGCCGCTCGCAACGGGCGCCGCGATCGGCGCATTTGCGCTGTCGGAACCCAACGCCGGCACCGACGCGGCCAACCAGGAAACGAAGGCGCTGCGCACCAGCGACGGCTATCACATCGTCGGACGCAAGGTGTGGGTGGCGAATGCCGAGGCGGCCAGCGTCGCGATCGTGTTTGCCGCGACCAGGCCCGGCCTTCGCGGGCAGGGCGTCACGGCGTTCCTCGTGCCGCTGGACGCGGCCGGCATCATGCGCACCGCGCGGCGCGACTCGCTGGGCGTGCGCGGGCTGGGCTGCATGGACCTCGACTTCGACCTGGTCGTCAAGGACGATCAGGTGCTCGGACCAGTCGATCAGGGCTTCCGGCTCGCGATGTGGGCGCTTCAGGGCGGTCGCATCGCCATTGCAGCCCAGGCGCTCGGGATTGGCCGGGCCGCGCTCGATGAGGCGATCGCACACGCGAAACAGCGCGAACAGTTTGGCCGGCCCATCGCGAATTACCAGGCCATCCAGTGGATGATCGCCGACATGGCCGCGGAGCTCGACGCCGCGCGCATGCTCACCTGGAAGGCCGCGGTGGCGCGATCGCGAGGCGAGTCGACGATCCTCGAGTCGTCGATGGCGAAGCTGGCCGCGTCGGAGGCCGCGCACAAGGCGGCGGACAAGGCGATGCAGGTCCTCGCTTCGGCCGGCTATCGGCGCGGATCGGTCGCCGAACGCCTGTTCCGCGACGTGCGCGCGACGGAGATCTATCAGGGCACGTCGGAGGCGCAGCGCATGATCATCGCCCGCCGCATTCTCGCGACCGGTTAACATCACCTATCACGCCATGCGGAAAGAGCTGAACCGCCGCGATTTCGTCAAGACGGCCGCGACGGGCGCCCTCGCGGCGGTGCCGCGCGCTGCATTCGGCCAGGTGCCCGCGGTGCGTGGAGGCCGGGTTCGTCCGGTTGTCGTCGCCGCCGCCAATGGTCATCAATCGAAGGATGCTCGCAACGCGACCTGCGTGCAGACAGCCTACGAGCTGATCGTCCAGGGCGGCGACGTGCTCGACGCGCTCATCGCGGGGGTCAACATCGTCGAGCTCGATCCGGACGACACGAGCGTGGGGTACGGAGGGCTGCCGAACGCTGACGGCGTCGTGCAGCTCGATGCGTGCTGCATGCACGGGCCGAAGAAGCGCGCCGGCGGCGTGGCCGCGCTCGAGGGCGTGCGCACGCCGTCGAAGGTGGCCGCCGCCGTGATGGACACGACCGATCACCATCTGCTCGTCGGCAAGGGCGCACAGGATTTCGCGAGGCAGATGGGATTCACGGTCGAGGCCGACCTGAACACCGAGAAATCTCGGCGCCTATGGCTCGAGTGGAAGCGCCGCACGGATCCGGATCACTTTCCCGATCCGCAGAAACGCGGCCAGGCGTGGTACGACGCGGGCCTGCAGATGGTGCGCGAAGGTCTGATCGACGCGGATCACTATTGGGGCACGATCAATTGCAACGGGGTGAACGCGAACGGCGAGCTCTGTGGTGTGACGACGACCAGCGGGCTCGCGTGGAAGATTCCGGGCCGCGTCGGCGACTCGCCGATTCTCGGGGCCGGACTCTACGTGGACGGCGCGGTCGGCGCCTGCGGATCGACGGGCCGCGGCGAAGCGAACCTGTACAACCTTTGCTCGTTCCTGATCGTCGAGGAAATGCGGCGGGGCGCTGCGCCGAAGGACGCGGGTATGACGGCGCTGCGCCGCGTCGCGGCCAACACCACCGAACGCCGGCTGCTGAACACGCGGGGCCGGCCGAACTTCGGGCTCAACTTCTACATCCTCGACGCGAAGGGGCAGCACGCGAGCGTCTCGATGTATGCGGCGAAATACGCTGTTTGCGACGAGCAGGGACCACGTACGCTCGCCTGCGAGGCGTTGTTTGATGGTCTTCCTCTCGGCTGACGGGACGGACGACGCGGTTCAGGCGGCGTCCGATCTCCTGTGGCAGCACTGGCGCGACGGCGCGCGCCTGATGACGCTGCCCGAGGCCATCCGACCGACCTCGCGCGAGGCCGGCTACGCGATTCAGGCCCGGCTCGAACGCCGGACGCAGTCGCCGCTCTTCGGCTGGAAGATTGCGGCCACCAGCCAGGCGGGACAGAGGCACATCGCGGTAGACGGTCCGCTCGCGGGGCGCCTGCTGGGCGAATACGCGCACGAGACAGGAGCGCGGCTGCCGTTCGGCCGCAATCACATGCGCGTCGCCGAGGCCGAGTTCGCGTTCAGGATGGCCGTCGATCTCGCGCCGCGCGCGGAGCCCTATTCAGTGGACGAGGCCCTGAACGCGGTTGCGACGCTGCATCCCGCCATCGAGATCCCCGATTCCCGCTTCGACGACTTCACGATTGTCGGGGCGCCGCAGCTGATTGCCGACAACGCCTGCGCGCATCACTTCGTCCTCGGCCCGGCCGCGCCGCCGCAGTGGCGCGCGATCGATCTGGCCGGGCATCACGTTACCGCACGTGTCCGCGGTGGGGTGGAACACGCGGGGAGTGGCGCCAACGTGCTGGGCGATCCCCGAGAAGCACTGGCCTGGCTGGTCAACGAGCTGTCGCGACTGCATGTGACACTGCGCGGCGGGCAGGTTGTCACGACCGGCACCTGCATGATCCCGCTGCCGATTGCGCCGCACGACGCCGTGGACGCCGACTTCGGCGATCTTGGAGCGGTGGCGGTCAGTTTCGGCGCGTAAGAGTCAGATCGCGGCCTCCCTCGCCTTGATCCAGGCACCGCGCGCGCCTCTCGGAGGGCCAAGGACCAGTTTCATCGTCCAGGGGGAACGAACGCCTGCTTGTAGCTCCCTTGGCCGACTTTCTCGGACATGCCACGAGGGATGCTCAGCGACTGCCAGTTCGACGACGCGAAATGTTTGGACAGGAACACGATCTGCCCGACGTGGTAGGCCGCGTGCGTCACGAGCCGATTGAGGGTTTCGATCACCAGCAACGGTTCCCCGCGCACGTACACGGTCCGTTCGAGATCGGCCGGCGTCAGCGCTTCGATGGAGCCGAGCGCCGTGGCCCAGCCTTCGTTCCACCACCGCATGATCTCCGCGCGCGTCACGCGCTCGGGCATCTCGAATTCGCCGTCGCGGTGCCGATCCGGCTTCTCGCCATCGGTCGTGAGAAAATCGCGGAACCGCGACCGGAGATTGCCCGCCAGATGCTTCACGACGACAGCGATGCTGTTCGACTCGGCGTCGAGCTGCACGTGCAGATGCGCGTCGTCCGCCACCTGGGCGAGCGCCCGCTCGCCCAGCGTTTTGTAGTTGCGGTACATCCGGAGAATGTCCGTCAGGCAGGTGGCTCGAAAGTCGGTGTCCATGTGTGCTCCGTGGCGGCAGGCGCTCGATCAGCCGAGGATCTGCTTGGCGATGGTCTGCAGCTGCAGGTTGGATGTGCCTTCGTAAATCTGACCGATCTTCGCGTCGCGGTACAGCTTCTCGACCGGGTAGTCCTTGACGAAGCCGTACCCGCCGAACAGGTTGACGGCGAGGGATGTGACCCGCTCGGCCACCTCTGACGAGAACAGCTTGCACATGGCAGCTTCGTTGAGAAACGGCTGGCGCGCGTCGCGCAGGCGCGCGGCGTTGTACACCATGAGGCGCGCCGCTTCCACTTCCGTGGCGGCACGGGCGAGCTGATGCTGCACCGCCTGAAATTCGCCGATCGGTTTGCCGAACTGTTTCCGTTCCTTGACGTACCGCACCGCGTGGTCCAGTGCGCCCTGGGAAAGGCCGACCATCTGTGCGCCGATGCCGATCCGCCCTTCGTTCAGCGTCTCGATGGCGGTCTTGTAGCCCTTGCCGACCTCGCCGAGTACGTTGTCCGCCGGCACGCGACAGCCGTCGAGGATGAGCTCGCACGTGCTGCTCGCCCGGATCCCGAGCTTGTCCTCCTTGTGCCCGACGGTGAACCCGGGGAAGCCGCGTTCGACGAGAAACGCCGTGACTCCGCGATAGCCTGCCGCAGGATCGACCGTGGCGAAGACGATGAACAGGCTGGCCTCGTTCGCGTTCGTGATCCACAGCTTGCGCCCCGACAGGGTCCAGCAGCCGTCGCTCTGTGCCGCGCGTGTGGTCATGGCAAAGGCGTCGCTGCCCGAGCCTGCTTCCGACAGCGCGTAGGCGCCGACGGTGTCGGCGGCGAGCCTGGGAAGGTAGCGCTGGCGGACGGCCTCGCTGCCCCAGCGCAGCAGCGCGTTAATGACGAGCGTGTTCTGGACGTCGACGAGGACTCCTATCGAGGGATCGACGCGCGAGAGCGACTCGACGGCCAGGACCGCATGGAAGAAGCTGGCGCCGCCCCCTCCCTGGCTGTCCTGGATCTCGATGCCCATGAATCCGAGCTCGAACAGCCGGTCGATGAGCTCGCGAGGGACGCGGGCTTCCTCATCCATCTTGCGGACGAGGGGCCGAACCTCCCGGTCGGCGAACTCATAAACCGTGTCCCTGAAGAGACGCTCATCGTCGGCAAGAAATGTCAGAGGGGCGCTCATCCGTCGTGGATGTTAGCACCGTGAGAGCCTAAGATAGTGGCATGAGGATATGGAGCCGCGTCGCGCGCGTGGCCGCCGTTGCTGTGGCGTTCGGCCTCGTCGGATCGGCGCAGAATGCCGGGCGCAGCAGCCAGCCGGATCAACAGCGGGACCAGGGGCAGGACCAGCAGCAGACGCAACCCCCGCCGGCCGGCAACCAGCCGCCCGTCTTTCGCAGCGGCATCAACTTCGTCCGCGTCGACGTGATCGTCTCGGATAAGTCAGGTGCCAACATCGCGGACCTCAAACAGACCGACTTTGAGGTCACCGAAGACGGCAAGCCGCAGTCGATCGAAAGCTTCAAACTGATCAAGCTCGATGGCGGGGCGTCGCCGTCGCCCGACGGTCCGCCGCGTGCGATCCGCACCGACTTCGACGAAGAGCAGGAAGCGGCGCGCGACGACGTGCGGCTGTTCGGCATCTTCCTGGACGACTACCACGTGCGCCGTCTCGCGAGCATGAGCGTGCGCAATCCGCTCACGCAGTTCATCGGGACGCAGCTCGGACCGTCGGATATGGTCGGTCTGATGTACCCGCTGCAGCCGATCTCTTCGGTCCGGATGACCCGCAACCACGACGCCATCATCAAGGCGATCGGGCAGTTCGAGGGCCGCAAGTTCGATTACACGCCGAAGAACCCCATCGAAGAGCAGTACGTTCACTACCCGACGGAAACCGTCGAGCGCATCCGCAATCAGGTGTCTCTGTCGGCGCTGAAGGGCCTCATCATCCACATGGGGTCGCTGAAGGAAGGGCGCAAGGCGCTGATTCTCGTGAGCGAGGGCTACAGCTACATGCTGCCGCCGCAGATGCGGAACGCCAACGCGATGATGCCGGGCCTTGGCAATCCAGATGCGTTCAATCCTCTCGCCGGCACCTCGCAGGACCCAACGGCGTCACCTCAGCGTTCGATCAACGAAGACCGGGCGAATTTCGCCGCCACGATGGACATGGAGCAGGATCTGCGGAACGTCTACGACGAGGCCAACCGGCAGAACGTCTCCATCTACGCCGTCGATCCACGCGGCCTCGCCACGAACGAGTTCGACGTCAGCGACCCGTCGATCGCGCAGGAAACCGACCGCAAGTTCCTGAACGCGACGATCGACACGCTGCGCAACCTGTCGGACAGCAGCGACGGCCGCGCCATCGTCAACCGCAACGATCTCGTGGGCGGCATGCGGCAGATCATTCGCGACAGCAGCGGCTACTACCTCCTCGGCTACAACTCGTCGGTCGGCAAACCGGACGGGAAGTTCCACGAGATCAAGGTCAAGGTGAAGCGATCGGGGCTCCAGGTGCGCGCGCGGAAAGGATACTGGGCGTACACCACCGAGGATGTGGCCAAGGCGATGGCGCCCCCGAAACCGGACGCGCCGAAGGACCTGCAGGCCGCGCTGAACAACGCGAGCTCCAACGTGCGATCCCGCGTGGTGCGCACGTGGGTCGGCACGGCGCGAGGAGAAAACGGCAAGACGAAAGTGACGCTCGTGTGGGAGCCGGTGCCGAAGCAGCCCGGCGATCGCACGCAGCCCGAGGAGCAGCCAGCCCGGGTGGCGGTGATGGCCGTCGGAACCGACGGCGCGCCGTACTTCCGCGGCCGCGTCCCCGACGTCGCGCTCGCCTCGACGTCGCTGTCGACCGCATCGCTCAACAGTGAATCGGCGTCGCGCACGCCGACGCGCGTGACGTTCGACGCGCGGCCGGGCAAGATGCAGCTGCGGCTGTCGATCGAGGGGCAGAACTCGCAGGTGCTCGACTCGGAGACGCGGGAAATCGACGTGCCGGACCTGACGACGACGCAGGCCGCGTTCGGGACGCCGCTGGTGTTTCGCGCGCGGACGGCGCGCGACATGCAGCAGCTCAAGGCCGACCCGCAGGCGCTGCCGACCGTCAACCGCGAATTCAGCCGCACCGATCGGCTGCTGGTGCGCGTGCCGGCGTACGGGGCTGGCAAGCCGGCAGTCAGCTGCCACATGCTGAACCGGACCGGCCAGTCGATGTTCGAGTTACCGGTGACAGATTCCCCGGCTGCGGCCGAGCAGCACGTGATTGAAGTGCCGCTGGCGGGCCTCGCGCCCGGGGAATACGTGCTCGAGCTGAAAGTGGCGGCCGAGGGCAGCGAGGCCAAAGAGTTGATTGGCTTCCGTGTGACCACTTGACGATGCGCGTCTGGATGGTCGCCCTCGTCGCGGCGGCGCTGGCGGAGGCGTCTGTCCACCCGGCGCCTGCCACGACCGCGCCCTCCGACGTCGTGCACGTCGACGCGGTCGCCGTCGACGCACGCGGCCGTTCCGTCGAAACCCTCAAGGCAGGCGACCTGGAGCTGCGCGAGGACGGATTCGTCCGTCCAATCGACGACGTCCGCTTCGTGAAGATCGATCCCGTGCTCGCTGCCGGCGAGGCAGTGGCGCCGATCGCCTCGGAGGCCGACGAACGGGCGGCCGCGGCCCAGCCGAACACGCGGCTCGTGGCGTTCTATCTCGACGACTACCACGTCAGCCCCGCCAGCACCGAGCGCGTGCGCACGGCGCTTCACCAGTTCGTCGATCACGAGCTCGGCCCGCGCGACCTCGTCGTGGTGATGCGGCCGCTCGATTCCCTGCTGACGATCAGGCTGACGCGCGATCGCGCGGCCGTTCACCGCGTCATCAACACCTTCCGGGGGCGTCTCGGCGACTACGAACCTGCGAACGATCTCGAGCGCAGCCTGATCGCGAAGAACCACGCCGGCGCGGACGCGCAGCGGACGCAGGCCACCTGGTCGTCGCTGAACGCACTGGTCATTCACCTCGCCAATCTCGGATCGGCCCGCAAGACGCTGCTGCTCGTGAGCGAGCGGGCGAATCCCGTGGTGCAGCGGCGCGGCTTCGAGAGCCTGCCCACCTCATCGTTCGTCGTGCGCGCCGCCAATCGGTCGAACGTCTCGCTGTACGTGCTCGATCCGCGCGAGGCCGGCGCGCAGCAGGTGCCCGAGGGCCCCGATCTGCTCAAGGTGATGGCCGACGACACGGGAGGCGAGGTCATCGCGGGCGCGGGCGACCCGGGCGTGGCCCTGCGGAGGATGATCGCCGACGCCTCGGCCTACTACATGGTGACGTATCGCACCCAGCGGGCCGGCGACGGCATGTTTCACGCCGTCGAGCTGAAAGCCAAAAAGCCTGGTGTCTCGATTCGCGCGCGGAAGGGATTCGATTCGTTGAGCGCCGATGAGATTCAGCGGCTCAATCTCCTGGCCAAGATCAACGAGCCGAAGCCACCGCCGAAGCTCGAGCCGATGCGGCACCAGAGCGCGCTCATCCGTCCCTGGTTCGGCCTGTCCCGCGGCGACTCCGGCCGCACCCGCGTGACCTTCGTCTGGGAGGCCGCGGGCCAGCTGATCGAAACGCGGACAGTGCGATCGCCCTCGCGCATCGTTCTCAAGGTGGTCACGGCAGACGGGACGTCGGTCTTCGACGGCGTGGTGCGACCGTCCACGGCGACGGCCATCGACGGCCCGGGACAGGCTGTTCGCGCCGTGTTCGACGCGCCGCCGGGGCGGCTGCGGCTTCAGATGTCGATCGAAGATGCGACCGCGCGCGAGATCGATTCCGACGTGCGCGATCTCGTCGTGCGCGAGCTCCGCGGCCCCGTCGTGATCGGCACGCCGGAAGTAGTGAGGGCCCGGACGGCGCGGGATGTCCGTCTGATCGAGGGGGATCCGGCCGTCGCACCCGTGGCCGCGCGGGAGTTCAGCCGCAGCGAAAGCCTCATCATCCGCGTGCCGGCCTACGGCGAGGGCGATGCGGCGCCGGTCATCTCGGCGCGGCTGGCGAGCCGCGGGCGTCCGCTTCGCGATCTGGTGGTCGACCCGGAGAACCGTCCGGACGGCCGCCGCCACATCCACGTGCCGCTGTCCAGCCTTGGTCCAGGCGAGTACTCAATCGAGATCACCGCCGTCGGCCCGCAGGGCGAGGCCAGGGACGCCGTCGCGTTTCGCGTGACGAATTAGGCGTACATGCCGCGCATGCGGGTGACCGTCGCCACCCGCCTGATCGCGACGATGTAGGCGGCGGTCCGCATGTCGATCTGGTGGTCGAGCGACGTCCGCAGGATGGCGGTGAACGCCTCGCATATCTTGGCCTCGAGGCGATCGTTCACTTCTTTCTCGGTCCAGAAGTAGCCGTACCGATCCTGAACCCACTCGAAGTACGAGACCGTGACGCCGCCGCTGTTGGCGAGGATGTCCGGCACAACGAACACCCCCCGCTGGTGCAGGTGCTGGTGTGCTTCCGGCGTGGTCGGCCCGTTGGCGCCTTCGACGACGATGCGGGCCTGGATGCCGGGCGCGTTGGCCATCGTGATCTGATTCTCGAGCGCCGCCGGAATCAGGACGTCCACGTTCAGCTTGAACAGGTCGTCGTTGCCGATCGGATCGCCGCCGTCGAACCCCTCGACGCTGCCGTGCTGCCGCATGTGGTCGACGAGCTTCGCGACGTCGAGCCCCTTGCTGTTGTGAACGCCGCCCTTCCAGTCCGTGATGGCGACGACGCGCGCGCCGATGGCGGAGAGCAGCTCCGCCGACACGGAGCCGACGTTGCCGCAGCCCTGGATGGCGATTGTCGCGCCCTTGATGTCGATGCCGACGTGCTTGGCGGACTCGCGCGTCACAATCATCACGCCACGCCCGGTGGCCTCGCGTCGGCCGAGTGAGCCGCCGAGCTCGAGCGGCTTGCCCGTGACGACCGCCGTTTCGGTGTGGCCCACGTGCATCGAGTAGGTGTCCATGACCCAGGCCATCACCTGTTCGTTGGTGTTCACGTCAGGCGCGGGCACGTCCTTCTCGGGACCGATCGCGTCGATGATTTCTGCGACGTAGCGCCGCGTCAGCGCCTCGAGCTCGCGCCGCGACATCTTCGTCGGGTCGCAGACGATGCCGCCCTTGCCTCCGCCGAACGGGATGTGCGCGACGGCGCACTTCCACGTCATCCACGCGGCGAGCGCCGTCACCTCGTCCAGGTTGACGCCGGGGTGGTAGCGGATGCCGCCCTTGGCCGGACCGAGCGTTATGTTGTACTGCACGCGGTAGCCGGTGAAGACCTCGATCTCCCCGTTGTCCATCTGGACCGGACACGACACGATGATTTGCCGCTTGGGGTGCGTGAGGATCCGCCAGATGCCCGGCTCGAGGTTGAGGATGCGTGCCGCGACTTCGAACTCCTGCAGCATCGCTCCGAATATGGTTCCGTTGGTCGCCGCCATGTCGCTCCCGTCGGCTCTGCGCCAGTCGCGTACCGACCCTGTAGCGTAACAGGATTGCAGGATGGCAGGATTGCAGGATTGCAGGATTGCAGGAAGGAATTGCATGAAGGCAGGATGGCCATTCCCCCCCGCGATGACCTCCTGCAATTCTGCCATCCTGCAACCCTGCAGTCTCCTGAATCCCACCCCTATAATGGCGTCGACGTGAAGACCGCGGCCGAGACCGACAAAGAGCGGTGGGAGCGCCAGACGCTCGAGCCGGCGCTGAAGGCGTCGCCCGAGCGTGCGCGCGCGTTCACGACCATTTCCGGCGCGCCCGTCGAGCGCCTCTACACGGCTGCCGATCTGCGGGGCGTCGATTACGCCCGCGACGTCGGCGATCCCGGAGCCTTCCCCTATACCCGCGGGATCCACGCCAGCGGCTATCACGGCAAGCTCTGGACGATGCGGCAGTTCGCCGGGTTCGGCACGCCCGAGGAAACCAACCGCCGCTACAAGGGCCTGCTCGCCGCCGGCGGCACCGGGCTCAGCGTCGCGTTCGATCTCCCGACGCTGATGGGGCGCGATCCGGATGCCGAGCTCGCGCTCGGCGAAGTGGGGAAGTGCGGCGTCAACGTGACGACGCTGGCTGACATGGAGGCGCTGTTCGACGGCATTCCGCTGGGCGACGTCACGACGTCGATGACGATCAACTCGCCGGCCGCCATGATCTTCGCGATGTACCTCGTCGTCGCCGAGCGCCAGGGTGTCGACTGGCGCAGGCTGTCGGGGACGATTCAGAACGACATCCTCAAGGAATTCATCGCGCAGAAGGAGTACATCTTTCCGCCGCGGCCGTCGATGCGGCTCATCACCGACATCTTCGCGTTCTGTGCCTCGGATGTGCCGCGCTGGAACACCATCTCGGTCAGCGGCTACCACATCCGCGAGGCGGGATCGACGGCGCTGCAGGAGCTCGCGTTCACGCTGCGCAACGGCATCGAGTACGTGCAGTGGGCCATCGATGCGGGCCTTCGCGTCGACGACTTCGTGCCGCGCATGTCGTTCTTCTTCAACGCCCACAGCGACTTCTTCGAGGAGCTGGCGAAGTATCGCGCCGCGCGGGCCCTCTGGGCCGAGACGATGCGCGACCGGTTCGGCGCGCGCGAGGAACGATCGTGGAAGCTGCGCTTCCACACCCAGACCGCAGGCGTCTCGCTGACCGCGCAGCAGCCTTACAACAACGTCGTGCGAACGGCTCTGCAGGCGCTCTCGGCCGTCCTTGGCGGCACCAACTCGCTGCACACCAACTCGCTCGACGAGGCGCTCGCCCTGCCGACGGCGGAGGCGGCGACGCTGGCGCTCCGCACGCAGCAGATCATCGCGCACGAAAGCGGGGTGGCCAACGTGGCCGATCCGTTCGGCGGGTCGTACTTCGTCGAGCGGTTGACGCAGGACCTCAAGGAGGGGAGCCGCGCGTATTTCGATCGCATCGACGCGCTCGGCGGCATGGTGGCCGCCATCGAACAGGGATTCCCCCAGCGCGAAATCGCCGAAAGCTCCTACCGGTTCCAGCAGGCGCTCGAGGCGCGCGACAAGATCGTCGTCGGCGTCAACGCGCAGGTGCAGGGCGACGAGGCGCCGATCGCGATTCTCTACATCGACGAGCAGGCGTCGGACATCCAGCTGGCCAGGCTCGAGCGGGTCAGGAAGACGCGCGACGCGGCGCGCGTCGAGCGCGCGCTCGAGTCGCTGCGCGAGGCGGCGGAGGGCAGCGCCAACCTGATGCCGCCGATTCTGGAGGCGGTCAGGGCGTACGCCACCGTCGGCGAAATGTGCGACGCGCTGCGGGCGGTCTGGGGCGAGTACGAAGAGGTGCCCGTCATTTGATGCGAAGAATTCGCGTCGTCATCGCCAAGCCCGGCCTCGACGGCCACGACAGAGGCGCGAAAGTGATTGCGCGCGCGCTGCGTGACGCCGGGATGGAAGTGATTTATACGGGTCTCCGGCAGACACCCGAGCAGATCGTGAACGCGGCGCTTCAGGAGGACGCCGACGTCATCGGGCTGTCGATTCTCTCGGGCGCCCACAACCATATCGCCCCGCGCGTCATGGAACTGCTGCGCGCACGGGGACTCGACGATGTGCTCGTGGTCATCGGGGGCATCATTCCCGATGTCGACATGCCCCGGCTGCGGGAAGTCGGCGTGAAGGGCATCTTCCTGCCGGGTACGCCGATGCAGGAGATCATCGATTTCATCAACACGAACGCCAGGGCCCGCGTCTGAGAGCGGGGACTGTAGGTCCTGCGGGTTCAAGCCGATAGGGTCAAGGTGGCGCAGACTCTGTTGCTCGCCGATGACAGCGTGACCATCCAGCGGGTCATCGAGCTTACATTTGCTGACGAAGACATCGCCGTCGTTTCGGTGAGCGACGGCGACCAGGCCGTGGCGCGGCTCGAATCCGCTCCACCGGACATCGTGCTCGCCGACGTCGCCATGCCGGGACGCAACGGCTACGAAGTAGCCGAATACATCAAGCAGACACCTCATCTGTCGCACATTCCCGTCGTGCTGCTGACGGGGGCGTTCGAGCCCGTCGACAAGGCGAAGGCCGACGCGGCCGGCTGCGACGGCGTTCTGGCCAAGCCGTTCGAGCCGCAGCTGGTCATCGGCCGTGTGAAGGAGCTACTCGCGCGTGGCGCCGGTCAGCCCATGCCGGTGGCCGAGACGCGACACGAAGGCGACGCTGCGGCAATCCCGGCACCGCCGCCAGCCGCGCCGGCGGAGAATCCTGTGGACAGGCTCGCGCCGCACCAGGCCGGGCCGGGCAACCTGGACGACTACTTCGATCGGCTCGATGCCGCGTTCGCGAACCTCGATCAGACCCGTTCGAAGTCCGAGGGGGCACCGGCCTCGCCTTCCCGGCCGTCGCCGCTGACGTACGCATCACCCCAGGCTGATTTTGCCCATGCCGGCACGCTGGTCGACGAGACGGTGGCGTCGCTGCCGACGCCGACCGAGCCGCCGCTTTCATCGTCGCCGCCAGCGCCCGAACTGCCGTCGCTCGACGAAGCGTTCGCCGCACTGCTGGCGGCGGAACAGGGTGCAGCCGACTTCACGCCGCCCGTGGCCGGCGGGGCCGCGCTTGCCATCACCGACCAGATCGTCGAGGAGGTCACCCGCCGCGTGCTCGAGCATTTGAGCGATCGCATCGTCCGCGAGACGGTCGCCGACATCACCGAGCGCCTGGTGCGTCAGGAGATCGAGCGGATCCGCGCGTCGATCAAGTAAGGAGAAATCCGTAATACCATCATCAGATGCCCGTTCCCGAAAAACCCGCGCTCGAGGGGCTCGAGTCCAAATGGATGGCGCGGTGGAACGAATCTGGCGTCTACCGGTTCGATCGCACCAGGCCTCGCCGCGAGGTCTATTCCATCGATACGCCCCCGCCGACGGTCAGTGGATCGCTGCACGTCGGCCACGTGTTCTCGTACACACACACCGATGTCATCGCCCGCTTTCAGCGCATGCGAGGGAAGGCCGTGTTCTATCCGATGGGATGGGACGACAATGGCCTCCCGACCGAGCGCCGCGTGCAGAATTACTACGGCGTCCGGTGCGATCCCTCGCTGCCGTTTGATCCGTCGTTCGAGCCGCCGGAAAAGCCAGGGAAGCAGCCGGTCTCCATTTCGCGCCCGAACTTCATCGCCCTCTGCGCGCGCCTGACGACGGAAGACGAGAAGGCCTTTGAGGCGCTGTGGCGGTTTCTGGGGCTGTCGGTCGACTGGTCGATGACCTACGCCACCATCGGGCACCGGGCGCAGCAGGTCTCGCAGCTCGCGTTTATTCATCTGCTGAGGCGCGGGCTCGCGTATCAGGTTGAAGCGCCCACGTTGTGGGACGTCGACTTCCGGACGGCGGTCGCCCAGGCGGAGCTCGAGGATCGGGAGCTGCCGGGCGCTTACCATCGCGTGCAGTTCCACCCCGACGAGGCGGCCGGCGGTGAGGTCGTGCTGATCGACACGACGCGCCCCGAGCTCATCCCTGCGTGCGTGGCGCTCGTGGCCAACCCGGACGACGAACGCTATCGCGGGCTGATTGGCCGGCACGTGGTGACGCCGCTCTTCGGCGCGCGTGTCCCGGTCAAGGCGCATCCCCTTGCCGATCCCGCCAAGGGCACCGGCATCGCCATGATCTGCACGTTCGGCGACATCACAGACGTCACGTGGTGGCGCGAACTGAACTTGCCGGTGCGCGCCATCATTCAGGCCGATGGCACGCTGCGCGAGCTGACCTGGGGTGCGCCCGGGTGGGAGTCTGTAAACCCGGAGGATGCGCAGCGGCATTACCGTGAACTCGCGCGGCTGTCGGCGGCCAAGGCGCGGGCGCGCATTGTCGAGCAGCTGAAGGTGTCGGGCGATCTGCTGGGCGAACCGCGCCCGATCACACACGCTGTGAAGTTCTACGAGAAGGGTGATCGGCCGCTCGAAATCGTCACGAGCCGGCAGTGGTTCATCAAGACCATCGAGTTTCGCGAGGCGCTGCTCGCACGCGGCCGCGAGCTCGAGTGGCATCCGGGGTTCATGGAGTCGCGGTTCGAGAACTGGACCAACGGCCTCAACGGCGACTGGTGCGCCAGCCGGCAGCGGTTCTTCGGTGTGCCGTTTCCGGTGTGGTATCCGATCGATGACGCCGGGCGTGTTCAGCATGATCGCCCGATCGTGGCCGCAGAGGCGAAGCTGCCGATCGATCCGTCGACCGACGTTCCCGAGGGCTACCGTTCCGATCAGCGCGGTCAGCCGGGCGGCTTCGCCGGGGATCCCGACATCATGGACACGTGGGCCACATCCTCGCTGACGCCGCAAATCGTCTGCGGGTGGCCCGACGACGAGGATCTGTTCAAGCGGACGTTTCCGATGGACTTGCGGCCCCAGGCCCACGACATCATCCGCACGTGGCTGTTTTGTACGGTTCTGCGGTCCGAGTTCGAACACGGCGCGCTGCCGTGGGCGAATGCCGCCATTTCCGGGTTCGTGGTCGACCCGGACCGCAAGAAGATGTCGAAGTCGAAGGGCAACGTCGTGACCCCGATGGCCCTCCTCGAGGAGCACGGCGCCGACGCCATCCGGTACTGGGCGGCCTGCGCACGGCCGGGAGGCGACACGCCGTTCGATACCAACCAGATGCGCGTCGGCCGCCGGCTCGCCATCAAGATCCTGAACGCCTCGAAGTTCGCGCTGAACGTCACCGAGCCGATGGGATCGGTCGTCGCTCCGGTCGATCGCGCGATGTTGCGCGGCTTGGCCGCCGTGGTCCGCGAGAACACCGAGAGCCTCGAGGCGTACGAGTATTCACGCGCGCTGCAGCGCGTCGAGACGTTTTTCTGGCGCTTCTGCGACGACTATCTCGAGCTGGTCAAGGCGCGCCGCTATGGCGAGCAGACGCCGGAAGGGGCCGGCTCGGCCAACGCGGCGTTGTATGCCGCTCTGTCGGTGCTTCTGCGGCTGTTCTCGCCGTTCCTGCCGTTTGTCACCGAGGAGGTCTGGTCGTGGTGGCAGGGAGGATCGATTCACACGGCCGCGTGGCCGTCGGTGACCGAGCTGGAGTCCCGGCTGGGCGAAAACCTCGATGCGACGCGCGACAGCGATCAGGCGATTTACGACTGGGCGATCGAGGTGCTGTTCGAGGTGCGCAAGCACCGCTCTGAGGCGAAGCAGCCGCTCAAGGTGCCGATCACCAAGGTGACCGTTCGAGCCGGCGCCAGCGATCTGGCGTTGATGCCGCAGGTCGAAGCAGACCTGCGATCCGCGCTCCGCGTGCAGGCGTTCGAGCTCGTCCCGGCCGATGCTCGCGAGATCGTCGTGAATGGCTATGAGCCGCCCCCATCCGGCGTCTGAGGCGCCGGCCGTCGCACCGCTCGATCCCGCGGTCTACCGCGACCTGGTGCGCCGCGCGCTCGACGAGGACGTCGGCGCCGGAGATATCACGACGGACGCGACGGTCGCGGCCCACGCACGGGCACACGGGATCTTTCTGGCCAAGGCTGGCTGCGTCGTCGCAGGCCTCGACGTGGCATTCGAGTGTTTCAGACAGGTCGCCGCCGATCCACATGACGTCGACATCACGATCTACCGGCACGACGGCGAGTGGTGCGAAGCGTCGGCGACCATCGCCCGGATCTCTGCCTCCGCGCGCACGCTCCTGGTCGGCGAGCGTACGGCGCTCAACTTTCTCCAGCGTCTCTCCGGAATCGCGACGACGGCCCGCCGCTTCGTCAACGAGGCGTCCGGCCGGCTGATCGTCCTCGACACACGCAAGACGACGCCGACGCTGCGCGCGCTCGAGAAGTACGCGGTGCGGGCGGGAGGCGCGACGAACCACCGCGTGGGGCTCTACGATGGGGTGCTGATTAAAGACAACCACATCCGCCTGGCGGGCGGGGTGAGCGCGGCCGTTGCGGCCATGCGCGAGCACCGTCCCGACACCGGCATCGAAGTCGAGGCGCAGACCCTCGCCGACGTCGACGAGGCAGTCGCCGCCGGCGCCGACATCGTGCTCGTCGACAACATGACGACGCCTGACATCTGCGAGGCCGTCCGCAAGGCGCGCGGGCGCGACAAGACCGTGAAAGTCGAGATTTCCGGGGGCGTCACGCTGGAACGCATGCGCGAACTGGCCGCCACGGGCGCCGACTTCGTTTCCGTGGGCGCGCTGACGCACTCCGCGCCCGCCATCGACATCAGCTTTGAAATCGAGCCCGACTGATACGCTGCCGGAGGACTTGAGCCGCGCGCTCTGGGCGGCGCGTGGCCGCCTCGGGCGTGTCGGCACGCCCTTCCACTATTTTCTGACCACCCCTTCGACCAACGACGTCGCCGCGACGCTCGCCGAGCAGGGCCTCGACGGCGCGGTCGTCGCGGCCGACACGCAGACGGCGGGCCGCGGTCGCCGTGGGCACGAATGGTTTTCACCGCCCGGCGCCGGGCTGTACGTGTCGGTCGTGCTCGTCCCGGCTTCGTCGGCTGTCGACGGCTTGCGCGCGACGACGCTCGTCACGCTGGCCGTAGGGGTCGCGCTCGCCGACGCCGTCGAACGTGCGACGGGACTTCGCCCGGAAATCAAGTGGCCGAACGATCTGTATCTGGGCGGGCGGAAGCTGGCCGGCATCCTCGCGGAAGCGATTGCGCCTGGCCGCGTCGTCGTGGGCTACGGGATCAACGTGGGCGCGATGGCGTATCCGCCTGAACTTGCGGATCGCGCGACGTCGCTCGAAACCGAGCTTGGCCGCGTCGTCGATCGGACGGTGCTGCTCGTCGAGTCGCTCGTCGCCGTCGGCGAGCGCTACGACGACCTGCTCGCGGGGCGCTTCGATGCTATTCTCGACGCGTGGCGCGCCGGCGCGCCGCGCAGCAACGGCGCGCGCGTCTCGTGGACGACGCCGGCGGGGCTCGTCAGCGGCGTGACGGCCGGTATCGACGAACAGGGAGCGCTGCTCGTGCGCATCGGCGATCGGCTCGAGCGGATTGTCGGCGGCGAGGTGTTCTGGACTTGAAGTAGAGGACCTACGTAGACGCGTATGCTGCTGGCCATCGACGTCGGCAATACGAATATCGTGGTCGGCGTCTTCGACGGCGACCGGCTGGTGACCACGTGGCGTCTGTTGACGCTGCGCGAGCGGACCGCCGACGAGGTGGGCCTCGTCGTGGCGGGCTTGTTCGCCCACGAACGCATCGACGTCGGCCGCATCACGGCGGTCGTGATGGCGTCGGTCGTGCCGCCGCTCACGCCGATCATGCAGGCCATGACCGTGCGCTATTTCGGGCGCGAAGCGTTTCTCGTTGATCCGACGTCGAACGCGGGGATGCCGATTCTCTACAAGAACCCCGCGGAGGTCGGCGCCGATCGGATCGCCAACGCGATTGCGGGGTACGAGCGGTACGGCAAGCCGCGCGGTGAGCCGCTCGTCGTCGCCGATCTCGGCACCGCCACCACCTTCGATGTGGTGACCGCCGCGGGCGAATACCTGGGAGGTGTGATCTGTCCGGGGCCGCAGATTGCCGCCGACGCGCTCTTTCAGCGCGCGGCGCGCCTGCCGCGCGTCGACGTGCGCAAGCCCCCATCCGTCGTCGGACGCACGACCGTGGGCGCCATCGAGTCGGGGCTCTTCTACGGCTATCTCGGGATGGTCGAAGGGCTGGTCGCGCGCATCCGGGAAGAGCTGGGCGGACACGCCGTGGCCGTGGCGACCGGCGGCCTCGCCGCGCTCGTCGTCCCCGAAACGGACGCGTTCGTCGCCATCGAGCCGGACATCACGCTGCAGGGGCTGCGGATCATCTGGCAGCGGAATCAGTGACCGCCATCGATCCGCACGAGTACTGTCGCGACATCGAAACGTATCTGTGCCGCAAGAACGACGGCCACCTCATCCGCGTCACGGGGCCGTCCTTCGATCTGGTCTCGGGCTGGGCGCAGCGCGGCATTCCGCTCAGGATTGCGTACAAGGGCATTGACGTGTACTTCGAGCGCTACTACCGCAGCGGCCCGCGGCGGCGGCCGGTCCGCATCGACTTCTGCGAAGCCGACGTGCTCGATGCGTTCGACGAGTGGCACCGTGCCGTCGGCATCGCGCAAAACCCGCAGAAGGCGTCTGACGAGGCCCCCAGCGCCGAACGGGCTGACGGGGCAGAGCCGAGGCAGCCGACGGGTGAGCTCGTGCGCCGCGGACCATCCTTGCCCGCGCATCTCGAGCGCGTGCTCCTGCGGCTGAGCTCGGCGCGTGCGACCGGACGCCTCGGCGCCGATGCCGACGTCGTGATTGACGCCGTCGCAGCTGAGCTCGATGCGGTGCGCGCTTCCGCGGCCGGTGCGAGGGGGGCGGCGCGGCAGGCGACGATCGCTCGTCTTTCGGCGCTGGACGATCAGCTGCTGGCCGCGGTGCAGCCGTCGCTCGACGAGACAACGGCCGCCGACTTGGCGCGCGAAGCCGACGAGCAGCTCGCGGGATTCCGTTCGCGCATGGCGCCGGACGCGTTCGCGCGCGCACGGGCGGCCGCGGTCGCGCGGCTCGTGCGCGAACGGCTGGGCGTCCCCACAATCGCCTACTCCTGATGCCTCGTCCCGGCGATCTGCTGACGCTGACGATTGAGAAAGCGGCCGTTGGCGGCCGCATGATCGCGCGCGCGCAGGGCCAGGTGGTGCTGGTCGCCAACGCGATTCCGGGCGAGCGCGTCACCGCCCGCGTCGAGCGCGCCGGCAAGGGTCTGCTCTTCGCGACCGCGGCGACCATCGACGAACCGTCGCCGGACCGGCGCACAACCGTCGACGATCCCACCTGCGGCGGCTGCCTGTACGCCCACGTGGCCTATGCCAGGCAGCTCGAACTCAAGGCCGACGTGGTTGCGGATGCATTCGCCCGCATCGGACGCCTGGAGCTCCCGGGCGTCGTGCGCGTGGCGCCGTCCCCGGAGGAAGGCTATCGGATGCGCGCGCGGCTGCACATCCGCGGGGGTCGCCTGGGCTTCTTCCGCGAAGGCACGCACGAGGTCTGCGATGTGCGGGCGACGCGGCAGCTCCTGCCGGACACCTGCGACGTGCTGGATCGACTGGCGGCAGGCCTGCGCTCGCTCGACGCCGAGGCGCTGCGCGGGATCGAGCTGGCCGAGAACCTCGACGCCTCCCATCGTGCCGTCCACCTGGAGGTATCGCCAGGAGCGGATCCGCGCCCGCTGGAACAGCTTGCTGACACAACAGGGTTGACCGGTTTCGGTGCGGACGCGTCCGTGATCGACAGCCTGGAGCTGGCGCCGGGCGTGTCGGTCTCCCTGCGGCGGCACGTGCTGGCGTTCTTCCAGGGCAACCGGTTTCTGCTGCGCGATCTCGTCCGCCATGTGATCGATCGTGTGCCGCCGCGCAGCCGGGTGATCGATCTCTACGCAGGCACCGGGCTGTTCGCCGTGAGCGCGGCGGTTGGGCGCGAAGCACAGGTGCGCGCGGTCGAAGGCGATCGCGTGAGCGCCGCCGATCTTCGGACGAACGCCGCGGCCCATCCGCTCGTGACGCCCTTTCAGGAGCCGGTGGAGTCGTTCGTCGCGAGCCGCAGCGGGACTGCCGACGCCATCATCGTCGACCCGCCCCGGACGGGCATGTCGCCGGAAGCATTGCGCGGGCTCGTGTCGCTGCGCCCGGGCCGCATCGTGTACGTCTCGTGCGACCCGCCGACGCTCGCGCGCGACGCGCGGCGTCTCGTGGAGTCGGGGTATCGGTTCGCGAGTCTCGACGCGTTCGATCTCTTCCCCAACACGCCGCACGTCGAAACGGTGGCGGTCTTCGAGCTATCGCTTTGAGGTGGCTTCGAGGAACCCTTCGAAGAGCGGACGGAACTCGCCCGTGCGCCAGAAGTTCTCGGGATGCCATTGGACGCCGAGACAGAACGGCGACGACGGATCTTCGATGGCTTCGATGACGCCGTCGGGCGCCGTGGCGGAGGAGATGAGGCCCGGCGCCACCTGCTTGACCGCCTGATGATGGCGGCTGTTGACCTGGACGGCATCCGCCTCGCTCAACCGCTCGCGCATCAGGCGCCACAGCAGCGTATCGCGGTCCACCCAGATTTCGTGCGCGAGCGCGAATGGCTGATGCTGCGGCACTTCGAGTGTATGGGGGAGGGCGCCCGGCAACTGCGACGGAATGTCCTGGATCAACGTGCCGCCGTAGGCGACGTTCAGCACCTGGATGCCGCGGCAGATCGCGAACGTCGGCAGGTTCTGCTCGCGCGACACCTTCACCAGCTCCAGCTCGAAGTCGTCGCGGCCCGCTTCGGCCTCGATGAACGACTGATGCGGTTGTTCGCCGTAGCGCGACGGTGCGACGTCGCCTCCGCCGGTCAGCATCACCCCGTCGAGTCCGTTCAACGTGCCGCGCACGTCGACCGTCGGGTCGAGAATGCGAACTTCGCCGCCGACGTGGAGAACGGCCTGACGATAGTCCTCGAGCTTTCGACAGTTGGTGATGCCGATGAGCGCCATGGAGTGTGTCCGCGATAGTCCTACATCCGGGTTGGGACTTCAATCCCCATCAGGTCGAGAGCCCTGGAAAGCTGTGCACGAACATAAGCCACCCCGGCGGCGCGCCAGCGCTTCCGATCGGCTTGTTCCTCGTTGAGAATCGGATACCGGTGGTAGAAGGCATTGAACAACTGCGCGACGCCGAAGGCGTACTTGGCCAGGAGCGAGAACTCGAGAGACCGGACGACCTGTTCCACGACATCGTCGAGCCGGGAGGCTTCGAAAACGACCGCCCACAAGTCGTGAGGGCCGTCGGTACCGAGTTCGTCCGGGCTGGCGCCGGGCAGAGCGTCGACGACGGCTTCCGCCGTCAGTCCCTCACGTTCCTGAAGCTTGTTGAAGATGTTGTTCGCGCGGACGACCGCGTACTGCAGATAGGGGCCCGTCTCGCCCTCGAAGCTGAGCGCCTCTTCGATGTCGAACACGATCAGCTTGCCGCGCGAGAACTTCAGCATGAAGTAGCGGATGGCCGCGACGGCGATCTGCGCGCCGACGCGCCGGCATTCCGCGGGCGAGAACTCCGCGTTTCTCGAGCCCACTTCGTGCGCGGCTTTCGTGGTGAGCAGGTCGAGCAGGTCGTCGACCTTCACACCGAGGCCTTTGCGCCCTGATACTTCGACGAACGGTTTGGCCGCTTCCTCGCCGCTCGACGCCGCTTCGTATCCGAGCTCCCGCGCGGTCGCGTGCGACAGCGCCACCATCTCGTACGAGAAATGAATCGAGTTGTCCGCCTCGACGGTGTGGCCCAGGGTGCGAAGCGCCTGGCTGAGGAGCGCCTGCAGATACATCTGCCGTGAGTCGATGACGTTGTAGATGCGCCGCGCGTGTCCGAATGACGGCGGCGTCGCGTCGCCGTCGGCCGATGTCGTCGCCCACAGCGGGGCGCCGTTGGCCTGGACGCCGAACCGGCGATAGTGGAAGTCGCGGCCGAGCAGCCCGAACTTCCAGAACTGGTTGGCGATGTCTTTGCCGACGTAGGTCACGACGCCGTTCGACCGGACGATCACCTTCTCGCGGCGGGCTTCTTCGTCGCCGTCGTCGGCAGCCTCCGCCTCGCGTTCGCCGCCTTCGTCGATGCGCATGACCCAGCATCCGGCCAGCTTCCCCTGTGTCTGGAGGAAGACGGCGCCGCGCTCTTTCAGAATCTCGAAGGCGCGCGCCCAGAACTGCAGCCGCAGGATATCGCCTTCGTAGGTCAGCAGGTCGTAGGCGATGTTGAGCCGCGCCATCGTCTGCAGGTGCGCACGGACAATCCGATCGACGATCAGCGCGCCGATCTCGGCGGTGTCGTTGCCTCCAGCCTCGAGGTCGTGGAGCGTGCGCGCACGAACCTCGAGCCTCGCCGGATCGCCCTTATACCAATCGGTCACGCGCGCGTACAGGTCCCAGCAGTAGTAGTCGAAGCGCGTGGTATCGGCGGTGTGTTTCACCCCGTCGAGGCGCATGCCTTCGAGCTCGCGGAACCCGACGACGATGTCGGCCACCTGGACGCCGAGATCGTCGATGTAGTTCTGGACTTCCACTGGCGTCTGCCGGAATCGCAGGACCCGCCCGAGCGTGTCGCCGAGTGCAGCGTTGCGCAAATGGCCGATATGCGCAGCCTTGTTCGGGTTGATCGCCGTGTGCTCGACGATCGTTTTCGCCGTGTCGCCGGCCAAAGCGGGGAAAGCGGACGCGCGATCGCCGATGCGCGCCAGCAGATAAGCGGCGCGATCGAGGAAGACATTGAGATACCCGTTCGGCGCGGCGGCGACGCGGGCGACCCCCGGCAGGTCGGTCAGAATGCCGGCCAGTTCCTGGGCGATGGCGCGGGGCGGCTTGCGCAGCGCGCGCGCCAGCTGGAACGCGACCGTCACGGCCAGATCGCCAAGTGCGCGGTTCGGCGGCACCTCGATCGCGAAGGACGGCACCTCCGAGAGACCGTAGTGGCGCCGGATGGCGGCGGTTACGTGTTCCTGAATCTCTAACTGGACGATAAGAATCATGGACGATGGGGCGCGAAGGACGGCCGCGCGCGGTTCTCCAACCGTAAGCCCATGGTAGAATTAGGTTTTGCTCGTTTCGATCGCCTTGTACTCGTCTGGAGTGTTGACGTTGGCCAACAGCCGCTCGGGCTCGCCAAAGGCGGCCAGCGCGGACGCGTCGACGACGCGCACTCGAATCTCGTCGAACAGTGCCGCCACTTTCAGCCGTCGCTCCGCGAGGTGGCGGGCGACCGGTTCGAGGCACGCGCGGGCATACGCCGCGCACAAGGGATGATACCCGCGTTCGGTGCGAGGCACGACGGCGTCGGCGCCGTCCACGAGCGCCAGCAGGTGCTGGAGCAGCGGCACCGACACATACGGCATGTCGCAGGCCACGACGATCACGGCGTCGCTCGTCGTCTCGCTCAGCGCCGTGTAGAGGCCCCCCAGCGGTCCGCACTCGTGAACACGATCACCGACGTGGCGCACCGATTCCCTGAGGTTGGGCGGCCGCACCCCGCCAACAATCAGCATGTCGTCCGCCACGGCGGACAGCACGTCGAGTTGCCGATCGCGGATCGGCCGTCCATCGACGATGAGCGCGCCCTTGTCACGGCCGCCGAATCGCGTGGCGCGGCCGCCGGCGAGAATCGCAGCAGAGAAGACCACGGTCGATAGTACCTCCATGCGCGAACCAGGCATCGGACGCGTGCTCGTGGCCAGCCTGCATCAGGCGATCGCCGACATTCTCCCGACCCGCCTGGGGTTCTACGAGAACTGGCTGAACGCCGAGGGGCTGCGCGACGGCACGATCGGGCTCGCGCCGCTCTACGCCGTGCTGAGTTTCCTGCGCCAGGAAGGCGATGCTTACCAGACGATCACGGCGCGCGCGGGCGAGTACGCGGCCGACTGGACGGTGCAGTCGATGTCGCCGGTCGAGCGCGCGATGGTCAAGGCGGCGCCGGTGTGGCTGCGGTCGCGGCTGACCTTGAAACTCGCCAGCCGGCTGGTACGGAATACGTATCAGGGCAGCCGGATGATATCGAAGGTGCGCCGGGGTATTGCGAAGGTCGACGTGCGGGCCTCGATCTTCTGCAGCGTCAGAGAGCCAGCGCCGCGCCCGCTGTGCGGCTTCTACGTCGCGGCGTTCTCGCGGCTTCATACGCTGTTCGAGATCCCCCGGCACATTGAAGTGGTCCGGTGCCGCGGAACCGGCGAATCCACCTGCCTCATGCAGGTCCGGGCGGCTGCCCAGGAAAGCGCGTCGGAGGCGGCATGATTCGGCGCGGGCCGCGCATCGCCGCTCTGGCGATCGCGCTGAGCGTGCTGGCCGCGCGGGCGGACGCCGCCCGCCTCCTCGTGATGCCGTTCGACAACACCACGCGCGACGGCAGAGTCTTCTGGCTCACCGAAGCGGCAGCCGTCCTGCTCACCGACAGCCTGAACGCCCTCGGTGAAGACGCCATCACGCGCGACGAGCGCGTCGAGGCGTTCGAGCGGCTGCAGGTTCCGCCGGCGACGTCCCTCACCGACGCCACGGTGATCCGCCTCGGCGAACTGGTGGGCGCGGCAGACGTCATCATCGGCTCGCTCCAGATGGACAACAACGAGCTCGTCGTGCGCGCGCGAAGCATTGCGCTCGAGGCGGGGCGTGTCCACGTCGACGCCACCGAGCGCGGCCCTGTATCGGGCCTCTTCGACACCTTCGAGCGGCTGGCACGGCGAATCGCTCCGTCTGCCCGTCCCACCGAAAGCGTCGCCCGCGCGCGTCCGTCGCTTGGCGCCTTCGAGGATTACGTGAAGGGGCTGCTGGCGGAAACGCCGGAGACCGCGGTGACGTACCTGACCGCCGCTCTCGCCGAAGAGCCGCGCTTCGATCGCGCAAGGCTCGCGCTCTGGAGCGCGTTTTCGGACCAGGGCGAATACGCGCGCGCACTCGCCGCCGTCTCGCAGGTTCCGGCCGATTCGCCGCTGTCGCGCCGCGCACGCTATCTTGCCGGGCTGTCCCAGATCGATCTGAAGAAGTACGACGACGCGTTTGCGACGTTCAGGCAGATTGCCGACGAGGGGCGCGTCGCCTCGGCGCTGAACAACCTCGGCGTCATCGAGCTCCGCCGGAGAGCCGTGATTCAGACAGGCCAGGCGACCGGCTACTTCAACCAGGCGCGGATGACGGATCCCGACGACCCCGACTACTTCTTCAACCTGGGCTACGCGTACTGGCTGGAGCACGACACGCAGGCAGCGATCTACTGGCTGCGCGAAACCGTGCGCCGCAACCCCACGGATGGAGAAGCGCACTTCGTGCTCGGCGCGGCCCTGCAGGCCGGCGGCAATGCGAGTGAGGCCGGGCGCGAAAAAGAGCTGGCGCGCCGGCTGTCGTCGAGCTTCGCCGACTGGGACAAGCGGCCGGCCGCCGAACCGGTGCCGAAGGGGCTGGCGCGCATCAAACCGCAAGTGGCAGTGCCGCACCCGCGCGGCATCGAGCCGGCGCTCGCCGGCGGCGGACAACGCGATCAGCAGGAGCTGGCCCGCTTCTATCTCGATCGGGGAAGGCGGCTGTTCCAGCAGGAAAAGGATCGCGACGCGCTCGCGGATCTGAACCGCGCGCTCTACCTCTCGCCGTACCTCGCCGAAGCCCACCTGCTGGTCGGCCGCCTGCACCTGCGCAACGGCCGCCCGCGCGATGCGGTCGACGCCCTCAAGATTTCGCTGTGGAGCGCGGAGTCGGCCGACGCCCACGGCGCGCTGGCCGACGCGTACCTGCAGGTCAAGGAATCCGCGCTGGCGCGGGCAGAGGCCGAGCGCGCGCTCGCGATGGATCCATCGTCGGCCGACGCGCGCCGCGTCATCGACCAGGCTCGATAGGGGCTGGTACTCGCTGCACGCACGTGCTAAAATTGCCGCGTTTTGGCCGCACATACTGACGACGACGGCTTCCGCGAGATTCAGCTGGACACCAAGCAGCTGGTCTTTCTCTTCATGGCTGCCACGGTGGTGTCGGTCGTGATCTTCCTGTGCGGTGTGCTGGTCGGCCGCGGCGTGCGCGCCGAACGGGGCGCTCCGGTGCCCGACACCGCATCATCGGTCGCCGAAGTGACGCCGCAAGAGGCGCCGCAGGCGCCCGCGCCGCCGCCGGCGGGCGCGGATCCCACCAAGGCCGCGCCACCGCAGCCCGTCGACGACCTGAGCTACTTCAGCCGCCTGGAAAAGTCGAACGCCGCGGACGAGCACGTCCAGTCGCAGTCGAAGCGTGATGCCGGCACGCATGCGAAAGAACAGCCGTCGCCGCCACCGCCGCCCGTCAAGGAGCGGCCCAATCCGCCCCTGGTCGCCAAAGGACCGGCAGCCGCTCCTGTGGCCCCTGTGGGTAAAGACGCCAAAGAAGTTAAAGAAGCGGCGGCCCCTTCTGCGAAGGATGTCCCGAAGGATGTCTCGAAGGATGTAAAGGACGTCAAGGAGCAGCCCGCCAGGGAAACCGCGGCCAAGGATCCGGTGCCCGTTGCGGCCACCACGAACGGGGCCGCTCATGGCGAACCTGCCGGGACGGGGTACGCGCTGCAGGTAGCCGCCCTGCGCGAGCGCCGCGAGGCTCAATCGATCGCCGACCGGTTGTCGTCGAAGGGATATGGCGCCTACGTGCTGACGCCCGCGAGCGGCACGCCGGCGGTCTTCCGGGTGCGAGTCGGCAAGTTCAAGACCCGCCGCGAGGCCGAGGCCGTCGCGTCGAAGCTGGCGAAGGAAGAGCGGGTCAATCCGTGGATCACCCACTGAGAATCCGCGCGCTCGGCCGCCCGTCGGTGGTCCAGCTGGCCGCGGTTCTCGCTCTCGTTCTCATCCCGTCCCCTCGGCTGTCGGCTCAGAAGGGTGCCATCAAGCTCGCCTCCGTCGTCCCCGAGAACTCCATCTGGGACAAGAACCTCAAGCAGATGGGCATGGAGTGGAGCGAGAGCACCGCGGGCCGGGTGACCCTCACCGTGTATGCGGGCGGCTCTCAAGGCGACGAGTCGACCGCCATCCGCAAGATGCGTCTCGACGCGCTTCAGGCCGCGTCGCTAACCGGGGTAGGTCTTGGCTCGATCGATCCCGCGTTCAACGTGTTCGACATCCCGTTCTTCTTCGAGTCGTACGACGAGCTCAACGCCGTCGTCGACAAGCTGACGCCTGTCGTCAGCAAGCGGGCCGAGGCCAAGGGTTTTGTCCTGCTGAACTGGGGCCACGGCGGCTGGACGCAGATCTTCAGCAAGCGGCCGGTGCAGAC
>Ga0066903_100000093_pt1 | contig 41221 bp, 57 predicted proteins | sample PanSoiMetaGPlot1_FD_67491 | JGI IMG/M metagenome (GOLD analysis project Ga0066903, IMG submission 67491) | Tropical forest soil microbial communities from Panama analyzed to predict greenhouse gas emissions - Panama Soil - Plot 1 (version 2) | ecosystem: Environmental > Terrestrial > Soil >... | reverse complement strand
CGCGAGCCGTCCTTGAATGCCTTTCGCGGCCATGTCGTGGAACAGCATGCCTTCGGGCGGCATCGACGCCAGCACGACGCAATCGGTGACATTCAACGGCGGCAGGAGATAGCCGTCATCGCTGTAGCCGAGGTCTGATGGTGTGCGGAGTGTCATCGCCCATGACGCCAGCCAACGGAAGAACGGGCCGCGCGCGTGTTTCTTCATGCGCCAGCCTTCGTCGTCATGGACGAACCATGTCGCGAGAAATTCCTGTCGCGTCATCAGCCCGAGGAACTCGGCATGATTCGCGAGTTCGGCGATGTCGTTTGGAGACGGTGTGGCGGTGCAGCAGAGCCGATAGCGTGTCGCACCGAAGGCTTTGATGAGCGCGGTGCGTGTCTTGCCGTCGAAGGCTTTCAGGATAGATGATTCGTCGAGCACAACGGCCTCGAATTTTGATGGGTCGAAGCGATCGAGCCGCTCGTAATTCGTAATCGTGAGCCGTCCGCGGATCGCATGCGGCCCTTCGGCGTAGGCCAGATCGATGCCGAGTTTCCGCGCTTCATCAACCGTCTGCTCGGCGACACAGAGCGGGGCGAGCATCAGCGTCGGCACGCGCAGCGCATCGGCCCATGCGATCTGCATGAACGATTTCCCGAGGCCGCAATCCGCGAAAATGGCGGAGCGTCCTTTGCGCAGGGCCCAGCGCACGATCGCCGCTTGCCAGTCGTAGAGTTGCGGCGGCAGCACGATGCCTGAGCGGAGTCCGTCGCCGGCATAGACGCGTTTCTTCGACTCGAGGAACGCGGCGTAGCTCACTTGAACTGCTCCCGTCCATACCGCGCAATTTGTTCGCGGAGATCGGCGATCTGGTCTCGCTGGCGCTGAATCGTGAGGTTCGCCGCATGGAGCTGATCCATTGCGGCTTGGGCCATCGTGCGATAGATGGCGCGGTCGGCGAGGGCGGAGGCGAGGGCGGTGTCTTTGAGGGTCATTTGGATGCTCCAGCGCGGGTGCGGAGCATGGCGTCGGCGATTTGATAAGCACCAGCAGCGATCACTAGCGCAAGGTCGTCATCCTTTGCTTGTTTGGCGAGAAGCCCCATGATGGAAGCATCGGAAGAGAGCACCAATGCCTGCGCCGCGAAGTAGTCGCGGAGGGACATGCCGCTCCCATTCTCGAAATCATAGGAACAGGTCACCGTTCCCATGTGGTCAGCGCTCACGCTTTGCGGAAATGCCGGCCCGCCGTCGTTCTGTTTGTCCATGCGCTTGACATTGCCACAACCGAAGCGGTAAAGTCAATCCCCATGAAAATGTCCATGACCGTAGCGGAAGCCGGCAGACGGGGCGGATTGGCGAAAAGTGCCCTCAAACGGGCCGCTGCGAGGGAAAACGGGAAAAAAGGCGGTCGGCCGAAAAAAGGTGTTGACAAGCAGAAACCCAAGCGGTAAGCTGTCCTCATGGTTACTACGAAGGAGGCCAGCATGCAGACCGGCAACCCGCACCGCGCCGAACTGATCGCATCCGCTATCCAGGCGAATTGCGACCTCTACCTCACCAAGCGCATCACCTACGCGAACTGGGACATCGAACAGCAGCGGCTGTGGACGCTGGCCGATGCGGCTGGCGTCTCCACCGATGTCGTGCGGCTGGTTCGTCCGGCGCTGACGATGATGGTGCCGCCCTACGCGGTGCGAAAGCAACTGCGCGCCAAGACGCTGAAGGTTGGACGATGAAGACCATCACCTATCGCTTCGAGGTGTCATCAAAGTTCGCGCTCACAGACGATCCCGACTCGCCCGACTTCTACACGGAAGCGCAGGCGATTTCGGTCGAGCATCGGCGGCGGCTGGAACTGGCGTTGTTCGCCCTGCTGAAGAAATTCGAAGGCGACTGCGACTGCGAACTCATGGATTTCAGCGTCGAGGACGACGGCATCCACGCGGGTGACTGCGACTGCGAGATGTGCCGCATCGAACGGGCGCAGAGCACATCCGAAGAGGTGAACCGTGACTGACGCCAAGCAAGGCCGAGATGAACGCGACTGGCCGCTTCCCAGCACGGGATCGCGTCGAGAGGAACCGGCTCGCTGCTACATCTGCGGGCGCGAAAAGCTGGACGCGCCGAGTTTTGGTGACCCGACGTGCGGGAAACCGAAGTGCCGCGAGCAGTGGGCGAAGCTGCAGCGATGACCTGGCCGAACGACGGCCCGCCGTGCAGCATCGGGGACATTCGACATCGACTCGCGGACCTGCAAGAGGAACCAGCCCGCCGGCGCATTCTCGCCCTGTGGGCACTTGAGTGGCAACGGAAACGGAGGATACATGGCAAAGACGTCAGGGCTCGACGCGGCGATCACCAAAATCAACGGCGAGATCGCGGAACTGCAGCGCATGCGTGACTATCTCCTCGGCATCGCCCCGCAGGCGGAGGCGAGTGCGCCGCCGAAGCGTGGCCGTCCCCGCAAGAAGCGCGGACTGCCGGCCGAGTCCCAGCCCGAGGCGTAGATCTCCGGTTGCGCGGCGGGTCGCGCATCCTTCGCCGCTGTGGGTGCCGAGGCGGGGAGACATCGGCGCCGTTTCATGGAAAGAAACGCTGGCAGAGGAAAGGCTGACCGGATCTCAAGCCGGCACGCTCGCCCATCGGCGAGAGGAGAAAACTCAGACGGCGTTTCTTTCGATGGAATCGCAACCGTTCTTCCGAAGGAGAACAGCAAATGAATACGACTGAACTTCTCTTGATTGACCTCAGTTCGCTGGCCTATCCCATCTGGCATATGTCCGGCAACGAGCCCGACCAGGATTACGTCAGCCGCCAGACGATTACACGCGTGCGCACGCTCGCCGCCGACCACGCGCACGCGGCGATCTGCTGCGACAGTGGGAAGTCCTTCCGTCACGATCTCAGCCCGCGCGAAGCGATCGGCGATGGGAAATACCGCGGCTACAAGGCGAACCGGCCGGAGAAGCTCGAGCCGTTGCTCCATCAGATTCGGCTGGCGTGCGAGACGTTGAAAGCCGACGGCTTCGCGATCTGGTCATCGCTGGGCTACGAGGCCGACGACATTATCGCGACGGCGACGAAAGAAGCGCTGGCGATTGACGGCACGACGGTGCTGATTGCGAGCGCCGATAAAGACCTCCTGCAGCTCGTGAACGACCGTGTGCGGGTCAAGAAGCTGACGAACGGCGATACCTTCGACGCCGAGGCCGTCACCGCTAAGTTCGGCATCACTGCGGCGCAGTTCATCGACTATCTCTGCCTCGTCGGCGACACGAGCGATAACATCGATGGCGCGAAAGGCATCGGCGGCGTGATTGCGGCGCAGCTGCTGAAAGAGCACGGCTCGCTGGACGCGCTCTATGCCAAGATGAAGAACGGCGTCGTGCCAGGCGTCACGCCCGCGCGCCGAACGGCGCTGATGGAATTCCGTGACCGCTGGCCGCTGACGCGACAGCTGGTCACGCTGAAGGCCGACGCGCCGATTCCGTTCGCCGAGATTGCCGTCGAGCGCACCGTAGCGCCGATGGCTGACCCAGAACCGGATCCGACTCCGCTCCCGTCGCCCGAACCGCCGATGCCTTCCGGCGGGCAGGCTGTTGCGCCAGCCGCGGGCGATCTTCACTCGTCGGTCCCGAACGAGGGGACTTCGGGACAACTCATCCCAGTCGACTACACGCAGCAGCTTGAGCCGCGCAACATGGACGAAGCCGTCAAGCTGGCGCAGCGGATGTTTGATTCGCGCCTCTTTGCCGCCTACGGCACGCCGCAAGCGGTCCTCGCGACGGTGCTGGCCGGTCGGGAACTCGGCATTCCGGCAATGGCCGCGCTTCGGGCGTTTCACATCATCGAAGGTAAGCCGACGCTTTCGGCCGGGACGATTCAATCGCTCGTGCTGACGTCAGGCAAAGCGCGGTATTTCCGCTGCATCGAGCGGACCGACACGCGGGCAACCTTCGCCACGCAACGCGGTAACGATCCGGAGATGCGGCTGTCGTTCACGGTCGAGGAAGGCCGTCGCGCGTTCGGCTACATCGAAAACGACCCCGAATCCGACAAGCGCTGGCAGCGGTCGGGCTGGCGCAAGAATCCGGCCGACATGTGCGTGGCTCGGGCGTCGTCGAAGCTGGCGCGGCTGGTGTATCCGGATGTCGTGTCGGGGCTGTATGCACCTGAGGAGATGGAGTAGCTAGTGACTGTGATTTATCTCGACACCGAAACCGGCGGCACCGAGCCGCACCATCCAACGATCGAACTCGGCGCCGTCGCCGTCGATTCGGGGACGCGCGTTGAACTCGCGTCGTTCGAGCAGTGCATTGTGTTCGATCCGGACAAATGCGATCCGGAAGCGCTGAAGCTGAATCACTACGATCCAGAGCGCTGGCGTGAAGCGGTGTGGCCTGATGTCGCAGCGCGACAGTTCGCGCAGTGGTTGCAGCCGTATCGTGCGGTGCCGATGGTATCGAAGCGCACGGGTCGCTCATATGACGTGGCGCGCATGTTCGCCTACAACGTGCCGTTCGACCAGCCGCGGGTCAAGACGATGTTCGGTGAGACGACGTTCATGCCGTGCGAGATGCTCTGGCGGGATGTATTGCAGGCGGTTTTGTTTTACTTCGACAAGACACCCGCGAAGCCGTTGAATTATAAGCTAAGCACTGTGGCGAAACATTTCGGCTTATCAATTGACGGTGCTCATGGCGCCTTGGCAGATGCACGCCTCTGTGCACGTGTGTGGGAGGAAATATGCCGATGAATGCCGAAGTCATCGATATCCTCCGCTCCATCGACGCCACGCTGAAGCGGATGGAAGCGCGCCGTAAGCCGACGTCAACTGCACCCTCGGCGGTCGACCTCGACGGGAAATACGGCGATCCGACCGTGCGCCAGAAAGACCCGCGCGACTGGCATGGCGAGCCGATGAAAGGGCGGCACTTCAGCGAGTGCCCTGCGGAATATCTGGACCTGCTTGCGGAACGGTTCGATTATTTTGCCTCAAAGGAAGAAGACGCGAAGAAACAGACCTACAATCTGCTGGATGCGCAGCGGGCACGTGGCTGGGCGGCGCGGATTCGGAGCGGCGCGACTCCAACACGGCAACCACAAATACAGAGCAAAGAGGAGTGGTAATTATGAACAGCATCTGGCGACAAGGCGATGTGGCGATTCGCGCGACGACAAAGCAGCCGAGTGCGCAAGCAAAGACGGTGACGGACGCAGGCCGCGTGATTCTCGCCTATGGCGAAGTCACAGGCCATGCACACGAGGTCATCGCCGCCGTCGACAACGCCGATCCGGTGCCAGCCATGCAACTCTTCCAGGAGCCGGACGGGACGCGCTTGCTGGTCGTCTCGCGGCCTGCCGCCCTCGTGCATGAGGAACATGGCCGTATCGGCTTGCCGATCGGGACGTTTGAAGTGATTCGCCAGCGGGAATATACGCCCGAGGCGATTCGCAACGTGCAGGACTGAACACTCATGACCAAGAAAAAGTATGAACTGACGCCTGAGCATCGCGCGCAATTAGAGCCGTGGGCGCAGCGTTGGATTGCGAATGCGATGAGCACGGCGCCAATGATGGAGACCGATCGCGAGGCGATGCGCGTGGCAGTTCGTGGATTGTATCGGGCGGCGAAGCTGGAACCGCCGCCTGACGCTCGCATCGTGTTCGTGCCGTCGCCGTTTGTCTTGCGGTTTGCCGGCGGCTTTGCGGCTGGGCTGTGGCATCTCTCGAACAAGTGTCCGACGAGGGATGCGACGAGTGACGCGACGCGGGCCGCGACGATGGACGCGACGGAGACCGCGACGTGGGCCGCGACGTTGGCCGGGACGGGGAACGCGACGCGGGCCGCGACGATGGCCGCGACGGGGGACGCGACGTGGGACGCGACGGAGGCCGCGACGTGGGCCGCGACGTTGGCCGGGACGGGGAACGCGACGCGGGCCGCGACGATGGCCGGGACGGGGAACGCGACGCGGGACGCGACGAGTGACGCGACGCGGGCCGGGACGAGGGACGCGACGACGGCCGCGACGTGGGCCGCGACGTTGGCCGGGACGAGGGACGCGACGACGGACGCGACGTGGGCCGCGACGGAGGCCGCGACGTGGGACGCGACGTTGGCCGGGACGGGGAACGCGACGCGGGCCGCGACGATGGCCGCGACGGGGGACGCGACGGGGGACGCGACGAGTGACGCGACGGGGAACGCAACGTGGGACGCAACGTGGGACGCAACGAGGGCCGCGACGTGGGACGCGACGAGTGACGCGACGCGGGCCGCGACGAGGGATGCTTTCAATCCAACGCTGAGCGATTGGTTTAGCGGAATCTCTCCCGCCGACATGCGAAGCATCGCCGCCGCGTTCGCTCCAGCCAACGTAACCTTCCTTCTCGACTGCGCTTCACATGCTTATAACATGTGGGATGGTGGCAACCAATGGTCCGGTGCGCCAGCCTTCTTGTCCTTCTTTCGCCATGTTGCCCATCTCGATCTGGAGTATTCCAAGTGGCAGCACTACGAAGCTGCGGCCCAGCATGGCGGCCCGCGCATCATGCACGAAAAATTTTGTATGGTGAGCGACCGGCCCGTGCGACTCATGGTGGATGCGCAAAACCGACCACACTGCGAAGACGGTCCCTTCTGCGCCTGGCGCGATGGCACCGCGCTGTGGGCGTGGCACGGCACGCGCGTACCCGCGTGGCTCATCCTCCATCCGGAGCGACTCACGGTCGGGCAGATTCAGCAGGAAGCGAATGCCGAAGTGCGGCGGGTCATGCTCGAGCGCTACGGCTTTGAGCGGTTTTTTGCGGACAGCGGAGCGACTCCAATCTCCGCGGACGCGTTCGGCACGCTCTACCGCGTGGAACTTGAGGGCGACGAGCCGCTGGTGATGGTGAAGGTGCGCAATAGCACGCCAGAGGCCGACGGGTCGTTCAAGCACTACATGCTGCGGGTGCCGCCGACAATGCCGACGGCACATGACGCGGTGGCGTGGTCGTTCGGGATGATGCCAGCCGAGTATGCGCCACAGGTGGAGACGTAAATGCCTGACCAGCCGTCGTTCTCGCTCGTGGAAGGGATCCATCGGTTGATTAAGCAATGGGAATCGGCTGCGAAACGCATTGATTATGACGCTGGCGAGCAAACTTGTGGTGATTGGGTGCGTATTTGCGCCAAGGAGCTCGCCGCCCTCCTCGCCGCCTACGCCGAAGGGACACCGAAGCCATGACCTTGCCAATTAACCGCTGGACGGTGGCAGTCCTCGTGACGCTGCTCTCCATCTATGCCGCCACGCGCGTGAAACAGGAAGGCGATTACGACTTCGGGCCGCAATTGGCTGGATTCGCCATGCTGATTCTGGTCGTGGCGCTCTGGTTCGGCGTGCTGCTGGCGACGTTTCTGTGAAGGGCACCGACATGATTCTGCTCCTAAGTGGCGTTTTTCTTGCCTTGATTTTGGGGCTTTTATATGGCTATCGCTACGGCGTTATTGAGACCGAACGTCGATGGTCTGAAGCTGTTGAAAGACGAAGGGACACCGAACGATGACTGACCACCCCACGCCATCAGGGACGCCGAGCCTGCGGGAACAACTGCTACAAGATACCTACCAAAAACTTGCAGGCGCACTTGAACATGACGGCGATACGGCAGGCTATTCGTTCCTGCCTGAAGATGAAGGCTTGCAGATTCTCCGAGATTTTCTCGCCACTGCGTTGGCGCAGGCCGAACAGGAGCGTGATGACTGGAAGCATTCCGCAACTGTTCACATAGAAGATGCAGACGGACTTATGGTGGAGGTCGCAGACCTGAAGGCGAAATTGGCGCAGTCCGAAGCCGAGCGGGACCGGCTGAAGGCCATCATCACAGAACTCGAAGCCGAAATGGAAAACTGGATATGACTGACCCCTCCACCGCTGCACGGCTGGCGGAGATACGGCAACTACTCCACCGACTCAAGAATGGAGCCAACGTCGGCTATGTCGGCCTCCTTTTTGCTGATATTCCGTGGCTCCTCGACCTCGTGCAGCAGCAGGCCGAGGCGCTAGACCGGCTCGAAGGCATTCGCTCGGCAAAATACCTCAATGGCATGTGCGGTTTCAAAGGCTGCCAGTGGTTGACAGAGCACTATGCCAGAGAGCAGGCCGAAGCCCGGATCGCGGCACTCGAAGCGGACAGAGAGGAAGAATGAAACAATGCGTGATGGTGGCCGGCCGTCCCGTCCTCACCGAGCGGGGCACCCGATGTTTCCCAGCCGGGACGCCGACCACGCATCAACCTGCCGCTACCACGTAATCGTGCTCACCGTCCCCATCGTGTCCGCATGCGCGCCCGTCCAGTCGTGGCTATAGACGGCACCGACCGTCCAGACCAGCGAGCCTTTCTCCAGCACCTTCCCAGCGATTGCCGTTTCGATCGTGTCCTTATTCGCGAAGACCACAACCGCGCCGCGGTGCCCGTCCGGAATCGTGATGTTGGTGTTCAGGTCGTGCGCGATGGCGGCTTTGAGCGCGTCCTGGCTGAGCGGAGCTGCCGCTGGCGGATTAACAGGCCATCCAGGGAGCGCCGCGGTTGTCGGCTGTGTTGGCAGCATTAGGGTTTCCCCACCTTCGCCACGTCGACGGTCGGCACGCTCGTGGGCGGCGGCTGGAACATCGCCCGCAGCACGGCGGCCAGCGTCGCTAAGGTGCCTGCGACAAACGACGGGGCGAGGGCGTCACTCCACTGTTTCAGGCCGCCAATCTGGAGGGCGACAGCGCCGAGAAGAATCGCCAGCGTGACATAGTGCGTGCTCTGCATCGTTTATCCTTCTGCTAAATCGGACCGCCGAGAAACAGGTGCCAGAGAATCAGACCGAGCAACCCGACCGCGAAGACTCGCCAGAGTCGAAATCTGCCGAGATGATGACGCATCCACTGTGAAATCGTCGGTCGATGTGTTCGATAGGCCCACACCTCGAAGAGCAGCACGGCAACAAGCACGGCGGCGAAGAACCATCCGGCCACGTTCGAGGATGACGCGGGGATGGGAATCGCATCGGGGCATGGGTCCTGCACCTCAGCGAATCCGCGGCATGTTCGGCCCGACAACGCCAACGAGTTGGAGGAGCCACAGCACAATCACCAGCACGACCACGACGCGGAGCAGCGTCTTGATCGGCGGCGACATCGGGACGTAGGTCTCGACCAGATAGAGCACCACGCCGAGCAGGACGATCGTGATGAGGACGGTGAGTAATGGCATGATGGCCGTCCTTGAGGCTATCCCGTCCGAGCCCAGCCGCACCCGCGCAGGTAGGCCCGCTGCCGCTGCACCGTGCCGCTGTCAACACGTCCGCGCACCCAATCATAGGTGCTGATTTCCAAGTAATTCGTCATCAATGGCCCGCGCAGCGTCTGATGCGAACCCGGGATCGTGCCTGGATCGTCATCGGCCGGCTGGTCGGGCGGCCGCACATACGCGCCCATCAAGAGCCGCTTGGAAATCTGCCAGATCTGGTCCCACGGCGATCCGTTCTCCGGGCCCGGATACGGCCCGACCAGCGGCCCGAAGGGCACAGGCCCCTCATAGAACGCGACATCGGCCTGCTGCCCGTCTGGCGTGGCCCAATCGTTCGTCTCACCGCTCCACGCCCAATAGCCGGCCGAGAGGTAGAGGGCGATCACGGCACTCGGCCCCAACGTCTGTCTCGCCGCCTGCAGGTATTCGTTCGTCCGATGCCAATCGTTCTCCGGGCCGGCCCAGCCCGGAATGCAGCCATCGAAGCCGGGACACCACGCGATATATGCCGCGCGGGCCTCGCCGACCTGCGCGCGGATCGTGGCCAGATTCGCCATGAGCCACTGCCAGCCGTAGGTGTCGCCGACGGGGTCGTTGTAGCCGAAGTCAGGCCGCGACAGGCCGTCGCCGGCCATGTGAAGGCTGATGTAGAAGCCGGCCGCGATGATCTCGTCCAGGAGCGCCAGGAAGCGCAGCCAGTTCCTAGTGCCGTCGAAGCCAGCCGGCGCCCGACCGAGGGTTCCGAACGAGATCCCACTCTCGCGATACGCCCACGAGAGCGCCACGATCATGTGGGTATCACCAGCGGCGCGCTTGGCCGCGTAGACCGCCGCCCGGTCAGCGGCAGTCAGCTCTTCCGACGTCAGGTAGAGCTCGAACCAGTTGCCGGGACCGAAGGACGGGGTATTGACGATCAGCCCTTGCATGCCGCTGGTCCGCACGTCGGCGAGTTGGGCGCGCGTCGGAATCGGGAGCGACCCAAACGGCACAATGCGCGGCACGACGTCAGACAGACTCACAGTTGCACCAGTGTGAGATTCGGCGAGGCATAAGGCTTGGTCGTCACGCCCTGGGTCAGGTATTCGATCATCGCCAGCAGCAGCCCGTTCGGCGTCGTGCCCAAGAAGAACTGCTCATAGTTGCCGGGTGCCCGGTCGGTCAGGTAGAACAGCTTGGACAACTCGTTGGAGCCGAACTGTGTGACGTCGACGCCCCAGATCCAGCCCGGCGCCGAGACGCTTTCGAGCACCCACCGCGCGGGATCGGTGGAAGGCTTCGCGGTAAACTGCTCCCAGGATCCGGCCACGGCGTCCCGGTCGAACGCGAGGATGTGCGTAGTCGGATCAAAGGAGGCATAGCGGCCATTGGGGCCGATGACGGCGATATGGTAGGTCATAACGTTCTCAGGTCTACTTTCGGCGCCGTGAAATCCACCCACACATCGAAGCGCGGCGATCCGTCGCTCCACGAGCCTACCACGCGGAGACGGTCACCGATCAGGCGTGCGTCGGGATAATACAAATCGCCGGGAATGACATAGCCAAACGCCGAGTAAATCATGCGGACAAACGTGCCGGCCGTGGGGGCATTGGACAGGATCCACGGTAAACCGTCAGGCCCAGCAAAACAGAGAATGGGCGTTTCGTCCGCCTGCGACCGGATGGTGACGTTGTTGCCTTTGTCGTCCCAGATGGCGCGGCTATAGGTGCCGGTCGCCGCGACATAGACGTAGAACGCCCCGCTACGGTCTGGGAACCAATCCAGAATCTCCCCGCTGGCACGCACCCGTCCGCTAATGGTCAGCGTGCGCTGGTAGTCCGGTCCGGTCTGGTAGGGCGCCAGCCATCCGAACGAGAAACCGAAGAATTTCGGCGCACAGGTCGCTGTCGCGGTGGCGATTTGGCTCAGCCCCTGATACCGTCGAATCTCGCCAGACCCAGTGGCGAGAAAGCCCGCCCATTGGCCGCAATCGCAGCCGACCATCCCGTTAAAGGCGGCCGGCAGCACCGCATCCCCCACTTGCGTGGTTCCGTCATTCCGATTGTAGATGATGGTATCGGCGGACCAGATGGGCGATGTGCCTACGGTCGACACCTGCCGCGGCAGGCCATTGACGGGTGAGATCCAGATGCCAGCGTTCCCGCTGGCAATCGTGCCATCGGTGCGTAGCTTCGGAAACCATGCGTTGACCATTATCGACGCCCTCTCGACACGAGCACACGCCACACCATGACCCGGCGCACAATGGCGACGAGTTGGCGCAGCAGGTCATCCCTCATCGCCGGCCGTCCTGCGCGAGCCGCCAGCGCTCGAGCGCCGTCAGCCGGTCGCGCAGTTCCTTGTCCCGGTTCTTCTGCCAGAGCTGCACGGCGGTCATATCCTTCGGCGGATGGTTGGCAAACATCGCGGTCTCGAGCACCGTCAAGCGCTGGTCCTGCACCGTGTTCGCCGTCGCGGCGCGTCGCTCATAGTCCTTCATCGTCGCTTCGGCTTCGGCCAAGCGAAGCTGAATCGCCACCTGCCGGCGGAGCAGTACCACACTCGCCCCGAACGAGCAGAGCGTCATCCCCAGAAAGAGGCCCATCAGGATGACCGCCGGCCGATACGCGATCAGTCGAAGCATCGCTGCCGGTCCTCGTCGGTCTTGGCCGTGTTCGAGCAAATCCGCTGCAGAGTTCGGAACATCTGGTCCATCTTGACGGCTTCACGTTCGAGCCCCTGTCGTTGCTGGTCGAGATTCTTCTCAATCGTGACCTGCCGTTCTTCGAGCTTTGGAATCTGATTGGCGACTTGATAGACCAAAAAGAGCGCAATGACGCCAGGAATGCCGACGACGGCGATAGCTTTCACCCACGGCGGCACGCCAGCGAGCCACGGATCGGCGGTTTCTTCGGCGCGACGCCTGTCTAGGTCATCGTTGTAGTGGCGATATTCCGGCGTCACGGCCATTACACGGTGTCTCCATGTCCAAGGTCTTCGAGTTCCATCCGTGCCAGATCTTCCCACGGCATCAGAATGACGCCATGTTCCCGCCCGTGCACATGCACCTCAAACAGATACCAGCGCCGTGTCCCTTGGCCGCCGCCGATGTATTTGGCCACTAGCGACTGCGGTCGGCCGTAGGGGCGCATCGGCACCTGCCACATTTCTTTCCGCATGCCAGAGAGGCGATACATGTGCCCGTGCCTCAGCTTAACAGGACGCGGCCCCATGACGTGTCATCGTCGTCGCAAATCCTCGTAGGCGAGCACGGCGGAATAGACAATCAGCGCCAACATCAAGACCCAGATGCTTAGGGGCGACGCGGCAGTGCCCATCCACGGCAGAACGGCTCCCTAGTAGGTCTTCGGATCGCCCGACGGTGGGTCAATCCAGCACCCGAGCAGAATCCACTCGACCGAATCCGGCGAAAAGGCCGCACAGAGCGGCTGCCACGATGGGCGCAGGAAGAAGAACGCCGCCGCGAAGACGAAAGCGAGGCCGAATGCGACGAGTCGTTTCACCGTTTCCTCCGTGGCGCTTTATGCTGCGCCGCTTCGAGTTTCGAGATGCGGTCTTCCAGCTGGTAGATATAGAGATACGCCTCTTCGAGCGACGCCAGCATCATGTCACCGCGCTCGAACATCCCGCCGTCCTTCGCATGCAGCATCAGCGGGAGGTCATGATGAACGCGCACGAAGTCGCGATGGTCTTTGAGCGGCATTAGGCCGGTATACCAGCGCGGGACGGCATACGGGCCGGTCGTATCGGCGGCGCCGGTGTAGTAGCGCTGAAACGCCCAGCGCGGATTCGTGTAGGCCGCGTTGTTTTTGTAGATATCGGCGCTGATATTGATGGTGCCGTTGCCTTTGCAGCCGCCGGTCGGATCGGGATTGCCGACGGTGATACCGCCACCGTTACAGAGTTTGGCAATCGTGGCGTTATTCGTCAGCAGGGCCATATCGTTCGCCGTGCGCGTGCCGAAGAAGCCGCCCTGCACGGTCGTGCCGACGCTGCCGGCATTCACGCGAAGTTCCTGTGTCGTGCCGAGTGGACCGAGCGTGAAGATCGACGAGGTCCACTGCGCGACGGTGCTGCCAGCCACGTTGATATTCACAGTGGTCGCATTGGAGTCGAGCGTATCCGGCTTTAGCGTCAGCGTATTGCCGCTTGAGGTAATCGCCAACTGCGCCGTCCCGCCGCCGAGCGCGTTATCGATCGTATTGACGTTCCCGCCGTTGTGGAGCGCCAACTGTCCCGCCACGATGCCGCCCGCGCATGTCGCCGCGCCGACCGCGCAGCCGACTTTCAGCGAGGAGCTCGCCGCCGAGGTCGTCTGTAGCGTGCTGAAAATCCCCGGCGCAATCTGCGCCTGCAGGAGCACGGAGGCTAGCACGAGCGAGACGACGGTGAGCGCAAACAGAAGCTGTCTCATGCCGTCCTCACGAGCGAAATGCCCCAGACAAAGCCGGTGCCCCCGGCCGTAATCAGGGTCTTGATGCCGTAGGTGTGCGGCGTGCCTGGGGTCGCGAACGTAATCGTGCCGCTCTGCGCCATCTGGCCGGTCGTGCTGGTAATCGAGGCCGCCGTGGCAATCGGCGTGTCCGGCGTGCCGGACGAGAGGTCCATGATTGCGACTGACATCGTGCCAGAGACGACCACGCCCGTCGCCTGAATCACGTAGGTGCCCGTCAGCGACGCCGAATCCTTGACGAACGCCGCCGTGCCGGGTTGCAGTTTATCGAACGTGCTTCCGGAGTTGTAGGACGTCTGCGTGACCGGCGTCGAACTTTCCCCGCCAAAGACGAACTGCACACCGAGGCCGGACGACGTATTGACAGCCGCGACTGGGTCGGCGGTTCTGAGCGCACTGCCGTCCGATTTCGTGATGATGAACTTGTAATTTCCGATCGCCGGATCCAGATAGACCGTCACGCGTCCCGACGAATCGGCCACGGCTGGATTCTGCGGTGCACTGAGTGCGGCATCGCTGTAGGTCGGACTCGGCGTGCTCGTGCCGCTGAGATACGAGTTGATTTTCGCGCCGGGGGCTATGACGCCGACGTTATCGAAAATCGTCAGATACGGGTCGGGAGCGAGGGTGCCGACGGCCATTTACTCTCCTCCGCCAAGATTCCGCCATGCCCAATACGCGGCCGATCCGCCCGCGCCGAGGCCGAGGCCTTTCGCGACATAAGGAATCGCCTGCTGGGCGCCTTGCACTACGCTCGCCATTGCATCGCGGAACCGCATCGCTTTGGCGTATTCGTTCATCGCCTGCGCGTATTCGGCGCCTTTCCCCGCTTGGGCCGCAGCCTCGCCGACGGCTTTATTGAGCGTGACGCGCAAGTTGCCGAGTTCGTATTTCATGGCGGGCGACAATCGGCTCATCTCATCGGCCGAAAGCCGACTGATATTGCTCGCGAAATCGCGCGCCACTTCATACGTCATCGGCGCTTTCTTCGGGTCGGTGGCCCATTGCACAAACTGGCGCACAGGGCCGGGGCCGAAATTCGTGCCGCCGCCACGTTGCGCGAGGTCGGCAATACGCAAGGCGACATCCCCCGGTTCGGCCAAGTTCACCGGGATATCTTTCGCCGCCCCCATGACCGCCTGAAATCCTTCTTTCGCTGCCGTCGCGCTTGGAATCGCTTTCAACCCAGTCTTGACGGCCGCAGTGGCAGGCACGGCGAGTTCTGCCACGCCTTCTGCGACCTTCCCGACACGTTGCGCGGTATTGCTCGCCGTTGTGAGTTCATCGGCCTTCGTAAACATCGGACGCTGAAATCCTGGCGCGACGACAGACGGCATGGCGCCTGGCACGATGAAGGATCCCATTTCAGCGAGATTCGAGAGCGTTGACCCCGCGCCTTTGAGGACACCAATGCCGACATCTTTCGCCGTGCTGCCCACCGACGACGAGGCCGGCGCTGATGTCGGCTGTTGCGCGTCGTAGACTTTCAACGTCGCACGAATATCGTCGTCGCTCGTGCCTTCGGCGATCATCTTGCGAATCAAATCGTCACGGGAGAGCGGCATTTATCCTCCGCTACTCAGCCGACGGAGCCGTTGTTCTGGCGTTTCATTCGCAGGAGGCGCTTTAGGTGTGGAACCGCTTGCCGCCGGAGGCTGAGTTCCACCCTGCATCCGCATGCCAATGCGTTGAATCTGATCGCCGAGAGAAATCAGACGATTGTGTCCTTCCGCGTTCAGTGCATCTAATGACGCGATCATCTGTTGAACCGTCGATTTCGGATCCAAAATGGTTTCGACTTCTTTGCGCGCAGTATCGGTGAGTTGTCCACTCAGATTCGGCTGCGCAATGATGCGAGCGTATTCCGTCTGCACCGATTGTAGATAGGTTGAAACGCTAGACATTTTCGGATCGCCAGCGATGTTTTTCTGGAAAGACCGCAGCGGCTGATTCAAGAGTGGAATTCCACTGTCAGGGATCTTCGTGATGGCCGTGCGCAAAAGATCGGCATTCTTATCAGCCGTTGCCATGAACGCTTGCACGGCATCTGCCGATTTCTGGGTCTGCGCCAGACTCGCGGCATTCGATTTGTAGAACGCGCGAAGCGTCGGCACGTCCATGCCAGCCGCCGCAGCAATCGCGCCGACTTTCGCATTGATGGCTTCGCGCTGCGACACAGAAATCGGGTCGGTGCCGCGCCCAGTCGGCGGATAGACGCCCGCCATAATGAAGTTCTGTGCCGCCTGGTAGAGCCCGTTCGGCGTCATGCGAATCGTCGGATCGGGCTTGTTTCCTTCGACCCCAACCGGACGCGCATCCGTCATCGCGAACTCTGGCATCGTCGGCGCTTGCTGTCGCTGCTCGTTGATGATGAGCGACGCGGGCGGAATCGGTGTTACACGCGCCGACACATCCTGCCCAGAGGCATCTGTGTATTTCCCCGTATGCGGGTCGAAGTTCGCGATGGCACGCTTCCCGTCGAGCATGACATCTTTCGACTGTAACGACGGCCGTTCTGACGCCGTCACGAGCGTCTTGCCGGTCTCAGGCGACACGAGCGAGGCACCGGGCGCAAGTGTGACCGGTTTTTCCAGCGCTTCCTGTTTCTTCTGATAGGACGGCGAGGCGTTGCGCAATTGCGTCGTGCTCGCCATCAACTGGTCCGGAGGCAACGCGAGCATGCCCGAGAGCATCTGATCGGCACGGGCCTTTTCTGCCGGAAACTGTTCGCCGTAATGCTTCGCCGCGATGGTCAAGGCGGATTGCAATTTGACCGGATCGCCATTCGCATACTTCAGCGAATCCTCCGCGATGGTGCCGATGTGATCGAGATAGGCATTATTGAGCGCGTCAGTTTTCGTCGCAACATCAGTCTGGAGTTGCTTGATTTTCGCCGCACTCTCGTCCATCTTGTCGAAGTGATCCTGCAACAGCGGGAGCGCCGACGGGTCATGGATCGTCGCATAATCCATCGACGCGCCGCGCACGTTTTGCCCGTTCTGGAGCGCCGTAATGAACGACTGATGCGCGCGATTGGCTTCCGCGACTTTCTGTTCGTTCTGCTGGAGTTCGGCGGTGCGCGCTTGCCGTTCCTGTTCGAGCAGCGCGGCATTCTCGCGTTGGATGCGCATCTGTTGAATCTGCTGCATCGTCTCCAGCGGATTCGGCAACTGTACTGGGCGCACGCCGAGCGGAATCGACGGATCAATCGGCATTTACGACCATCCCATCGGCGCCGCATAGCCGGGCGGCGGCGCGGTATAGGGCGATGGCTGATACATTCCGTAGCCCGCGAGCGCCGCGTTCGACAGATTCCCCAGTCCGCCCGCCCACGCATTCGCAGACCCGACCTGCCCGGCGGCATTGGCATTGCCCGCCTGCGTCGCGAGGTTCCCGGCTTCGTTGCCGTATTGACCGGCGTAGTTGCCGTATTGCCCCGCCGCTTGGAGCCCCATGTTCGCCAGCGAGTAGCCTTGATTGAACTGCTGCTGGTCGGCCCCGAGGCCGAAGTTCGCCCACCCGAGTTGCTGGTTGCCGAGCCCGAGATTGTAAGCGTTTCCGGCTTGGTAGTAGCCGAGCCCGATATTCCCCAGCCCGAGTTGCTGCGAAATGTCGGCGTTGCGATTGCCGAGCGCGAGTTGCCCCTGTCCCAGCGTCAGGTCGTTCGCGGCGCGCGTGTAGCCGAGATTGATGTTGCCGAGCCCGAGCTCGCGGTTGATGTCGGCTTCGCGGTTGCCGAGCGCCAACTGACCCTGACTGACGCCGAGTTGGCCGCGGCCGAGCTCCGCTTGGAGATTCGCGTTGTAGGCGTTGAGCCCTTGCTGATATGCCTGCTGGTTGGCCGCCAGCGCCTGCTGATTGTTGAACTGCTGTGCGGCGAGGTTCTGGCCGGCGTTGAACTGCTGCGCCGCTTGCCCGAACTGATTCGTCATTCCGTAGGCTTGCGCGGCGGCGGCATTGTTCGCTTGCGTTGTGGCGAGATTCGCTTGCAGGTTCGTATTGTAGGCGTCCAGCTTCCGCTGATTGGCCGCGGCATACTCCTGCGAGGCCATCTGGCCAGCCGTGTCTCCGAGCGCCTGCACTGTATTTGTGGAATGCAGGAGCCCTTTCGCGGCGGCCTGATTCTGCATCGCGCCGAGCGTCTGGTCGAGGCGGAACTGATACGACGGATCCTGCTGCAGTTCGGCCGCCGTGAGGCCCTGAAATTGCGACGGGGTAGCGAGCCGATCCAGCGTCAACGCATCGGGCGCCGTCGTGGTTTGTGGCGTGATGTCGCCCGGCGCCGTCATGGGCGTAAACGAGAAGTTCCCAGCGGTCGATGTGGCCGGTGCCGAGGGCGTCGACGGTTGCCCGGGCGTGGTGCTACCGCCGGCCGGTGCTTCGCCCGTGGTGCCTCCGGGCTGTCCAGGGCCGCCATTGGCGGCAGCTGCCGCCTGCTGGGCTGGCGCGTTGTTCTTCGGCACCCACTGACCCGTATTCGGGTAATAGACACCGCCCCCGCTGGCGGCAAACGGATCCACACCAGCCGAGGTCGGCGCCGGACCTTGACCGCTGCCACTGCTCCCCGTCGATGTGGCCTGGGGCATCTGCATATGGCCGCTGAAATTCTCGACCGGGAACGGCATCGATCCGAGCCCAATGCCGCCGCCCCCGCTACGCCCGGTGTCGGGACCGCCGCCGCTGAAATCGGACGACAGGCGCCCTAGGAAGTAGTTCGCATCTCCGGTGCGCATCTTGTCTTGCCAGTATTGCCAATCGGTGTTGCCAGATCCGCGGCCGGTCGGCGTCTGGCCGCTCTCGAGAAACACCTGCTTCAGCCGTGGATCCATGTTGGCGAACTGGGGATCGTTCGTCCACGCCGGCCCACTCGCGCTGCCGCCGCCGGGCGCTTGTGGCTGCTGTGTCGGCTGGGCGGCGAATCCGCTGCCCATTGTATACATCTGCTGCCAATTCTCCGGCTTGAACTCGCCACCACCGGGGACGCCGCCTGGAGTCTGTGCGGTGCCGCCGGACATCGGCTGGCCGATGGAACCGAGACCCGTCCCTTGCGGTTGGGCCATCTGATTCCAGCCCGTCTGAGGCATCGCCATCGGACCGCCGCTATAGGGGCGCTGCTGCTGCCTCCACTGTGCGCCAGGATACATCTCAGTAAACTCCGCGGGCGCGGGCCATCGCCATCACGTCAGACGACACGGGCGGTTGCGGCAGTCCGCCGATGACGCCAGGCGGGATGTTCCGCGCGGCAATCGCCGCCGGATTCAGGTTCGCCATGCCAGGATTCGGCGCCGTGGCGCCAAGCGTCCCGAGGCCGACGCCCTGCGGCATTCGCATCTGGGGCGGCACACCGTAGCCTTGGGGCGGCATGTAGGCGGCTGGCGAGCCGCCATACTGCCGCGCCATCAGGGACGCGAGTGCGGCCTGTCCTGCCTGCCGGTAGGGGCTCAGCGCCGCCTGCTGCTGCTGAAACGCCTGCTGCGCGAACTGCTGCGCCTTGTCAACAGACGCGGCCTGTGTCTGCGCGGCCGACTTCGCCGCTCCCGACTGCATTTTCGCGCCAATGAGACTCGTCGCCGCCGATCCTGCGCCCAGAATCAACGGCACAGCCACTGCAGCCGGCATCAATGCACCCCTTTCGCCACGGCCAAGGTGTAACTCTGCGGGAACGGTTCGGCGCCGAGCTGCTCGAGCATCGCCGCCACGCCCGGATCGACGGCGGACGTCACGACTGCGCCCGCGCCGAGACTGCCGGCCACGTCCTTCAGTCCGTGCAGCAGGTGCCGCGCGACGGCCGACTTCCCCTGATGCGCCGGATGCACCCAGACGCCTTCGGCATGGAGTGCCCACAGGAACGCCCAGCACCCGATGATGGTCTCCTCGTCCTCGACCACGAGAATCGACGTGCGTTCGGGCGGCAGGAGTGGCCAAACGGCCTCGAGCGCGGTGCCGGCCAGTTTCGGCCATTCGTCGTGTGGCAGAATCCGTCGCGTCATTTCCCAATCACCGTCCAATTTGCGCCATTCCACCAGCCAAGGACCGCATTCGTGCCGCCGCCGGCAATCGTCGCGCCCCACGTCGTCGTTGTCGAGTCGCTGACGGCCACAATCATGCCGACGACCGGATTGGCGGGCAGATTCGCCGTCAGACTCGCGCCCTCTTGCTGATTGACTATTTGTAGCACAGCCGTCAACCAGCGCACCCAGACCGGCTGATTGATGAAGCCGGACTTGATATCCACGATCGGCGTGCGGAACGGGGGCGGCGCGATCATGAGACGCCCGGCGCATAATCGAGCACCGCATCCACAATCCGAAATGGCACGGGATCGCTGACCACGAAGCGATCGACGCGATTCCGCGCCGAGCCGAGCCGTCGCCAGACCACGCGCGTGCCCCACTTCCCGATCGGACCAGCCGAGACCCAGCGTTCATTGCCGAACGTCTTGCCGCCATCGTTCGACGACTGCAGCATGACCTGCGGGTCGGTGCCCTGCCCAGTGCTGAGCCCAATGCCGACGTCCATCACGAGCTGCAGGCGGCTATAGAAGACGCGCTTCTGTTCCTGCGCGAGCCGTGGCGGCTGTCGCATCCGACGCATCCCGTTGCCGTCGACGTCGGTGTAGAACGACGGATCCATCTGGTAAATCTTGCCGGTGAGGCGGTCTCCGACGAGATGCCGCTCGAAGCCGTAAGTGTAGGTCGAAACGTGCAGGGCTTCCCAACTAGCCGTCGTCGTATTCCAGAAGAGCCGCTCGCCCCACCCGGCCGGTCCAAGCGTCGTATCCCAGTGGAACGCCTGCTGCGCGAGCCCGAAGACCGGCACGTAGAAGACATGCCCGCGCTGCTGATAGGTGAACGAGACGCAGTCGTTGACGGTCGAGAACGACGCGAGCATCTGCTCGATACCGTGCGTGCTGACCCGTTGCGGCTGGTAACCGTTCGCCTGCCAGACGACGCGCGTGCCCTGATTGTTCTGGCCAATCCACTGGAGCGGCGAACCGTTGCGTGTGGCGGAGAATGGCGCCGCGATGCCCTGCTCGAAGACGGCGCCCGGAATCGCCTCGAACGGGAACGGGAACGCACCCGCGTCATACCAGACTTCGCCGGTCCGTGCGCCCCACAGCCAGATTTCGTTGTGGATGACGGACATCGACACCCATGGATCCGGCGCGGCACTGCGCTGCACGATCATGGACGGATTGAACGTCGTGCTGAGCAGGTTCGACGCTTGCAGCGTTCCGGTCGTCGCATCGAGCGCGAGGAACCGATTCGAGAGATACGCACCCATCGTTGCGCCAGACGCGAGCACAGTCGTCAGCGTATTCGTCCCGAGGTCATAGCCATAGCCGACACCGCCGGACGTGATGAACAGCTCGTTCCCAGCCGGCCCGTTCCATGAAATCGTCGCCGGATTTGCATCGACGGTGACCGACCCGCGATTGATCGCCACCCAGACGTTGAACCCGGCGCTGGTGAGCTCGTAGAGCACGCTGCCAGCCACGAAAAACACGCGCCCGCCGTATTCCTGCAGCGCGCGAATCGGCGTCTGGTCGACGGTAATCAGCGTCGTGAAACCAGGCGTCGGAAGCATGACGTAGGGATTCGGCGCGGACGGCGATTCGTTCGGCTCGAGCATCCAGTTGATGAGCCGTTCCTGATCGGCCATCTGGCTGGCGGATTGATACGTCGGGCCGAGAAAGCCAGGATAGGGCGGCATCAGCCGACTCCCAGCACGAGGATTTTGCCAGTCGTGCCGCCGCCAGCCGCCGCCGCCTTGAAATCCGTCACATGGGTCGCTAGGCCACTATTGGGCGTCGTCCCCCACGAGGGTTGCGTGAACGCGGCGGAAGTCTGAATCTGGTAGGCGACCGCGAGACCATACTGTCCGGCACCCGCCTGAATGGTCGCATCCGGCTGCGTGAAGCCGCTTGGCGTCGTGATTGAGAGCGAACCGGTATCCGCGCCGACGCCGGTCACGACCACCGAGTTAGCCTGATTGGGCGTAATGCCAGTCACAGGCGCAATGCTTGCCGCACTGGCGAGGGCGTTCCCGTCTTCCAGATCCCACGGGCTCGTCACCGCGCCGCTAAAGGCCAGCACCCCAATGCTCACCGAGCCGCCGGTTTTGGTGACGGTAAACGTGTGCGAGGCACCGACCGTCGGCCCAAAGACAAAGAACGTCTGAATGCGTACTGTCGACACCCCGTAGGTATTCGTCGTCCGCGTATAGGTGTTGCCTTTGCTGTCGGAGATGTCGCCGGAGACGAGCGTCGTGCTGACATCGGCTGCGGCGACGAGCACGATGAGATTCGCGCCGGTCGTCGTGATACCGGAGGACGTGCCGCCGTTGACGCCAAGACCGGCCGAAAGGTGAGCAATCAGGCTATAGGCCATGTGTCATCTCAGCGGATGCGGGTACGTGTAGGGCACGTACCACCCATTCGTCCACGTATTCGTCGCTGTGCAGAGGTCGAGCGTGCCGTCGTTGCTCGAGCCGTTCGTCGTGTTCCAGTTGCCACCCTGGTCGGTGCTCCACCAGGCGACACCCTTCGTGCAGTTCGCTGGGCGCTGCGCCCGTGTGCCGCTGCCGACGCCGCTCGAGCAGGCCCCGCCGCCCTGCGCGCAGGAGGCCGACATCACGTCGGAGTAGTAGTCCTGATTGATGACCAACCGACTGCCGACGCCAACGCCGCCGGTCTGCAGCAGAATGTGCGTGCTGCTGTCATTGCCCCAGCCGGGCACAGACGTGAACGTGTTGTTCCACTCATAGATGGGTTCCGACGCCTGCCGCGGCCATGCCACGATGTTGCCCTGCGTCACGTTCAAGCGATTCGGGAACGACGCGCCATTGAGCAAATCTCCGATCCCGCGGCCGACGTCATCGAGGCAGGGATAGCCGTAGGTCGCATCGGTATTCCCATCCCACGGCGAATACACGTAGCTGTTCACGCCAGTTTGCGTGCCAGCCGAGCTCGTCAGCGTGAGATGGCTCGCATCGGTCAGGCTAAAGACCGTGTAGTTGACGCTGTTGATGTTGATGGCTGCGCCGTTCGTGAGTTGGTAGTCGCTCGCATGACCGGCCGGCCCGCTGCCATCGGTCAATTTCCAGCCACCCGGCGCATTCGGAAAAGACGTCGCCGTCACCGCCGTGCCAGAGGTATTCACCGTCGCTGTCAGGAATTGGCCGCCGCAGTAGCCGAACCCGTCCGGCTGATTCGCCTCGCCGTAGGTGCTGTTGTCCTTCCGCATCGAATCGATATGGATGAACTCCTTGAAGGCGCCCTGCGTAGTGTTCCCCCAGACGAGGGCGGTCCCGCTCGACATCCACGAAAATGTCAGCGGCGGAATATCCACGATCGGATCGAAATCCGGCAACGGCGACACCGAATTCCCATAGAGCTCGTGCGCCCGACACCCGCGTGCCGCGCCCGAACTCCCAGAGGGATGCGTCTGCCCAGTCCCGGCCTGATAAATCGTGTTGTAGCGGATCACGAACTTCCCGGCGTTGTTGCAATCTGACACGCCGCTCTCGAAGAAGCCGCTGCCGCCGTGACCGCTCTTGCCGTAAAACGTGTTGTCCTCGATGAAGACGAAATCGCTGGTGCCAAACCCTGTCGCAGCGGCCCACGCTTGATCGCCGATATTGTTCGTGCCGGTCGTGTTGTAATCGGTTTCCGTAAAGAACACGGATTCCGCAATGACCGGCATGTAGACGAGATTGTTCTCGTAGACGCCCGCATGCCATCCGCCGAATCGGACGCCTTTGCTGTCGTTGTTGCTGTCGCTGTAGGTCTGGAAATTCCAATACGTATGATCGATGTGTGTCGCCAGCGACGTGCCGTTCAGCACAATCAGGCCGTTTTCTTTGCCGCTGCCGGTGCCGCCCTTGAAATCCAACTGCGTGATGCGAAACGAGCCCACGACATTCGTGATGTCCAACAGCTTCGAGGTGTTCACGTAGTCGTCGATGATGATGGTCTGCTGCGAGCCGCCACGCGCCGTATTGGTTCCCGATCCCTCCAGCACCGAGTTCGCCGGCGCACTCCACGAGACGAGCGTGGTCCAGTGGCACGTCCCAGCCGGAATCGCCACGACCGATCCTGAGGCCGTGGCCGCCGTCAAGGCCGTCTGCACATCCGTCTGCGAACAACTGGCGGCGGTGATGGTCGGCGTCACGACGAAGCCGGCCGAGACCGCGCCAGGGCCCGCGCCAGACATCGGCAATTGCTGATGACGCACCGGGGCGATCAGCATGAACATGCCGAGTCCCATCGCCCACGCGCGGCGCATTTACTTGTATCCGATGGAAATGTAGACACCGGTCGCCGCGTTCGTGTTGTCCGTCGACCCGCCACCGCCCGTGAGACAGAAGCCGAGCCCAGTCGCAAACCAGTGGCCCATCGGAAACGTGCGCACAACCCCTGCACCGGTCGCGCTCGCTGGCACCGGAATCGACTCCACGAAGCCGGTTGCAGAGGCACAGTTCGGCGTGGCCGCGAGGTCATACATGCGCAGATAGTAGAGCGTCGCGGTCGTGTTAACGGCGGTCATGTCTGAGACCATCGTCGGCACCGAGCGGCACATTGTCGCGTTCGGCGAGGCTGCGCTCGTGAGATAGCACACGTTGCCGGTTACGACCTGCGCCGGCGCACCGAGTTCCACGCCAAGCACGAACAGGCCCACCAGCAGGCCGAGTCGAATCGCCTTTCCCATGCTAGCCACCTGTCCCCGTCTGAATGTTGTAGCCGCCGCGCTGTTCCGCCGTGACGGCCGGATCCTGCGGCAGATCGGTCAATTCGGTGTTTCCGCGTTTCACGATCGCGAGCGATTTCAGCGCACGCGCGACCATCACCTCGTAGAGATCTGCACGGCCATACGGCATCGCGAGTTCTTCGGCCAGCGCATCGCTGAACGCGCGGAAGTAGCCCGTCGGCAGGTCCATCGATGCCGTGAGACTCGGAAACAGCGGAATCGGCAGATTGCGATACCACACGAACGTATGAAGATTCGTATTCGGCACCGGCCAGAGAATCAGCGACCCGAGATCGTTTGCGTAGGTCGCATTGTAGTAGGCGTCGGTGTAGATCGCATTCTGCAGGTCCTTGACCTGATTCTGTGCAAAGGCATCATCGGTGAAGAGCGCGCGTGGAATTTCGACCGCTGGCGACGTGCCGCCGAGAATCAGACCGACGTTCGTGATCTCGGTCACCGAGGCTGGCCGTGTCGTCGCGAAATCACCGGTCGGGCCAACGGTGTAGACGTTGCCCGGTCCGCCCTTGCCAGCCGTTAGCGCGAAGGTTTCACGCACGTTCGTGACTGACGTGCGCGGCATGAGTTTCCAGAGTTCTTGCAGCCCTTGGAGTCGGAGCAGTCCGAACGCGGCATCATCCGCCGAGATGCTTTCGCCCGGCTGGAAGACGCCCAGCGTTTGAAACGCATCGATGATGACGTTCTGCGCGGTCGTGGCGGCCATGTCGGCCCCTTAGTAGCCGCGGAGTTCCGACTCGACGATCGTGTTCGTCCCCGAGAACGACGCGCCGCCGTTCACCGATACGCCGATGATGGAACCAGCCGGCGTCGAATCGAAGCCGCTCGACACGGACGTGATCTGCCCAGCACCGGACGCACCAGTCGAAATCAGCCCGGTGACGGCGAGCGCATGCGAGCACCAGCACGTGCCAACCAGCACGGCGTTCGTGCCGCTCCCGACCGTGCGGAAGTGGCAGACGACCTCAAACGTGCCCGTATCGGCCGCGGCGGTGCCGGCGCCGAACGCGAACGACAAAATCGACGCGTCCGAGGTCGTGCCCGCGGTGCCGATGCGAACAGTGACGGTGAACGCGGCCGTGCCAGCGGCGGTTTTCACCATGTCGAACCAGCAGCCGTAGCGGGCGCCGACGGTGAAGCCGCCGGTCGGCATCGCAATCGCGGAACCAGCGAGATACGTGTCGGCAGCATAGCCGGCCGAGACGGTCGACGTGCTGACGGCGGATTTCAGGACGTTGATATTGGGCGTGCCGATGAGGATGGCGTTGTTGTAGCTGCCGCCCGTATCGACCGCGCCCGTGCGCGTGTAGTTCCGGCCGGGCAGATACGCCCCGCCAACGAGTTCATCAGCCATGCGAATCATCCTTGCGCGGCCGGCCCGGCCCGCGCCGCTGAATCGGGGTTTCGGGAATCTCGCCGAGATGGTCGGCGGAGGCGGCGTCGGCCGCCGCGGCCTCTTCCTGTGCGGCGAGGCTCATCCGGCGATCATGGAACGCGCGATTGGCTGCCGCGATGGCGATGTCCTGCTCGAGTTCCTCGGCCTTTTCGACCGCCTTGCCCGGTCCTTCGACGTAACCTTCGCGCTCGTAGCGCGCCTGTTCGTCCGGATTGCCAGCGATGCGAGAGGACGTGAGGTCAATCTGATTCTGGTCGTTCCGGCCGGCCTTATACATCGCCTTCGGGAACTCCTGAAAGCCGCGCTTCCGACGGCCGCGAATCGGCTTGTCCGGTTCGGACAGCGGATGCACTTCGTCCTCGTAGTGATCCCAGGTCCAGAGTTCTTTCCCGTGCGGCGTTTCCGGCGCGATGAAGACAGGCACGATGAGCCATCCTTTGTGAAAAACCCGGTCGCCGCGCGGAGGTGAGACACGCGACGACCGGCCGATCGTGACGTCTTACGACGCCGTGATCGTGATGTTGGTGAGCGTGCCGCCGAGCACCGACGGCAGTGGCACCCAGATCGAGTTCGCCGCGATGACCGCCAGACACTGCTGACCGCCGGTGGCGAACGTCAGCACATCAAGTGCGGACCCGCCGTTGCCGAGCCCGGCCGTATAGGTCACCGTGTGCGCGGCCTTCCCATTCCCGACGATGAAAAGAATCGCTCCATCCATGTCGGCCGTCGGATTCGCGAGTGTCATCGCCAGCGCGTTCGTGCCGTTGATGATCGCGACGGCATCCGCGCCAGGCGTCGGCAACGCAATCGCGCCCGCGGCCGAATAGCTCGTCTTCGGCCGGCTGATCGGCGCCAGCGGATAGGCGACGGTGACGGCCGCAGCCGGATTCGCGAAATCCGTGCTGGTGCCCACGGTGACGTTTGCGGTCGCCGGATGCGCCACGGCGAGCGATCCATTCAGGCCGCGGCCGTCCAGCGGGATGACCGTGCCGGAGGTGTAGGTCTTCGCGACGCGGGTGAATTCCGAGTCGATCTGGACCCAACTGCCTGCGGCGAAGCCTGTCGCCGACGCAACGGTGATGACGGACGCGTTCGTGCCGGTGGCCGGCAACGCCGCCGAGAGTGTCGTAGTGTTCAGCGCCATGTCAGTCTCCTTAGCTCCACGCCCGCACGGCGTAGTAGGGTAGGACCGGCGCCACGCCCGCAATCGTGTCGATGCGGGACGGATTCTGGTCGGTCTGGATGTTGTATTGCTCCGCGTAGCGCATCGACAGTCCGCGGATTTTGCTCTGCACGCGCTTGGTCGTCGCCCCGGCGAGATTCGCCTTGAGATCCGCCATGACGAACGCAAACGCGGCCGGATTGAAAATCAGGTTCTGCACCGAGTTCTGCGTGGCCATCGTGGCATTGACGGTGCCGGTCGCGCCGAAGAACGTCACGGCCGCGTTATTCGCCGGTGAGACGTTGACGGTCTGCAGCGAGCCGCTAATGATGATGGACGGCGAGATGTTCAGCGTGACCGTGCTCGAGCCCGACACGTCCTGCGTGATGACGAACTGCTGCAGATAGCGCGTGGTCGTATAGGCCAGCGGGTTCACCGCGAAGACGGAATCGACGGTGAAGACATCGCCTTTCTTGAACGCGTAGGTGCCGAGCCCTGAGAGCGCCAGCGTCGAGCCGGTCTGGTTCGCGCTCGAGACGACCGGCGTTGACGAGGTAAAGTTCCCCGTCGTGTGCGTCGGCATCAGCGGGTCGACATACCAATCGTTGATGCCGAGCTGCTTGCCATTCCCGAACTGCGCATTGCGGAAGAATCCGCTGACCGCACCGGTCGGGTTGAACAGCGCCATGTTCGCGTTCGCGATGTCGGCGTGCGACTGCGGATCGAGCACCGCGCAGAACTCCGCCGGCACCGCCAGCGCCCGCAGAATCGCCTGCGCGCGGGTGTAGGTGCTGTTCGAGGTGATCGGTGTGTTCGGTGCCCCGACCGAGAAATAGACTGACTGATAGACTTCCTGGCCGGCCACCGCGTCCCACTTCGACGCCAGCGCCTGCCCGGCCGGCCGCGTGTAGCGGTCCTGCACTTCCTCGACTTCGAGCGTCGCCTGTGCCGACGACCAGCCCATGTCGACATGGAACTGATGATTGATCGTAATCGGCACGGTCTGGTTCAGAATCGCCTGCTGCGCAAGCGCCTGTCCTTCCGTGACCGTGAAACGCTGCTGAATGCGCGCCTGCACGGTATAACCGATCTGTGCGCCTTCCGGCTTGTTTTGGAACGAATCGTCCCAACTGCGATCGAACTGGGAAAGTAGCGCGAGCTCGTTGTCGAAATTCAGCGCTACGTCCTTCGTCACCCACGTGGGTGAAATGAACGTATCCATAGCGGCGGCCTCTTACCGGCGTCCGGCGGCGCGGCGTGCGTGTGGTCCCCAGACCCGATCATGGTCTTCGAGACTACTGTCATCGCCGGGCAACTCGTCACCCGTCGTAATCGGCCCAGTCCGCACCGGATTGGGCGGCTTGGGAGGTTTCGGCGCTGGCGTCGCGGTCGATCCGGTCGGGGGCACGGCCTGCTGACGCGGGGAAGAAGAGGGAACCAGCGATTCGAGATAGCGCTGCATGAGCCCGGCCTGCGACGGGTCGTGATACCACGACTGCCGCGCGAGCTCGTGCGCAAGATCGGGCTGTTTGCCGAGCGCGTAGGCGATCTGCGCGCCTTTGTCCGACGCGAGAATCGCGGCGCGCATAATCGGCGAGACGGTGACCGCGTTCGTCACGATCGTGTCGAAGTCGGAGAACTGCTTCTTGACATCGGCGATCTGCGCCGTATACGCCTGGATGCGTTCGGCCTCGAACCGCTGCACGGCGGTCATCTGCTGCGCGGCGGCCTGCTGCTGCGCGTTCACCTGCCAGCGCCAGTCGGCGCGCGCATCGCTGTAATCGTCGTAGCCCTTGGTCGAATTGCCCTCCTGCGTCAGCCAGACATCGAATGACGGGAAGCCGGCGGAGGGTGGCGGCGCCGCGGCGGCGGGCGGTGGCTGGAACGGCGTGGGCTGGGGAGCCGGCGCGGGTGGTTTCGCGGGTTCGGTCGGCGGCGGCGTTTTCGCGGCCGCGAGTTGTTCTGTCAGTTCCGCGTTCTTGCGGGTGAGCTCGCCAATGCGCTCGTGAGTCTGCGAACTGCGCGATCGATGCCGCGGACGGACGAAGCGCCCTTGCTCGTCGCGACCGAGCTGGGCTTTCGTGGGGTCATCCCAGTTCGGGTCGTCGTTATCGATGGTGATGGATGTCGGTGCCGGTGCCGCGGGTTCGGCAACCGGCTCGACGGTCGGACTCGGCGTCTGGACGGATTCGAGGGCAGTATCGGCCATGAACGGAGAATTTTCCGGTTAATTATGCACGAGTCGGGCGACGTGTCAACTTGCCGACCTTTCTGGCATGCTTTTTCTCCATCGCGCGGCCCTTTGGCGTCTCTTTGTTGCCACGCATCGCGCCGAGATTGTTCATGGTGCCGTAGACGTAGGCATCGGCCTTCCGGCCTTCAAATCCACGGCTGGCGGCTTCCTGCTTGAGACGCTTTTCGAGAAAATTGGGCATGTGTTGGCTCCGTGCTGACTATTTCTGACCCATCGTCGGAAACTTCCGCCGCACTTTCGCGTTCACGACGGCTTTTTCGCGCGGTGTGCCGAACTGACTGATGCGAGACTTCGCATTGGCGGCCCGACGACGGGTATCGATCGGATACCGCCGTCCTGGGAGCGCGAATTCGCTGGTTGGAAGCGCGTTCCGCGTCGCGGCGCTGATGTGATGCTGCTTGTGTGATTGTTCCAGACGATGCGGCATGACGAACTCCTTACGTCGGCTGCGGCTGTTGCTGCGCCGCCGCCGCTTGTTGCTGCGCGGCCTGTTGCTGCTGTGCCGCTTGCGCCTGCTGATCCTGCGCCTGCTGCGCCTGCTGTTGCCCCATCTGCTGCTCGTGCGACTGGTCCATCGCCGCCATGCCCATCTCGTGGGCCTGTTCGGCATGGAGTGCGATGCGCTCTTCGGCAAGTTCCGCCTGAAGGTCCGCGGTCTGCTTCGCGGCGGTAATACGCGCAACTTCTACCTTCGCGGCCGTGTCCATCTGTTTCAGCGTGATTTGTAGCGAGGCATTCGCATCAGCTTTGAACCGTTCGATCTGCGCCTGCGCCTGATACTTCGCCGTCTCCTGCTGAATCTGCTGCGCGGCCTGCTGCAGTTGCTGCTGCATCTGCTGATTTTCGGTCTGGAGTTGCTGCAGCTGCGCGGGGGTCGGCTGCCCTTGTTGCTTGGCGTTCAACATCGCTTGCACCGGCTGCGCGAGCATCGCTTTTGCGCGATCCGCCATCTCGGCGTGACCCGGCCCGTCCATGTTCTTGAAATACAGATCCCCGAACCATGTCATCAGCTGCGGTTCGTTCGCGATGAGATCCCCGACGAGCGCCATCTCCTCTTGCGCCCGCGTATCGTAGGCGCGCGTCACCTTGACCGCAACATCGAACCGCGCATCCTTCGTCAGCGTGAACGTCTCGGCACCGTCCTGGCCCGGCTGCGCCGCCTGCGGCCGTCCGTTCGCCCCGCGCACCATCGGCCGATGGAGCATCACCGCCGACGGTTCGCCCTGTTTGTTCAATAGCCGCGCAATCCTACCAGGTCGTCCGTAAATCGGATACAGCAAATCGTTGATGATGCGCGCCTCATACCGCATCGAGCGCATCAGATTGTCCTGATAGTTTGACGTCGCCAGCGTGCTCTGATCCTGCAGCGCCTTGATCGCCCGCCCGCTCTTCGCGTTCGGCGCATCTTTCCCGAGCGACGGATCGTGTGTCGCCGAGACGCTCTGAATCGCCTCCGCGAACATCTGCACCGAGAGCGACAGCGGGCCGATGACGGACCCGAGGTCGCGCGCTGGCGCACTGGGCGGTCCCGCGGGATTGCCTTCGAGGTCGCGCTGCTTGAACGGCAGATAGGGTAGCGTCCGCGTGTTCGCCGCCTGATACCACGGCTCGTAGCCTTCGATCTGGCCCTCCGCCACCATCAGCGGCGGAATCGGACTGAGCGCAATTGTCTCGACCCACTTCGAGACCATGTAGTTGAACCCTCGGCCCGGTCCGCGCATCGGGCGCACCATGCCCTCTGAGCGGCGTTCGGCATCGTGCGGATGGAGTTCTTCGCCGAGCACTTTGATAATCGGGATGTATTGGCCCGGCCATTCCGTCTCGTCGAGAATCTGCGTGGCGTCGATTTTCGCCCACTGGATTGTCTTCGTCACGACCTCGCGCGTGTCATACTTTTCTTCTCGATCCTTGTCGCTGAGTTCGTCCTCGTAGACATCGCGGCCATCGCTCAGCATCGCCAGCGTGCGCGTCGTGCGTTCGGTGTAGAAATACTCGACCACACGGCAACTGCGCTGCTTACCGGTGACTTTGAACCACTCCGGATACTTCTCGCCAAGACCGCGGAATTCAGTATCATCCGCCACAAGCACCGAATTCTTTTGGCCGTTCGCGGCCTTCGGAAACTCCGCCTGATACTGATTCCACGGCATGTCGGTGCCGATGAAGCCCCATTCGGCGTCGGATCCATCTGGCTGTTCATGCGCCGGATCGAGCGTCACGCTCGCCTGGTTGTAAATCCGCGCGACATAGACTTCCTGGTCGCGCGTCGGGCCGTCCAGATACCGCGTCCGCACGATGTAGAATCCACGTCCCGCCTGCACCGCGCGCGAGAACGCCCACGTGCGGGCATCACTCGCTTCCGATTCGCGCTGAATGCGCCGGACCAGATCTTCACGGAGCGTCACTTCGCTGTCGTCGATGGTAATGCCAAGATCGCCGAAGTCATCGGCCGGCACGAGCTCAATGCCGACATCGCTCTGCCGCTCTTGATTGAGCACCTGCCGCACAGGTTCGCGCGTCTTATTGACCGTGATGCACGGGCGCGCCGGCACGGGCGGCATGCCATTGCTGGCATTCTGGCCTTTTCGTGCCGTGAAGACATCATTCGGCCACTGCTCGCCGTTGTAAAATCGAATGTCGCTGAGTTCGCGTTCGATCTGGTCCTTCGTCGCGTCCTGGCCCTGCTTGAATAGGTCGCGCGCCTGCTCGAGAAACGCGTGGAGTTCTTTCCGCGTGCGTTTCTTCGCGTCGCCGGGGGCTGGCGTTTGATCGTCCGGCTGCTCGTCCGCCGACGTCGACAGCGACGGGTCTCTGGGACCGAGGCGACGCGCGGGACGTTCGCGGAGATTCGGCATTTACCGTCCGCGCAGGAGCCACCAGAGGCGCCGATACCACGGATGCCGTTCGATCGCCTGCCGCCATGCCCGTTCGGCCGCAATCTGCGAGGCGAGCGCCAAGACCTGCGTCCGAATCGCGACATCATCGCGACTAAGCGACGCAAGCCGCGAGGGGATGTCGTCCGTCAGCAGTTTCGTGTGCGTGTCGATGACGCCGATGGCTTCGGTGCCGACCGCACGGCGGAGGTCACGACGGGAGGCACGGGCGGCGGATTCACTCATGGACCGGCTCCGCGTAAATCGCCGCGTCCGTCACCCGCGTAATCTGATACGGCTGATCGGCAAACGTGAACCGATCACCTGGCTGGGACGGCTGGGACATCTTCGGCGGCTTCGGCTGCCAGACCGCCAGCGGCAGGATCGCCAGCCGCGTCATCCATTCGCGCCGACTCAGCATGGCTGGGCAGTATACACCCAATTTCAACCCGCCCAGCTCATACTGCCGTGCACCGTCGGCGCTGGATACTGTGGCGTCTTTGGTTTCCGTGGCGCCGTCGACATTCCGAAGTTCGCTTCCAGATATTCCACGACGTTCATCGGATGCTCGTGCCAGCCATCTTTCTTCGGCTTCCGCATTTGCTTCGACCCCACCGACACCATGTGCTCGTCCCAGATGTAGCCCGACTCAAACGCCTGCGCCACCATCCGATGCGTCACCGCCCCGTGCTCGCTGAGCCGAATCCAGCGTTCGTCCTCGCGCGCGACAATCAAGGCTTCGTCACCGTCGAGCGCGCGCCCGCGCATCTGCTTCGCGATCCGTTCAATCAACGCGACCCGCGCCGCCGGCGAGTTCGAGTCCTCACGATAGACCGCGCGAATCCCATGCCCCAGCAGCAGTTTCCCCATGTCGACGCCAATCGGATTCGAGACGCCCGCTGGATCGCAACACCACACCGTGTCGATGGGATGCGGGAACCAGCGCGCTAGATACTGCAATGACACGGTCAGGAACGCGTCGAACATCAGGTTCTGCCCGAGGATGCCGCCGAGATAGCGCACCTGTCCGACCGGCGACACTTGCCGCGCCACGAGACACGGATGATGCTTCCCGAAATCGAGCCCGACCTCGAGCCGCAGCCGTGGGTCAAACGCACACGGCCGTTCATGCCGTGACCGCAGGAACGCGCCAGTCCGCGAGCCGTCCGACGGCGTCCCGTAGACCGGATCGCCGCGCACCGTCGCGCCCCGCTGCCCGAGAATTAGCGTGGTATGAATCGGCGTGCCTGGCGGATGCGCCTGCTCCATCTCGGCGATATAGTTCGCCGGCAGATTGTGCGCATTGTCATGCGTCGACAGCGCGTAATACGCACGGCCGTCGCGCAGCGGTCGGTCGTGCGGAAATTCCTTCGCAATCCAGTGGTCTTCCTCGACCGTCTGTGGGCTGAGAATGAGCTGATGAGGAAAGCCCGACTGTGACAAGCGCAGCACGAGCTCTTGGTAATGCGGATGCGGCAGTTCTTCCGCTTGGTCGACGTAGACGACCGCCAGCGTCATGCCACGAAATTTCCGAAACGGATTCGTCTGGTCCTGCGTCTTGAGTCCGGTGATGTAGACCAGCGAGCCGTTGTCGAGCTCGTCATAGCTTTCTTCGGCATTCCATCGCAGCCGCACGCCGCCGCTGGCGCAGATGGCGCGCCAGATCGGTTTCAGAATCGAGTGCGTGTCGTCATCGGAGAAGCGGCAGATGAGGACGTGGATCCCAGGATACTGCCGGCACAGCGCAAGGACCTTGTAGAGGCACAGCCATGTCTTGCCGCTACGCACCGCGCCTTCGATATCGATTTGCCGTGAAGTGTCATGAAACGCGGCGGAGTGCGCGCCGAAGAAGCGAATGCGGGTTTCAGCCATTCTGCTTCGGCGGCGGCCCGCTGTTCGTTTCAATCACGAGCGTGCTGGTGACGTTGCCGGAATGGTCGACGCGTTCCGTGTTCGTGTCCGGTCCCCATTTCGTCAGCACAGCCAGCTTGTCTTTACTGTCGCCAGTCTCGCAGACCTCGAGCATCAGCCGTGCCGATCGCGCGCGAGCGACCTCGCGCGCCATCGCCGTCGTGTCTTTCGTGAGCAATCGAATCTGCTGCGCGATGAACGACAGCGAGAAGCCATGCCCGCCATTGATGCGCGCATAGCACGACCGCGCGTTCATGGCTTTCAGCACGTCAAGCTGATCGACGCAGCCATCCGCCAGATGCTCGAGGATGTGCTCCGCAATCTGCACCGCCGACGAGGTAAACCGCGGACGCTCGCACGACTGGCAGATCGTGTCCGTCGTTTGCTCCGTCTGGCAGTGCGTGCAAGTCCAAGGCGTCATTGCCCGACAGTATACGCGCCTACTGCGAGAACCATGTCGCCCCAAGCTTGTTCGGCATCGCGCGAAACGTCCGCCGCTCGCCAGGCTGCAGCAGCATCGCTGCCGTCGCGCTCGACCACACCGGCAGCTGCGGAAACGACGTCGTGTAGCCCGTCACCTGCGGGTCAAGCACCGCATCGCCCGCACCGACCAGCGCTTCGGTTGTGCCGATGTTCAGCACCGTGACCGTCTGCGGCGCCGTCTGCCCGACGAGCGGCGGGAGCACAACGGCGGCACCGGTCGCCACGAAGACGGTCTCGCAGTCATGTGCCCGATAGTAGAACGTGTTGCCAGGCGCGCCGTTGATGTCCCGCGCGAAGACGTAGGACCGGTCGCAGGCCGGTGCGACAGCATGGCCAATCCAGCCGGTAGCTGAAACGACCGCTGAGAGGCTGATGAGAAGCAGAGCCACCAGGAGACGGGTTCGAGTCATCGGTTCACCTCTTTTTGACATCGGTTACGCACTTAAGTTGCTGACAATAGGCCGGTTACTGGAATTGTAACCCTTGTGTCCGTTGCAACCGAGGGATCTTATAGTTATGCGTGGGCGCGCATGAATATATATATATATAGGTTACATAGGTTACAACGGTTACAATCAATGGTATCAACGACTTAGAAGTAACCCACGCACGCAAAAGATCGGTTCGAACCGACGTGTAATGGCATAACATGTGCAGAGCCATTACAATTCCGTTATTTTACGATAGCCCTTGACCGGACGTCCGTTAACGCGAATCGTCTGCCGTCGCCAGCCGTTGAGCGTGAGAATGGACGCGACACGGTTCTGCTCGAGCCGACCGATATCGGCCTCGCGGAACTTGAGTCCTTGGACGAGGACATCGGCACTCGTCACTTCGTCGCGCACGCCGAGCCACTCCATCACGGTCATCGTCCAGACGTCATCGTGCTGTCGATCGCGCTGCACCGCGAGCGTCGAATCGGTCGGCGTGTCCCACCACGATTCGCCGCGTTGATAGCGAACGTCGGCTTCCGCAAGAAGCTGCGGACGAATGGCGGCAAGACTGTCGATCGCGATGTCGCCGCACCGCACGGGCCAGAAGCGTCGGAGTCCCGTGTCGTCATTGCCGTAATCATCGCGATTGGTTGTACCAGCAAAAACGGTCTGTCGTGGATGGTCTTCCGCGCGCCGGCCCCATGACGCACGATAGCGATCGGTCGGGGTGCTGATCGCCAGTTTGATGCGCTCGCGTTCGGCTTTTGAAAAGGCATCCATTTCGCCGATTTCCAACAGCCAAATCCCGCGAATCGCCTGAAAGAAATCCTTCGAACTCACGGGTTCCGCAGCTAAGGCATACCAGTCGCCACCAACGACGCGCATGGCGCGCGATTTTCCAATGCCTTGCGCGCCTTCGAAAATCACCATGTTATCCAATTGGCAACCAGGCTGACGGACACGGGCGATGAGACCGAGGAAGAAATTCGCGCTGACCGCACGCAAGTATTCGCAGGGTTGCGTAGCGGATGGTTCGGCACCCCAGAAGTCTTCGAAGGCATGTGCGATGCGATCGGTGCCATCCCAGACGAGCGTATCGAGATAATCCGTCACGGCATGCCGTTGGCGTTGACGCGCGACGTAGGTGGCAGCATCAGCGGCGACGGATTTTTGCACGGTCATCATGCCAATGGTTTGCTGCAGATAGACCGTGAGCCGCACGTCATCATCGTCGCGCCATTCACGTTGCGCACTATTGCGGACGAGAATGCGATCAAGGAATGCGTCGTAGTAAAACAAGTCTGGCGCGAAGAGCGGGTCGTGTTGCAGCACGAGGACCGCGTTACTCAGCGACGACCGTGGGACGGATTGGTCGTTGCATTCAAGGATATTGGCCCAGCAGAGGCCGCTCACGAATGGGCTGATGACGAGACCGTGCGCACGACATCACTCCTTACATGCGATACAAGGGCGTCGGGCCGACGTCTGTGTAAGGCAGGCGCCGCGCGGGAGCGAAGGGTGGCCACCCTCGCCCGACGTGTGGATAGTGTAAGCGAAACGGCGTAAGCGGTCACGTTACACCTGTGTCGCGGCTAGCACAACCACAAGATGTTGTGGCCAGCAGTGCCCGGAGTTGTGTCAGGTCGGTGACGACGCCGGCAATCGCGCCGGCGGCCTCCAGCGCCGCGAGGAAGCGCGCCTGTTCCGGCCTGAGCTTCCACCCGGGCCGCTTGACTTCGACGCCTACGAAGACCGCCAGACGCCTTCCAACCATATCCGGCGTAATGGTCACGGTTTTCCAGCCGACGCAATCGGGGGAGCCAATGGCGAGACCGCTCGAGAGGCGCCGACCGTCGGCGAGCTCGTAGAGGCCCACTTGGTTCCGGAAGAGGCATGCGCCGAGCCGCGAGGCCTCAAGCAGGACGGCGCGCTGGATGGCGGCTTCAGTGGGTGCCGGCATAGGCCCTCCGATGCCGTTGCGCCCGCTGCCACGCCATCCACGCCCATCCTGGCTTGTAGTGCAGCCGTTTCGCCAGCCCCTGAAATTCCGCCAGCGTCCGACACTCGCGCGAGAGGAGCGGCATTTGCTGCCTGAGCGACTGGAGTTCGAGTTCGGAGAGGTCGCCAGCCAGCTGCACTACTTTCCGCGCTTTGACCGGGTAGACCGCCTGGCAGTAGGGGCAGACTTTTTTCGCCGCCGAGGCGACGCCAAAGCAAGACGGGCAGCGCTTAATCGGAGTCGATGTTTCACGAGTGGTTTTTGTAAGACCGTCAAGCGTCCAGTGCCGGAGGTCGTCTGGTAAGCCGTGGCGTTGATAATTCCCCACATGATCGAACACCCGCACGACAGTTTTACTATCTGCGGTGCGGAGACCGCGTCCGCATTGCTGTAGATATAAGCCAAGCGACTGTGTTGGACGCAGTAGAAAGACAGCATCAACTGCGGGGACATCGAGGCCTTCGCCGAAGAGTTCGCAGTTGCAGAGCGCGTTGATTTCGCCATTGCGGAATTGCTCCATCTTCGCCGCGCGTTCGTCAGCGGGCGTGTCTCCATCGACATGCGCAGCAGGAATGCCGCGATCACGAAACGCCTGCGCGAGTCCTTCACTGGCCGCCACCGACCACGCGAACACGAGCGCGCGGCCATTGTCGGCGTAGCGCTGATAGGTTGTGACGGCATCACCGACGACCGTGGACGCCGACATCTGCGTATGGACCTCGCCGCGGTTGTAATCGCCTGCCACCGTATGCAACTTGGAGACATCGAACTGCGCCGGTGCGTAGAACCGATAGGGCGACAGATACCCATCGCGAATCAGGTCCGCGGTCGACGGGCCCCGCACCATCGCATCGAAGAATGGCCGGAGGCCTCGGCCATCGAGACGTGCGGGGGTCGCGGTGAGCCCGATATGCGTCGCATTGGGTAATGCGGCCGCGATGTCAGACCATGATTTCGACGGCAGATGGTGACACTCATCCCAGACGAGCAGGTCTGGCGGTTGGACCTTTGCCAGCCGTTTGCGCAGCGATTGGACCGCGCATACTTGGACGGGCGCTCGAGTGTCCGACGGATAGCCGGCCGCAATAATGCCGACGTGGAGATCGGCCGCATCCACGAACGTGCGCACGGACTGGTCAAGCAGTTCGCGACGATGAACGATGAACCACGAACGCTTGCCGCGCGCTGCGGCGGAGGCGAGCATGTGCGCAACGAGACAGGTCTTGCCACTGCCCGTTGGGCTGGTAATGAGCACACGGCGCGTCGATTGGCGTAGGAGGGCGCGGGTCTGCTCAATGAGGTCCGATTGATACGGACGGAGCGTCAGCATGGATACCATGCGCGTGCAATGTGCCGCGCGAGCACGGTGGGAATCTTCGCGATGTGGGCGGAGGCGGCTTTGCGAGCATGAGACTTGCCGCCCATGCTGGCGAGACTGTCTGACGTTCGCGGCCCATCGTTAAACCATTGCGTTCCGCTAGGAGCCTTACGCCCATCGGGATTCCGCCCATGTCCACTCGTTGTATTGTGCGCAATGGCGAACCATGAGCCGCCATTATTCTTCCGAGCTCGAACTGGCGGCATTAACGCCGGCACATCCCCCCACAGATAGAAGCTGCCGAAATGCCACCGTGCCCGCCCGACATACGGCTGCGCCCCGCGCACGTTCTCGACGACGAGCGGAATAAACCGATTCGCCGCCTCAATCGCTTCCCGCTGAATCCGAAAGCACGCGTTAAACAGCGCATTATCCGGTGGTGGCAACGCCTTCGCCCGCTTCCACGGCATCGCCCGATACGAATACGCCTGGCACGGCGGCGAAGCGACGATCAGATCCGCTGACGCGAACTGCGAGCCGTGCATCGTCAGCACGTCTTGCAGCACCAGTTGCGCGGGATACCTAGCCTGGCCATAGACATGCCGTTCGATATCGAAGCCGGCGACACGCCAGCCTTCCGCGAGCAAGCCTTCCGTCCAGCCTCCAAGACCACAGAACAAATCAATCGCGAGCGGGAGTGGCATCATCATCCTTCGGTGGCCATGGCGTCCCCGTCCGGCACCAGCCGCACACACCGCAATCTTCCGGATCATGAAATTCATGCCGGCACAGCACCTTGCGATGATTCGTCGCGGTGCGGAGCGATTCGACGCCGCAGCGGGGACAGACGACGATCGTGGTCATGTCGTCACCGTCGCCGCGTCGAAGAGTCCGCCTTGCGTCTTCAGTGTTTCCGCCGTCTGGAGATTGCGCACTGCGACACGCGCATACGATTCCTTGAGCTCGCAGCCCCAGAACCGTCGCCCAAGCCGCACGGCTTCATAGCCTTCGCTCCCGATCCCGGCGAACGGTGAGACGACGAGTTCGCCCGGATTCGACCAGAGGCGAACGCAGCGTTCGATTGTCCCGAGTTGCAGTGGACAGATATGGCGTTCGTCGTCATTCGCTCTCGCTTCAGCGACTTGGAGCGTATCCGACTCTTGAATGCCATACCAGATTGGGCGTGCCCATTCGATCCATTCTTCATTCGTGAGATCGGGCCGAATTGCGACGGCGTTTTCGCCAGACTTCCGAAATACAAGAATGTAGTCGGCCATTGCCGGTCGGAGCCAAGAGGCGTCTTTCTTCAACTGAACGAACAATAGCCCTTTCGAGTGCGTGCGGATCGCCTGTGCTTGTGGATCCTTGTCGATGCAGCATTCACCGTGATAAATCCAGCCGTTGCGTTCGTAGCATTCGATCGTGCGTCCGCGGAAATCCTTCATGCCAATATAGCCATCACGCGCGAGCATCGCCGGCACTTGGGCGACATGGACGCATGTCAAGCGACCCGGCTTCGTCACGCGCAAGAGTTCGCGCTGGAGAAAGCCGAAATGCTCGAAGAACTCGGCGTCTGACGAGCAGTTCCCGATGTCACGTTCACTGGCACTGTAGGTGTAGAGACTCATGAACGGCGGCGAATATACTGAGAGATCCACGCTCTCGGCGTTCAGTTTAGGCAGTTCTTCGCAGCTATCGCCGTTGACGAGGGTCCAATTCGCGCCTTCGGTGACGGCGTTCACGATTGCGACTCCAATTCTGCAGCAATAAGGCGGAGCATCTTGGCGCGATCGGTCCTGCGTCCGCGTTCGAAATCGTCACCATCCATCTGCATTGCGCGGCGTTCCATTTCATAGGCCATGTCGCGCAGTTCGATGATGGCGGCTTGTCGTTCTTGTGGCGTCACGCGCTCATCTCCTCTCGCTCGAAATCGCGCAGGTGCGTAAGCAGTTCCTGCGCCATTAGCATCGCATCCTGTTCCTTCCGCCGCACGTTCGCCACGACGCCAGTTTCGGCTTCGCTGACGACAATATGCACGTCGACGGGGTGCTGCTGCCCGAACCGCCAGCAGCGGCGCACGCCCTGATAATACTGCTCGTAACTGTCGCCGAGGCCGACGCAGATCATCTGATGGCAATGCTGGAAGTTCATGCCAAACCCTAACACTTTGAGCTTGCTGAGCATGATGGGGCAATTCGGGTCGTTCATCCACCGCCGCATCATGTCTATTTTTTCCAGTCTGCTATCGCGTCCGGACACGCTTACGCACCAGTCGCCGAAGATGCGCGCAAGTTCGTCCTGTTCGGTATTGAGCCCGCACCAGATGATAAATTTAGGTAGGCGATCGCCTTCGCGAGCAAGTTGGTATCGTCGCGAAACTTCCCGATACCATGATTGCAGTTGATGCAGAGCAACCCTCTCACCTTGCCCGTCCGGTGACAATGATCCACGTAAGGAAAAATCTTCCGCGATTGCGGCAGGCCACAAATCGCGCAGCGCCGTTTCTGCGCTATTAGCATCGCATCGAATTGTTCCAGTGTCAGGCCGTAGCGTTTGATGCTGTCGCGTTTCTTCGCTCTCGGATGCGCCTTCGCGTAAGCTGTCGCTTGTGCGCACGCTTCCTTCCTTCGCCATTCGTCCCGCTTGTATAAATGGCGACGTCGAGCATTGCGACGATCCCGCGTCTTGTCCCGATAGGCCTTCACCCAAGCCTTGTTTTTCTGTTGCCACTTCCGACAATATTCGCGGCGCTGCGCTTTCGTCATTAAACGATTTTAGCACTAAACATACAGTTGCCGCCACGCGATCCGGAATCGACGCGCACCGCGCCGCGAGCCGTCCTTGAATGCCTTTCGCGGCCATGTCGTGGAACAGCATGCCTTCGGGCGGCATCGACGCCAGCACGACGC
>Ga0066903_100000092_pt1 | contig 41292 bp, 33 predicted proteins | sample PanSoiMetaGPlot1_FD_67491 | JGI IMG/M metagenome (GOLD analysis project Ga0066903, IMG submission 67491) | Tropical forest soil microbial communities from Panama analyzed to predict greenhouse gas emissions - Panama Soil - Plot 1 (version 2) | ecosystem: Environmental > Terrestrial > Soil >... | reverse complement strand
CCGAACGGCAGCCCTTCGATGTGGTAGTTCTGCGCCGTGTCGGCCGGCACGTCGAAAACAGCCTGCCTGGCCGCCGACACGTCGCCGATCGCGAGCCGGCTGATCTTCCCCGCCGCCGACAGGTACGCCTCCATCAGCGCGGGCGACATCGTCAGCGTGCCGGCCTGGTTGTCGAAGCCGTGCGTGGAATCGTCGGACGGCAGGAACTTCGTGGCGTCGACGTCGAGCGCGAGCAGATCGCGGACGGCGTTCGCGTACTCGGTGCGGTTGAGGCGATGGAGACCGGGCGGCGGCAGGTGCGGCGACGCGCCGCGATCGAGCTCGCCTTCCATCCACTTCACCAGCGTCTGCAGCGTCGCGGCGTCCGGCCGTCGCACGCCGGTCGGCGGCATCAACCCGGCGCGCAGCTTGCGCACCACCTTCTCGCCGATCTCCGCGTGGTCCGCGAGGTGCGTGAGATCCAGTTCGTCGAGCAGGAGGTTGGCCGTCTTCAGCCGGCTGTTGTGACAGGTGACGCAGTACTGATTGATGAGGGCGCGCTCGCTCGCGGCGTCGGGCGCCGCGGCTTGCTCATGAGACGCCGCCGGTTGAACCGGGCGATCGGACTGGCCCGCGATCGACACTGAAGACATCGCCGCGACACAGCCCAGGACGAGGAGCCTCATGCTCACCTAACCTCCAGCCTGCTTTGATTTTCGCGGACCCGACACGCGTGTCAAGGACCGATTGCGCCCCGCCAGATCCCTCAGCGGCGCACGTAATCGTAACCGCTGTCGGGGCCTTTGATCACCTGGGCTGATTCAGATCACAACCGTTTTTTGCGCCAGCCCGTCCTGTCATCGAAGTGGCGCAGACGGCCGCCTAAATGAGCCGTTCAGGACGACTTGCGTCAGCGGCGACCGCGGCCATTCTGTGCACGCTGGGCTGCGTGCGCGGAAAACCAGCCACTTGGCCGGCATGCACGACCACCTCTTCTATCGGGTGGATCGCCGCGCGGGGTCGGGCTACAACGCCCAATCCGTCCTCCGTCCCCCTGTGTTTCTGCAGGTCTCACCGTTTCATGACGAACCCATCAACCGTGAGCGACCGCGACACCCGGCCGCGATAGCTTGTCTCGACCACGGCGACATCCGCGCCGCGCAGCCAGTCGGCGTCGATGTCCGTCTCGTCCCCTTCACTCCTCGGGATGCCCCGCGATGGGTAGTTGAAGACCATGTCGGCGAAGGCGCCGTTTGACGAACCCTGGACGACCCAACCCTGGAGCAGCGGCATGCTTCGGGCGCCTAACGACACGGGATCGCCTAAGGCGAATTGCGCGCGTCCCGCGTTCCGGAGCACGAATTGGTATCTCTGGAAAGGCACGTTGTCGACGGCGATCCCGATCCGACGAATGAGGACCGAGCAACCGTCCGGCCGCACGAAGACGCGGCGGATCACGAACCGCGGCGCGGAACCCGCCGTGGCCCCTTCGGCGAGCGGCATCGATCCCGAGACGCGCGTCTCGGACAGCAACGCCGTGGCCTCGACGGTGAGCCGGCCCGGCTCCGTGCCGCGCCTCGCAAGGTCTTCGGCGCTCACCGCGAGAACCACCGGCCACTGCTCAGCGGAATCAATGCGCCCCCTCAGCGGGACCGACGGCTCGAGTGCCGCACGGATCGGCGCCCAGTAATCGTGCAGCGCCCGCATGCCGGGGCGGCTCACAGGCAGGCTCACCCGCTGTACGCCGTCCAGCGCGCCGTCCGCGAAGGCGAGGCGCGCCCGGACGCCCATCTGAACGACATAGTTGCGCGGAATGCCGGTGAGCTCAATCGGTGCCGCGATCCATTTCCTGCCCGCTGTCGTTCGGCCGGGCCGATCGTAGGCGGCGTCGATGACGTACGGCTTCACGACGGGATCGAGCGCGGCGGCCACGCGCGTCGTGTCGTGCGCCCACGGCCCGGGATCGGGCTCTGCCGGCTTTGCGAAGCGCCACGGCCAGACCGCGACGATCGCGGAGCCGAGCACCAGGATCACGGCGCCAAGGGAGATCGACCGCCACAGGCGGCGCGTTCGATACTGCGAGGCAATCAAGGCCGCCGCGACGATGACGATGAGCACACTCTGGAGGATGTCCCCGGTGCGGTCCTGGAGCATGGTGTCCGGAATGGATTCAGGGCCGAAGCCGAAGGAGGTCGCCAAGAGGCTGACGATCACGCCGAGGACCAGGATGAGTCCCGCGACGACACCGATCAGCGACATCAGAAAGCGCATCGTCGAAGGAGTGAGCGTCGCGATGGCGACGAGCGAGGCGACCCAGAGCGCCTGCAGCACGACGGATGGCCCAATCGTGCCGAGCGCCGTCGCCGAGTCGCGTGTCACCCATGCAACCGCGATCGCTTCTGCGACAGCCGGCACCACCACCAGCCAGACCGCCCCAAACGCGAGCTTCGTCACCATCAGCATCGTCGGGCGGATCGGACGGGTGAGCCAGAAGGCGTCGGCGTTGACGAGCGGCTCGTCGTGAACGAGCCGCGAAACGAGAAGCACGGGCATCAGGATCACGACAAAGGCGAGCAGCGTCCCGACCGTATCGATCACGACCTGCGGCGCGCCGCCGATCAGTTCGAGATCAGCTCTCACCGACTGCACGACAACCTGGGCCACCGTCGCTCCGAGCCACAGGGCGAGCAGCCAGCGCAGGCGGCGCAGGTCCTTCAGGAAGACGACTCGCAGCTCGGTCATCGCGGCACCTTCTTATCGGTTTCTCGATCGGCATCACGCCGGGCGCGGACGAGAGCGACGAACATCTCGCGGAGCGTCATCGGAAACACCTCGACGCGGTCGGCATGACAGGCCGCCGTCGCGCGGCGCTCGGTGTCGCCTTCGACGTAGCGGGTCTCGATGAATCGCACGACGCGGCCCGCGCGCTGTACCCCCAGCCAGCCGGCGGCCACGGTGCTCACGGACTGCGCAGCGCTGTCGTCAGCGGTCGTGGCCTCGACGCGTCTGAAGCGCGCGTGCAGATCGGCGAACCGCTCGCACAGCACGAGGCGTCCGCCATCCATGAAGCCGATCGTGTCGGCGAGGCGCTCCACCTCGTCGAGGTCATGCGACGAGATGAGCACCGTCCACTGCTCCTGGCCCGCGAGCTCGAGCACGCCGTGCACCAGGTCGTCGCGCACGACGGGATCGAGGCCGCCGAAGGGCTCATCGAGCACGAGCAGCCGCGGGCGGTACGCGAGCGACGACACCAGCGCCGCCTTGATTCGCATGCCGCGCGACAGCCGACCCAGCTTCCTCCCTCGAGGCAGGTCGAATTCCGCGACGAGGCGAGCCGCGAGCGCGTCGTCCCACGACGGATAGAACGGCTTGCAGTACGCGAGCAGGTCGTCGACCGTCATCCACAACGGCAGCGCCTGGTTTTCCGAGACGTAGCCGATCGTCGCGAGCTCGCGCGCGGCGAGCTGGCGCGAGTCGACGCCGAACACGGTGGCCGCGCCGCCCGATGGCCGCAGGATGTTCATCACGGTCCTGATCGTGGTCGTCTTGCCGGCGCCGTTCGGCCCGAGCAGCGCGAACACGGTGCCCGGCGCGACGTCGAACGACAGATCGGTGACCGCTTCGGTGCGGCCGTACCGGCAGGTGAGGTGCGACGCGCTCAACACGGTATCCATCGGGCATCCCTCGCGATCATTTCCAGGCCTTGCGGAGAGCGGAGACGAGGTCGTCCAGGTCCAGGCCGAGGTGCTTGGCGTCGACGACCAGGCGATCGATCTGCTCGTTGACGGCGGCGCGACCGTCGCTCGCAGGCCGGCGCCGCCAACGCGCCACCGTGGTGCCGATGCCGGGATGCGGCTCGAGCAGGCCGCGCTCGATGAGCGTCGCGATCGCCTTCGCGGACGTATTCGGGTTGATGCCGAGTTCCTGACTGAGGGCGCGAACCGACGGGAACGAATCGCCCGGCTGCATCTGCCCGGTGATGACGGCCTTGGTCACAGCAAACACGATCTGGTCGTGCAGCGACCGGCCCGGGCGCGTGACGATGCTGAAGGGCAGCACGAACTGTACTATCTACACTAGTACACATAGCGCAGTCAAACTGATCCGTCGACGGCCCAGCTTCGACAATTTACGCGCGATTTTCAGAAAGATCGCGCCGCCATCACACGCCAATCGCATCCTTCCGCGCGTCGGGAGGTTGCAGTGAACATGCTTCGCGTCCTGCGAACTGTGGCAGCGGCGTGCGCGTTGTGTGGACCGTTTGCCGCCACGGCGTTCGCGCAAACGCCCGCACTCGTCTTCACGGCGCCGGTTCCCGGTCGCACATCCGCTGAACCCGTCATGCAGTCGGCCGCAGCCGTCGTGGAAGAGCGCGGCCTCGCGCTGTGGAGTGGAACCGCCTCCGACTTCGGCATCGGCGTGGCGCTGTCGGGCTCGCGGTGGACGGTTCGGGCGATCACCAGCATGACCGCCCTGCCGATCGTCGGCGGGTACAGCAAGCTGACGTTTCAACAGATCGAGGCCATCCGCCCGCTGTTCGCGCACGGGTCGACGTCGGTCGCAGGCGGAGGCGGCGTGCGCGAAGAGTGGGACGGCACACAGGTGCTCTTCGGGCGCGTGCTCGCAGGGACCGACGTGGGACGCGGCCGGCTCCAGGGCAGCCTCGTGCTGGAGCGCGCGTTCTCGTCGCCGCTCGATCACGACGCGGCCGACGTCGTCACCACCGTCGGCTGGTCACGACGTGTCAGCCGCGGCCTCAGCGTCGGCCTCGAAGGGATCGGCCAGGATATCGAAGGCCTCTGGGATCCGGCAGAAGCCGAGGGCGGCGCGAAGCTCCTCGTGGGTCCGTCGCTCCACGCTCAATCATCAAGCGGCAAGTGGGCCGCGCGCATAACGGCCGGGCCTGTCATCCAGACACAATCGACGGCGGCTCTGCCCGATGTTCGCGCGGCTCTGCAGGCGGGCGGCTACCACTTCGGGTTCTTCGCGTCCGCGACCTGGCTCCCCTCACTGCCTCACTGAACGGATCGGAAGCCCATTCAGAAAGGATTTCACGATGACGAAGCGATCGCTGCGAAAGCTCTTCGTGCTGAGCGTGATGACGTCGGCGACCGTGCTGGCCCTCTCGGCGCACCTCAATCTGCAGGCGCGCGACGACGATGACGATGATGGGCCGAAACAGAAGGGGGTGGTGCTGCCGTCGGGCCAATACGTGACGCCGACAGCCCTCAAGGATTCGCTGCAGCAGTTCCTGAACCCCGGCCTGCCCGCGTACCCGAACTTCGTCGCCGGTGAAGCCGTGCGCTCGCAGCTGAGCCCGGACGGCACGACACTGGCCATCCTGACGGCCGGCCAGAACTCACTCTACAAGCCGGACGGGAGCGTCGACGTCTCCAACTCGACGCAGTTCCTCTTCCTGTTCAATGTCGGCGGCGCGAACAAGAGCGCACCACTCCTGACGCAGGTCATCCAGCAGGTGAACGCGCACGTCGGCCTGGTCTTCTCGCCTGACAGCAACACGCTGTACGCCGCGGGCGGCAACGACGACGCCGTGTATGTGTACACGCGGACCGGCAACACGTTCACGCCGGCCGCGCCCATTCCACTCAATCACTTTGCTCCCGGCGCCACGGGCAGCGATCGCAACAAGGGCATCGGCCTCGGCGTGCAGCCCAACGCGAGCGGTCTCGGGATGTCCGCCGACGGCCAGACACTCGTCGTCGCCAACAACTACAACGACTCGATCAGCGTCATCGACACCGTCACCAGGCACGTGCGCTACGAGCACGACCTGCGGCCGTTCTTCGCAGGAAACGAACGGACGAGCGGCGGCGCGGGCGGCACCTTTCCCTACGGCGTGGTCGTGAAGGGCAACGGCACCGCATACGTCTCGTCGGATCGCGATCGACAGGTCGTGGTGGTCGACATCTCGTCAGCGACGCAGGGCCACCTGATCAAGCGGATCAAGCTTGACGGCAACGGCCTCGGCATGACGCTCGATGCCACGCAGGCCAGGCTCTACGTCGCGCAGGACAACGCGGATCAGGTGGCCGTCATCAACACGGCGACCAACACCGTCGTCGCGCGGATCGACGCCCGCGCGCCCGCCGGCATGCTGCCTCGCAAGAAGTACACGGGCGCGGCGACGTCAGCGGTGACGCTGTCGCCTGACGGGGACACGTTGTACGCCGTCAACAGCGGATCGAATTCGATTGCCGTCATCCCGTTGACCGGGCGTGACGCAATGACGGTGGCCGCCCTGATTCCAACGGCCTACGAGCCGCATGACGTGACCTTCAGCGACGACGGCACCTGGCTGTACATCGTCAACGGCAAGAGCATCACGGGGCCGAACCCGAATCACCTGGCGAGCAGCACAGCAAGCATCACCAGCATCATCTATCCGGGCGGCAATGCCGCGGCCGCGGCCGCGGCCAGAGCGTCGAACCAGTATCAGTTCCAGCTCGAACGCGCGTCGCTCGTCAGCGCGCCCGTGCCGAACCACGGCCACCTGCAACAACTCACGCATCAGGTGGCGAAGAACAACTTCTACTCCACCGACACCGACCGCCGCGACGCAAGGACGATGGAGTTCCTGAACAAGCACATCAAGCACATCATCTACGTCGTGAAGGAAAACCGGACGTTCGATCAGATCCTGGGCGATCTGACCAACGGCGCGAACACCGATCCGGACCTCACGCAGTTCGGGCAGTCGCTGACGCCGAACCATCACAACATGGCGACCGGGTTCGTCACGCTCGACAACTTCATGAACCCGGGCGATGGCAGCATGGATGGCTGGTCGTGGTCCATGCAGGGCCGCGTGACCAACACAGAAGCGCTGACCCAGCAAATCAACTACGCCTCGGTCAATCGCGGCCTCTCGTACGAGTCCGAAGGCACGAACCGCAACGTGCCGGTCAACTTCGCGACAGTAGCCGAGCGCGACGCGGCGGCCGGACCGACGGGCACGACCAATTACACGGCGGCATCGGGCGCCCTGCCCGGCGGCACGGCGAACCTTCTGACGGGAACCGGCAATCACGCATCCGCCGACGCGCCGTTCGGGATTGAGGACGGCTACATCTTCAACGCCGTGCTGAACGTCGGGAAGAGCGTCCGCAACTACGGATTCCTCGTGAACAACATCGGCAACATCGGCACCCAGGCGAGTCCGGTGTCGAATCCGTTCGCGGCCAACATCATCCAGGTGGCCCCTCTCGATCCCGCGCTCGCGCCGCTCACCGACGTGTACTTCCGCGGCTACGACCAGAACTATCCCGACCTGTGGCGCTACAACGAGTGGAAGCGCGAGTTCGATCAGTTCGTGGCCAACGGCAGCCTACCCAGTCTGTCGCTGTTCCGCATCAGCCACGATCACATGGGCAGCTTCGGCTCGGCGCTCGGCGGCGTGAACACGCCGGAAACGCAGCAGGCCGACTGCGATCTGGCGCTGGGTCTGCTCGTGGAAGCGGTGGCGCACAGCCGATACGCGTCCGACACGCTGATCATCGTCACGGAAGACGACGTGCAGGACGGCCCGGACCACGTGGACTCGCACCGCGGCACCGCATATGTGGTCGGCCCGTACGTGAAGCAGGGTGCGATCGTCAGCACGCGCTACAGCCAGGTGAACGCGCTGCGCACGATCGAGGACATCCTGGCCACAGAGCACATCAACCTCAACACGGCGTTCCAGGGGCCGATGACCGACGTGTTCGACACCAGGGCGTCGGGCAAGTGGACGTTCACCGCAGTGGCGTCGACCGCGCTGGCGACGACGACCGTGCAGTGGATGGACCACGGAAAGGGACCGAAGTTCGTGCCGGGACCGATGATCACACCGGTGCACGACGCGGCGTACTGGGATGCCGTGACTGCCGGCTTCAATTTCGCGGAAGCCGACCAGGTGCCGCCAGATCGGTTCAACAGAATCCTGTGGGCGGGGCTGATGGGCGGCAAGCCGTATCCGGTTCTCCGGAACGACGCGTCAGGCGCCAACTGATCGTGCCGTCGATGACGCGTGGTGCAGGCCTTCAGGGCCTGCACTACGACGACCATGAGGCCGGCCAAATGGATTAGTCGGAATCTGGAGCAAATTCCAGGAGTTCGATCGGCGCCCCATCATCCAGGATGAACGCGACCTGCACTCCGGGTGACGGCGAGTTCGGCGGAATGAGAATCTGCTTTCCCTTGAGCGCGGTCTCCAGGTTGTCGACGACAAACGCGAGGTGCGGAACGGTCTTCACAATTTCTGGCACGTCGCAATGCGGGTCGAAGCGCATCCATTCGACGCCGTACGGACTGGTGTCAAAGCCGCAGACATGCACACCGAGCCTGTTCAGGTGCAGCTCGTCGTCTCGCGGGGAAGAGTGTGGGATGCCGAGATGGTGGTATCGCCACCCGAACCTCGCGACCGCTGAGGGATCTTCGCGGTTCCGTCGCTTGTCAGCCATCGATGATTCAAACCGGCATGGTAGCACCACGCCACGCCGCCGTTTATGAGATGGCTGGCCTGGAGGACAGGCGCACCGACGCCTGCCGGAGCAGGTCGAGCATCCTCTGCATGTAGGAGGCGGTCTCGCGACGCGTGTCGGATGCGCCCAGGTTGAAGTCGATCACGGATGCGAGAACGAGGAACGCCAGCCGCGGATCGCCCTCGCCGATCTCCGCTTCCGACAGCCCGGTCGAAGCGACGTCGGCTCCGGCAAGAGGCAGCGTCATCCAGGGGCCGCGGCCCCATTCGCCGAGGGAAATCTGTCCCTGCGCCTCGAACAGCGCCAGGAGATCCTGCGACAGCCGGCCCGATGACGGCGCCTGCTGGAGGGCCGCGCGAATGAAGGCAGGCCACGGCACGCGCATGACGGCCTCCGCCACGACACGCTGGAACTCGCGCGCGTACGCGCGCCAGTGTTCGTCGGTGCCGAACACGCGATCCAATTCGGCTTGTCGGGCGCCGGGATTCTGCCGCACCTTCTCGGCCACCGCGAACGTCCTGAACGTCTTGTCGATACTGAAGCGCGCAATCACTTCGTGATAGATGAACGCGCCCAGCGCGAACTCACGGAAGCCACCGAAAAACCAGTACGGCGCGTAGCTCAGGTTGCGATAGACATTCTCCATCGGGAACAGCACCTCGCGACTTCGAGACGCGACTCCCGGCGTCTGCAGATACCGCTCGACGCGCAGCTCGAGTTCCGGATGCTTCTGCGCCAGCTGCACGAGCGCCCTCGCCAGACCCTTGGGAGTCTCCATCGTCAGGCCACCCCTGCGGTCGCCGATATTGTCGGGGAGCACAAGGGAGAGCAGCGCCCTGGCCTGGTCGGAGCAGTTGTCGTAGAAGAAGTTGAAGTGCGACGTGTTGTCCGCGGTATTGAAGGCCTCGACGATGCGGCGATCCTCTTCGAGGGTGGTCACCACCGAAAGCTTGTAGAGCGTCCGGTCGAATCGCGTAGCCAGCGTGGCCTTCCACTCGCCGTCCGGAAGCGTGCCATTGTCCAGGCGTTTGATGGCCGACGAAAAGAGCGGCGTGAAGTCGTCGACCTGCAGCGCCGCCCGCAGTCGATCGGTGGCGATGAGAGGCGCCAGCTCCTCAGCGCCCACGCCGTGCAGAAACTCGTCGAAGGGCACGATCGCCCAGTCGTAGTCGCCGTTCTCGCTGATGGGGGTGTATTTGCTGACGACGCCGCCTCGCTCGCCCGTGTGGCACAAGCGCATCCGCACCGGGCTGCCGTCTGGACAGATGTTGGACAGAAACGTGGCGGCGTGGCCGGCCCTCGTCATGTACCCGAGCGTCTTGATCGGCTCGAGCACGATGATGCCGACGTCGGCGAACACCGAACGGGCAGACAGAAACGTCGCGGCGAGCAGGCAGAGGCTGAATCTTGCGGTCTTCGTCATGGGCACGTCGCGTGTGGCCGGATGATCTCCTTTGGCAAGCCCGCCGGGCCCGCCGGTGCTCGATACAAACTGCAAGAGCGGGGCCGGACCAGCGGCGGCGCACTCGGGCTGCCTGCTGTGATGAGCCGGTGCTACTCCCGCGCGAAGAGTTTGCACGTCGTGCGACTGAATACGTACACCTGAAACCCATCGTCGGACCGCCATCCCGACAGGACCGATAGGATCGATGCGATTGCGTGGAAAGTGGGGTTATCGCAGCCGGGGGAACTTATTTCGCGGCGACGCGCGATTTCAACTCCTCGATCCAGTTCATCACCACGACCACCTGCTGTTGCTGCTGCGGGTTGGCGACGCCGAACTTGATGACCAGAAAACGCCCGTCTGGCGCCAGATCCTGCCCGCCGTAGTTGGGCCGCGGGAACAGCTGCACGGGCTTCTCGGTGCTGAAACTGGCACCGTCGACGTGAATCCGAGTGGCCATCGTCGCGTTCGGCTCGTTGAAATACAGTTCGCGCATGTCGCGGCTCCAGCGCGGGCCGGCGCCGCCGCCGGTCGACACTTGCCATCGTCCCTTGTCCACATCGGGGAACGGGCGCACGTACACTTCCGCCCGGGCCGACTCGTTGGACATGTAGGCGATCCACCGGCCGTCCGGTGAAATCTCGGGTTGCGCTTCGTCATACGGTGCGTGCAGGAGAGGCCGCAGCGCGTGGTCGCCTTCGAGCGAGACGACGCTGATGTCCTGGCCCGTGCCGCGGCCCAGCCCCTGGACGATGAGCAGTTTCCCGTCGGGCGTCGGCGATCGTGCCACGGTCCCGTTCTTCCCGCGAGTCAGTCGGAGCGGCTCGCCTGTGCCATCGGCGGCTTTCGAAAACACGTCGCGCTCGCCATCGACGATCGCGCTGTAGAACACCCGCTGTCCGTCGACGCTCCATCGCGGTATCAGGTCGCTCGTGCGGCCGAACGTCAGGCGCGTGAGCGTGCCCCGCATGAACTCCCAGATCCAGATCGCCTGCTCCTGATCGTTGATCTCCACGGCCAGGCGCTTCCCGTCGGGCGAGAGGCGTGGATTCTGGTACGGCTTGGGTGGCGCGGGAATCGGTTCTTCCTTCCCCTGGCGATCCACCCACACCATCGAGCGGTTCTGCGCGACCGTGCCCGGGACGAACACCGCCGTGCCGGTGCGCGACACGCCGAACTGCATCGCACCGGTTTGCAGCGACTCGGTCACCCCCTCGAGGAGCGCGACGGGCCCGCCCTTCACTTCGAGGCGCCGCACGTCGAACGGCACGGCGAGCATCGTCGCGTCGTGCCCGTACAGAAGATGTCCCGACTCCAGGTAGCGCGCATCGGCCGCGCCCTCGATCACGACCTTGCGCTGGCCGGTTTTCAACGACTGGACGACGGCGCGCGCGTCCTCCCACTGCTGTCCCCTCGCAATGGTGAAGAGGAGATGCTCGCTGTCCGGAAGCAGCTGAGGACCGTGGGCCAGCTCGCCCTTGTCGGATTCCACCTTGGCGATCACGCTCGGCGTGCCGCCGCTGGCCGGCACCTCCATGATGCCGGCGGACCCCTGCCCGAACACGATGCGATCGCCCGACCAGCTCACGCCGTACGGGTTGACGGCGTCGCAGATCTTCACGGCGGCGCCGCCGGCGATGGCGATCTTGCGGAGCTGACCCCCGGCGAAGAAGACGACCCACTGGCCGTCCGGCGAGAAGGACGGGCTGATGGGATCGGTACTCGTGCCGCGGATTGGCGTCGCCTCGAGCTGATCCATCGCGCGCAGGTACAGCTGCTGGTTCGCCACGTAGGCCAGCTTCGTCCCGTCAGGGGAGATGGCAATGAAATGACGGCCGGTCCGCGAAAAGTTCTGGTCCGACGGGAGGGGAATGACGAACCGCGACATCGGCTGCGGCGGCGCCGGGGCCGGTCCGGGCTTCAGGAACCAGGCGGCAATAGCCGCGACAGCGGCCAGAACGACGGCGCCACCGGCGGCAGCCAACGGATGAATGCCGCGCCGCACGCCGACCGTGGTTGCGCCCGCGCTTTGAGCCGGCTGCACGACCGATCCACTGCCCTGCGCGATCCATTCGAGCTGGCTGACGAGATCGCCAGCCGACTGCCAGCGCCGATCCGGATCCTTCGCCAGGCACTTGCGCACGACGAAGTCGAACGCTGCTGGCGACAGCGCCTGCACGGTGGACACCGGCGGCGGATCTTCCTTGAGAATCGCGCCGATCAGGCTCACCTGCGTCTTGCCCTGAAACGCCTTGCGCCCCGCCACCATCTCGAACAGCACGCAGCCGAACGCGAAGATGTCGGAGCGTGCGTCGGCGTCCTGCCCCTCGAGCTGCTCGGGCGACATGTACTGAAACGTCCCGAGGATGGTCCCCTGCGCCGTCAGCGCCGCCGCCGGGGGCGTCGTCGGCAGCGCGGTGGGCATGCCGGCGATCGATCGCACGGCGCTCGATGTGATGGCGCGGCCCGCGTTGTTCTTCGCGAGCCCGAAGTCGAGGAGCCGCGCGCCGTTCTTGGTTACGAAGATGTTGGCCGGCTTGAGGTCGCGGTGCACGATGCCGGCGCGGTGCGCGGCCTCGAGGGCCGACGCGATCTCAATGCCGATCGTCAGCGCCTGGTCGAGCGGCAGGGCGCCCTGCTCGAGGCGCGCCGCCAGCGTCTCGCCGTCGAGATGTTCCATGACGAGGAACTCGGTGCCGTCATGGTTGCCGACGTCGAACAGCGGGCAGATGTGCGGGTGGCTGAGCGACGAGATGACGCGCGCCTCGCGCTCGAAGCGCTCGCGGAACTGCGCGTCGGCCGCGAGATCGGCCGGCAGCACCTTGATTGCTACGATTCGATCGAGCCGCGTGTCGCGGGCGCGGTACACCTCGCCCATGCCCCCGGCGCCGAGCGGGGCGACGATCTCATACGGTCCGAGGCGGGCGCCGGTTGTCAGCGGCATGCGATCGCCGTCACTTCGAAGCCACGCGGGCTTTAAGCTCTTCTATCCAGTTCTGTACGACGATGAGTTGTTGCAGCTCCTGCGTGGCCCCGCTGTTCTTGACAAACAGAAACCGACCATCCGGAGCCACGTCGAAGTTTATGCCGTACCCCGCCATCGTCAGGAGGGCTACGGGCTTCTCTGGAATGAAGGTCGAACCGTCGGTGCGCACGGCCACGCTCATCAACGTCCCGTTAAACACGCCACGGCCGCCCGGCCCTGCGGCGAAGAAGATCTCTTTCCCATCGCGGCTCCAGCGCGGGACGCTTCCGCCCCCGGACGACAGTTGCCATCGACCCCTCTCGACGTCGGGAAACGGCCGCACATAGATCTCCGGCCGGCCGGACTCATCCGACTGATACGCAATCCAACGTCCGTCGGGCGCAATCTCCCCGTTGCCTTCGTTGGCGGCGCTATGAAGGAGCGGCTGAACGCGATGATCGCCCTGGATCCGCACCAGGCTCAGGTCGGCGGCGGTCTCTGGCATCCCTCCGCCGGCGACCAGCCATTGACCGTCGGGAGAAATCGCACTGGGCCTGCGTGCCGACGCGACCTTCGTCAACTGCTCGGGTGCTCCCGTTCCGTCTGCGGCCGTCATGAACACGCCGCGATCGCCGGTCGCATTCGATGAATACAGGATGTGCCGACCGTCCGGCATCCAGCGCGGCTGGGAATCGCCGGCCCGGCCGAATGTCAGCCGCGTGATCGTGTCGCGCGCGAATTCCCAAATCCAGATCGCCTGATCCCGATCGGCGATCTCGACCGCGACGCGCGTCCCGTCAGGCGAGATGCGGGGCTGCTGGAAGGGCCGGAGCCCCGCCGCGATGAATGTTTCAACGCCTTTGCGATCGATCCACGCGAGCGTGCGGCTGGGCGTGCTGCTTCCCGGTACGAAGGTGGCCGTGCCCGTGCGCGACAACGCAAACTGCATGGCGCCCGTCTGCTGCCCGACTCCCACGCCTTCGACGAGCGCCACCGGACCGCCCGTGACCGCGAGGGTTCGCACATCGAACGGCACCGCGAGCATGGACCCGTCGTGGCCGAACACGATGTGGCCGGTTTCTACGTAGCGCGCGTCGGTGGCACCGTCAACGACCACTTTCGACGTGCCGGTCTTCAGCGACTGGACGACTGCCTGGGCTTCGTCCCAGTTCTGACCTCTTGCGCGGGTGAAGAGGAGCGTCTCGCCGTCGGGAAGGAGTTGTGGACTGAGGGCGACCTCGCCTCTTTGCGCGTCGACCTTCGCGATGATCGTTGGCGTGCCGCCGGCCGCCGAGACCTCGAAGACACCTCTCACGCCCTGCCCAAAGAGCACGCGGTCGCCAACCCAGGTCGCGCCGAACGGGTTGACCGCGTCGCACAGCTTCACAGCCGCGCCGCCGGCAATGGCGATCTTCCGCAGCTGATTGCCCGCATAGAATCCAACCCATTGCCCGTCCGGCGAGAAGAACGGACCGATGGGATCGACGTTGGTGCCTCGAATCGGCGTCGGTTCGATCTGATCGATGGTGCGCAGGTATAACTGCGTGTTGGCGACGTACACGATCTTCGTCCCATCCGGCGAGATGGCGACGAAATGCCGGCCGACGCGCGTGAAGCGTTGATCGGGCGGCAGCACGACAGGGAATCGCCCAATCGGCCCGGGCACCGCAATAGCCGCTCGTCTCGAGAACCAGCCGGCAGCTCCTCCGACGGCTGCCGCAACGATGGCGACAGCGGCGATGACGAGCGCAAGGCGACGAGTTGCCGGCGGCGTCTTCGCTGCGCCCGGCGAGGCCTGCGTTCCTCCTCCCTGCGCAATCCATTCGAGCTGGCTCACCAGATCGGCGGCCGTCTGCCAGCGCCGATCGGGATCCTTCGCCAGGCACTTCCGCACCACGAAGTCGAACGCCGCCGGGCTGAGCGCCTGCACCGTCGACACCGGCGGCGGATCTTCCTTCAAGATCGCGCCGATCAGGCTCACCTGGGTCTTGCCGGAAAACGCCTTCCGCCCCGTCATCATCTCGAACAGCACGCAGCCGAACGCGAACACGTCGGTCCGCGCATCCGCGTCCTGCCCTTCCAGTTGCTCAGGCGCCATGTACTGAAACGTCCCGAGGATCGTCCCCTGCGCCGTCAGCGTCGCCGCCGGGGGCGTCGTCGGCAGCGCCGTCGGCATGCCGGCGATCGAGCGCACCGCGCTCGACGAAATCGCGCGCGCGTTGCTCTTCGCGAGCCCGAAGTCGAGCAGCCGCGCGCCGGTCTTGGTCAGGAAGATGTTGGCGGGCTTGAGATCGCGATGGACGATGCCCGCGCGGTGCGCGGCGTCGAGCGCCGACGCGATCTCGATCGCAATCGTCAGCGCCTGGTCGAATGGCACCGGCCCGCGCTCGAGCCGCGCCGCCAGCGTCTCGCCGTCGAGATGTTCCATGACGAGGAACTCGGTGCCGTCATGGTTGCCCACGTCGAACAGCGGGCAGATGTGCGGATGGCTGAGCGACGAGATGACGCGCGCCTCGCGCTCGAAGCGCTCGCGGAACTGCGCGTCGGCCGCCAGATCCGCCGGCAGCACCTTGACAGCGACGATGCGATCGAGGCGCGTGTCGCGGGCGCGGTACACCTCGCCCATCCCGCCCGCACCGAGCGGAGCGACAATCTCATACGGCCCGAGGCGAGCGCCGGCCGCGAGAGGCATGGTGACGGCGGTATCCTACTCCGCACGCCTGATGCGTGCACGACGTTCAATGCATCCCCGCGCCGCCAGCCAGTTCCTTGACGAGCTCGCCGATCACGGCCTTCGCGTCGCCGAACAGCATCCAGGTGTGATCGGAGAAATAGAGCGCGTTGTCGATGCCGGCGAACCCGGGATTCTTGCTCCGCTTGATCGCAAACACCGTCCGCGCCTTGTCCGCGTCGATGATCGGCATCCCGTAGATCGGGCTGCTCTTGTCGCTCCGCGCCGCCGGGTTGACGACGTCGTTGGCGCCGACGACGAGGGCGACGTCGGCCTGCGGCATGTCGAGGTTGATGTCGTCCATCTCGACGAGGTCGGTGTAGGGAATGTCCGCTTCGGCGAGGAGCACGTTCATGTGGCCCGGCATGCGGCCGGCCACCGGATGGATCGCGAACTTCACCGTCGTGCCGCGCTTCTTCAGCTGATCGTAGAGCTCGCGCACCTTGTGCTGCGCCTGCGCGACCGCCATGCCGTAGCCGGGAATGATGACGACGAGGCTGGCCTGCTGGAGGATTTGCGCCGCGCCTTCAGGCGTCTCCGACTTGTACACCTGCTGCTCGCCCGCCGCCTTCGCCTGCTGCACCTGCCCGAACGCGCCGAACAGCACGTTGGTGAACGAGCGGTTCATCGCCTTGCACATGATGATGGCGAGGATGAGGCCGCTGGATCCGTCGAGCGCGCCGGCGGTGATGAGCAGCCGGTTGTCGAGCACGAACCCCATCGCCACCGCCGAAAGTCCCGCATACGAATTGAGGATGGCGATCACCGTCGGCATGTCGGCCCCGCCGATCGGGATGATGAGCAGCACGCCGAACAGCAGCGCGAGCGCGACGATGGCCGGAAACGCGAGGCGGGCCCACGGCGCCGCCGGGGAGACGGTGATCGCCGCCGCGAGGGCAATGGCGGCGGCGAGCAGCGCCAGGTTGACCACGTTCTGGCCGGGATAGGTGACCGGCCGCTGCGGCACCCACTTCACCTCTTGAAGCTTCCCCGCCGCCATCAGGCTGCCGGTGAACGTCAGGTAGCCGAGGATCACTTCCGCGATGAGCGCGATCATCCGGAAGGGCGTGAGGTACTCGGGGCCTTCGGAGACGTGCAGGTAGAACTCGGCGGTCCCGACCAGGCCGGCCGCGGCGCCGCCGAACGCGTGCGACAGCGCGGTCCGCTGCGGGACGGCCGTGAGCGGAACGCGCGACAGCGGCACGCCCACCAGGAAGCCCGCCGCGATGGCGATGATGATCCAGAGATGATGCGACACCGACGGCTGCGCCCACGTCGCGATCACCGCAATCGTCGTCCCGGCGACGCCGGCGTACACGCCCTTGCGGGCCGTGGCCGGCGTGTTCATCCAGTGGAGCGCGAAGATGAACAGCGCCGAGGCGACCAGATAGGCGAACTGGGTCGCGCCGGCGATCATCGATGGCCGCCGTCGCCGCGCGTGTCCGTCTTGAACATCTTGAGCATGCGGTCGGTGATGAGGAAGCCGCTGACGATGTTGGCCATCGAGGCGAAGAGTGCGATGGCGCCCAGCACGCGGATGTGGAGCGGCGAACCCTCGGCCCCCGTCACCAGGATGGCGCCGACGACCGCGATGGCGGAGATGGCGTTGGTCAGCGACATCAGCGGCGTGTGCAGCAGCCGCGAGACGCGGCGGATCACGCCCAGGCCGATGAACGAGGCGAGGACGAACACGTAGAGAGTGGGCCAAAAGTCGTTAGTCACGAGTCGCCAGTCATCTCCTCTCTAACGCTTCCCGCGTGCGCGCGTGCTTCACTTCCCCGCCATGAGTAATGACCGCGCCGGCCTGGATGTCGTCCGAGAAATCCACCTGGAACGCCTTGTCCTTCGTGAACGCCTGCACGAACGCCGTCAGGTTGCGCGAGAACAGCAGGCTCGCGTGCAGCGGCATCGTCGACGGCAGGTTGAGCGGCGCCAGGATCGTCACCCCGTTGGCCTGCACCGTGTGTCCCGGCTTCGACAGCTCGCAATTGCCGCCGCCGTCGGCGCCAAGGTCGACAAGAACCGCGCCGCGCTTCATCCGGCCCACCGTGTCGGCGGAAATCAGCTTCGGCGCGAACACCCCGCCGATGAGCGCCGTCGTGATCACCACGTCTGATTGCGCGCACTCCTGCGCGAGCAGTTCGGCCTGCCGACGCCGATCCTCGTCCGACAGCTCGCGCGCGTAGCCGCCGCCTGCCGCCGCACTGTCCTTCAGCTCGATGCCGACATACTTGGCGCCGACGCTCTCGATCTGCTCCTTCACCTCGGGCCTGACGTCGGTCGCGACCACGTTCGCGCCGAGCCGCCGCGCCGTCGCGATCGCCTGCAGCCCCGCCACGCCGGCGCCGATGACGAACACCTTGGCCGGAAACACCATGCCCGCCGCCGTCGTGAGCATCGGGAAGTAGCGATTGAGCTCGACCGCCGCGAGGAGCACGCTCTTGTAGCCGCCGATGTTCGCCATCGACGACAGCGTGTCCATCGGCTGCGCCCGCGTGGTCCGCGGAATGGCGTCGGTCGAAAACGACGTGACCCTCTGCGCGGCGAGCGCGCGCACGGCGTCGAGATTGCGGAGCGGCATCAACGAGCCGACGTAGACCGCGCCCGCTCGCATCCATCGCACCTCGTCGCGGCCTGCGGCCAGCGATGGCGCGTTCACTTTGAGAACAAGATCGCTGCCCTGCAGAAGCGCCGCGGGATCGGACTCGATGCGCGCGCCCGCCTCGCCGTACGCAGCGTCGGCAAACCCCGCGCGATCGCCGGCGCCCGCCTCAATAAAGATCTCGTAACCGCCCTGAATGAGTTTTTTACACGATTCGGGCACGAGGCCCACGCGCCGTTCGTCGGGCGCGGCCTCCTTGGGCACGGCGATGCGCATCGAGGCGTCTCCACAAGATTCGGAGAATCATACCCGGAGTGCCCGTTGCGTCCGGTCAAGAGGACGGACGAACACGAGCTGTCATCCAGACAGGCCGCGTTCGCGGCCTTTTGCCGCGCTTGCGCGGGCGTGTCCCTTGCAATGCCGCGCGTCGTTATGAAGTCTTTTCTTTTTGTCGCGGTAGCGGCGATGGTCGCGCTGTCGGCCTGCAGCGGCAACAACAGCTCCAGCGATTCATCGTCGCTTGCCAACCTGATCGTGCCGACGCTGTCGACGGAAACCTTCTCGGGCACGGTCGCCGTCGGCGGAACGGACTCGCATCCGTTCACGGTCACGACGGGCGGGACGATCAACGTGACGCTGACGGCCGCCAGTCCTCCTTCCACAATCTTTATGGGCATCGGCGTCGGGACGCCGTCGACCGACACGACGGGCACCACGACGTGCACGCTGCTGTCCGGCGCCAGCACCGTCGCACCAGCGAGCACGACCGCACAGCTGTCCGGCACGATTGGCGCGGGCAGCTACTGTGTCGCGGTGTACGATGTGGGCAACGAGACGACGCCGGTGACTTACACGGTGACGGTCTCGCACACGTAGCGCCGACGCCCGACTGATGAAAAAAGCGTTCGTAGTCCTGGCCGTGCTGTGCGCCGGCTGCTCCAACAACCCCACGACGACGCCATCCTCTACCGTGACGTCGCCGGTCAGCGAGACGTTCACCAGCCAGATCGACGCCGGCGGGTCGGCGTTCAGGACCTTCACGGCTCTCCAGGCCGGCAATGTGACGGTGACGCTCGTCGGCGGTCCGGCAGGCCTGCCGGTGGGGCTGGGCCTCGGGCTGCCCGATCAAGTGGCGGGCGCGACAACCCGGCCCGCTGGCCATTGCCGGCTGAACACGGTCATCAACGCGACCGCGGGCGCCGCGGTGACGACCGCCGTCGACGCCGGCTCGTACTGCGCGGGCGTCTTCGACATCGGCGGCATCACGGCACCCAATCAGATCGCCTTCTCGATCCGCATCGATCACCCATGACCGGCACGGCACGATGCCCCCGAAGAGCCCGATGAATTGGATGAAGGGGCGCGCCGCCGCGGTCGCCGCGCTGGCTGTCATCTGCGCCGGCTGCGACGTCACGACACCGAGCACCTCGACCACCGTGACGCCAACGGTCGCGTGTCCCGAGACCACGCCCACGTCGGTCCTCGTCACCGGCACGATCGGCATCGGCGAAACGTCCTTCTACTCGTTTTCGCCGACCTGTTCCACGTCGGTCCGCGTGCTGCTCGGCAGCCTGACACCGGCGGGATCGAACACGCCGTCTGCGACGCCCATTGGCATCGGCCTCGGCGTGCCCCTGGGCACGGGCTGCGGGCTCACAAACTCGATGGTCGCGTCCACCGCGCTCACCGCGCAACTCGTCAGCCCGGTGGCGCCCGGCACCTACTGCATCGCGGTGTATGACACCGGCAATGTGAAGGCGCCGCTCGACTACGCGCTGCGCCTCGTCTACTGAACGGACTGCCTGATGCAATCGCTGCCGCGCACGATGAGAACGCCGATCAGCCGCGCCCTGTTGATGGGCGGCGTGTGTGCCCTGCTGTGCAGCGCGTGCAAAGGCAGCGGCTCGAGCTCGACGACCACACCGTCGACTCCGACCACGCCGACACCCATCACTGAAACCTTCAGCGGCACGTTGCCGGTCGGCGGCGCGCAGTTCTATTCGTTCGGGATCGCGACGGCCGGAACGGTCAACGTGACGCTGGTCAGCGTGAGCATCGGCGACCAGCCGTCGGATGTGTCGCTCACCGTCGGCATTGGCACCCCGAGCGGCATCACATGCAGCTCCACCAACCAGTCCGCGGTGACGGCGGGCACGACGCCGCAAGTGACGGGCAGCCAGCAGCCGGGCGTGTACTGCGTCACCGTGCAGGACGTCGGTCCGCTCCTGCCCGCGCCAGCGGCCTTCACCGTCACCATCGCCCATCCGTGAGCCACTGGTTTCGACCTATGCCGAACGAGTCACGCGCGACCGCCGGGCACATCCCCGGCGCATCGTGCCTCCTCATCCTGATCCTGTTCGCGATCGCGGGTTCCGCTCGCCTCGCGGCGCAAAGCCAGGCGGCCGACGAACAGCCGGCCAAGGCCGCGCAAGAGAAGGACGCCGGTTCGCGGTGGGAAGTGGAAGTCCACGGCGCCTTCGCCTTCAACAGCTCCCAAACTGCCGGCACCGGAGCGCTGCCGATTACCGGCGACACCCTGTCGGGACAGTTGAGTCTCATCTCCTTCTACTTCGGCAGCGGCGCGCAGCAGTTCAACCAGGCGATCGCCGCGCTGCCGGGCGGCGCGACGGCTCCCAAGATCGTGCCGCTCGATGCGGGGCTTCAATCCGCCGGCATCGAGCGACAGGCACAGACGCCGGCCCTCGGTGTCCGTGTCGCACGATCGATCAACGCACGATTCGGATGGGAGGTGACGGTCGACGCGAGCCGGCCCGACCTCACGCTGACCGGCGCGACGCTGTCACGCATCGAGGCGACGCGCGCCAGTTTCGTTCCCACCATCCAGGGCGTGCTGGGCTCGTCGTCCAGTCCCGCGGTCACGTCGACCGTGACGACCACCTCGCCAGCGAAGTCGTCTCTCGCGTTCGCGACCGGCGCGCTCACCGTCAACCTGCGCGAAAGCGGACGCGCCATGCCCTACGTCGTCGGCGGCGGTGGCATGGCGGTCATCGGCGGCGACGCGCCCGGCGCCACGCTCGTCGGCACCTATCGCTTCGGCGCCACCACGGCCGTTCTCGGCAGCGACAGCGTGGCGTTGCGATATTCGCTCCACAGCCCGGCAGCGACGGGCGTGGCGGGCGGCGGCGTCAAGTACGCAGTGAGCCCGCGGTGGGGACTGCGCGTCGACGGCCGCGTGTATATCTATGAAAACACCCTGACCGGTCTGGTGGATGCGACGCCGGGGACGGGCATCTCGACGACCGGCGATCCTCTCCCGATCGTCAGGGCCGGCACCCTGCAGTTCAGCGCCACCGCGCCCCTCACCGGCGGCCACATCACGGGAGCCACGGTCTTCAAGGGCGCGGGCCTGCAGACGCAAATCAATGTGAGCGCGGGGATCTTCTGGCGGTTCTAGTCGGGAGTCGAGAGTCGAGAGTCCGGAGTCGTTAGTCCGAGTCGAGAGTCTTCGAGTCTGAGTCGTCGGTCTGAGTCGTTGGTCTGAGTCGTGAGTCCCGATTAGAAATTCTTCCGCAGATCCATCCCGGCGTACAGCGACGCCACCTGGTCGCCGTAGCCATTGAAGAGCGTCGTCTTCCGCATGAAGAACTCGCCGATGCGGCGCTCGGTCGACTGATCGCGGTACTGCGAGTCGGTCCGGCCCGGATTCACGTTCGAGAAGAACGCGTAGTACTCCGGCACTTCGCGCGACCAGCTCGTCGCCGGCTGCTTGTCGGTGAACCGGATCTTCACGATCGACTTGATGCTCTTGAAGCCGTACTTCCACGGCACCACGAGCCGCAGCGGCGCCCCGTTCTGGTTCGGCAGGTCACGGCCGTACATGCCGGTCGCCATGAGCGTCAGCGGGTGCATCGCCTCGTCCATGCGCAGGCCTTCGACGTACGGCCAGTCGAGGACGTGCGGCAGACGGCGGCGCTGGCCGATCATTTCCTGCGGCCGGAGCACCGTGGTGAACTCGACGTACTTCGCGTCGCCGGCCGGCTCGAAGCGCTTGAGCAGCGCGGCCAGCGGGAAGCCGTTCCACGGAATCACCATCGACCAGCCCTCGACGCAGCGAAGCCGGTAGATGCGCTCCTCGCGCGGATGCGGCTTGAGGATGTCCTCGAGCGTGTAGACGCCCGGCTTCGCGCAGCGGCCCTCGACGGCCACCGACCATGGGTGCGCCTTGAAGCTGCCCGCGTGGCCCGCGGGATCGCTCTTGTCGATCCCGAACTCGTAGAAATTGTTGTAGGTCGTCGCCGCGGCGACGGGCGTCGGCGTATCGCCCGCGTCGACGGCGCCCACGGCCGCCATGGCGGCGACCGACTTCAGGAAGCGCCGGCGGCCGACGTACAGGTGCTCCGGCGTGATCGCAGACGAGGCGATGTCAGGCGCTTTTTTGATGACCATACAGGCTCGAGAGCGGCCGCGCGGTGACTGATGCCATGACGAGGCCGCAGATCGCCATGACGGCGAGCTCGATCGCGAGATCCGCGCCCGTGGCCGGTGCATACAGGCCGCGGAACAGGAATCCGCGCGAGGTTGCCATCGGCAGCGTGAACGGACTGTGGGCGATGGCGTTGAGGCCCGACAGCTTCGTATGCAGCGTGACGGCGAACGACATGAGCGTGAGCGAGATGGCCGCGGTGCTGAGGCCCACCCAGCGCACCGCCTGCAGGCCTCGCGAACGCAGCACCGTCCACTGGCCCGCGCCCACGAACGCGCCGAGCACGACGCCGTACCCGATGGGCCCGGTGAAGGGCGCCACGGCGACCGCGGTTTCGACGCCGATGGCCGTCGCCGCCGTGCTGGCGGCAATCCACGCGAAGCCGATGCGGAGCCGACGGCCGAGCGCGGCCACCTGCGTCACGCCGAGCGCGACGCCCACGAGCGCGCCGTAGCTCCACGGCGGCAGCGTGATCCCTTCGAGGTACGGATGGTAGAAGTAGCTGAAGATCCAGGTGAGGCTGTTCGCGACGAGCGCGGCGGCCATGGCGCCGAGCGCGCACGCCGCGCCCCATTCGAGGGCGAACCGGCGCGGCCCCGCCAGGCATGCGGCGGCATGTTCGCGCGCCGCCGATCGCAGGAGATCGGCCAGGACGAACGCCCAGAAGCGCAGCGGTTGGCCGCTGCGGGCGCGCTGCAGGTCGCCGAACGCCTCGAGCATCTGCGCCCCGAACCGATCGCGGAACGGCGCCGGATACAGCGCGAGCAGCGACGCGTAAACGCGTGCAGGCGTTGTCATGATGTCGACGGCAGCAACCCGCGCTTGCGCGCGATGCGCACCAGATCCGACAGGCGCTGCGCCTCGTCGGTCGCCACCGCCCGGCCCTTGCGCGTCAGCCGGTAGCAGCGGCGACGATCCGAATCCGACTCGCTTTCCTCGATCAGGCCCGACATCAGCAGCCGCTTGATCGCGGTGTACAACGTCCCCGGCCCCAACCGCACCTTGCCCGCCGTGAGATCGTCGACGTCCTGCATCACCGCGTACCCGTGGCGTGAGCCCCCGAGCAGCGCGAGCAGCACGTGGAATTCGGCGCGGGTCAATGTCGACAGGGTCGGCTCTCGCTCGATCATCGTTATATCGACAGACGATATAGATCCTGGCCTGTGTTGTCAAGTTCGCGTGAAAACACGCGAAAAACAGACGAGACCGCCTCTGGTACTCGCGTGAACGGTCTGTTATAGTCACGCCATGCTCTCACTCAGCTGTGGCGCGCGGCGGGGCGTGCGTGTGTCGATGCTGGTGCTGGCGATGTCCTGGTGGGCGTCGGCGGCGAGCGCGCAGGGCTTTTTCGCGCCCTTCATCGGCTACGACTTCGGCGGTGATGCGGCCCGCAACTGCCTGAGTTTCACCAACTGCGAAGAGAAGCGGCTGAACTGGGGCTTCGGGTTCGGCACCCTGGGCAAGGTGTTCGGGTTCGAGCAGGAGTTTGCCTACGCGCCCAGCTTCTTCGGCACGACCGGGGATGCGTCATCGCACGTGTGGACGCTGATGAGCAACCCGATGCTGGCTCCGAAGATTGGCCCGGTCCGTCCGTATGGCCTGCTTGGCGTCGGCATAATCAAGGCGCACGCCGACCTGTCGCCAACCTCGGTGCTGTCGTTCAGCAACACCGAGTTCGGCTGGGACATCGGCGGCGGACTCATGCTGATCTTCGGACACTTCGGCGTCCGCGGCGACATCCGCCACTATCACACGTTCGGCGACCTCCCGCTCTTGCCGGGCGGCAACACCAAACTCGATTTCGGCCGCGCGTCGGCGGGCATCGTGTTCGCGTTCTGACGACGCGTGGAGATCGATGAAGGTCTCCACGAGCCGCGCATCCCACCAGCCCGCCTCGGCTTCCGCGCGCAGCGTGGCATAGGCCGCGTCCGCTGACACCGCGCGGCGGTACGGCCGATTGGTCGTGATCGCGTCGAACACGTCGACGACGGTCACGATGCGCGCCAGCAGCGGAATCTGATCCCCTGTCAGGTTGTCGGGATATCCGGTGCCATCCATGCGCTCGTGATGGTGCCGGACAATCGCGCGCACCGAATCGAGCGACCGCACCGTCCGGCACAGCGCGTCGCCGATGATCGGGTGCTGCTGCATCTGCCGATACTCGCGTTTGGTGAGCTTCGTCTTCTTGAGGAGGACCTTGTCGGGGATGGCAATCTTTCCGATGTCGTGCAGGAACGCGCCGCGATGGAGCGCTTCGAGATCGGCGCTCTCGAGGTTCAGGCGCGCGCCGAGCGCCGTCGCGTACTGCGCCAGCCTCTCGCAGTGCCCTTCCGTATACGGATCGCGCGCCTCGATGATGCGCCCGAGCGTAAGAAAAAGCGATTCGGCTGATTCGAGATCGTCGGTGACGCGCTTGAGGCGAATCAGCGAGCGGACCCGCGCGTAGAGCTCCTCGGCGTCTACCGGCTTGTCCAGGAAATCGTCGGCGCCCGCTTCGAGGCCCATCAGGCGCGTATCGCGCTCCTGCGCGCCGCTCACCAGCACCACCGGCGTCAGGCACGTGGAGCGACTGCCCTTCAGTTCCGCGCAGACCTCGAGACCCGACATGCCGGGCATGACCACGTCGAGGAGCACCAGGTCCGGCCGCTCCTCCCGAACCAGGCGCAGCGCATCGTCGCCGTTCGAGGCGGCGCACACGGTATAACCGGCGCGCTGCAGCAGGTCGCGCAGGCCGCACAAATTGGGGTCGTAATCATCGACGACGAGGACTTTGCCTGCCTTGCGGGTCATGCGCCGTCTCTCCCTGGCCGGATCGGCCGCTGCGCCCCTCGTGGCGACGGGCAGGCGGCTGCAAGGCAGGGACCACGGACCGCCCACGCGTCGATTCCTGTAAGCGATGCGGCCCGTGCAACTTGGGGATGGCAGGAAACAAAGTATGAAGATGCGATGACGGTGAGAAATGAAATCGACTGACAGTTCTGTTCTTCGACAGAAGAACGGCTGAGCCGAGCGGTCAGCGCAGCGTGCCGAAAAAGACGTCCCAGAGAGGCGTGGAGACGCCGAAACGCCGATGCGGCGTCGCGTAATGGTGCTGCATGTGGTGACGGCGGAGGAAGCGCCCGACCCGCGTGCCGAACACGTTCCTGTGGATGGCCCAATGAATCGTGTCGTAGGTGATGTAGCCGTGCACGAAGCCGCCGAACACCGCCAGGCCCGCCAGACCGCCTACGCCATAGAAGAGCGCGAAGAGCAGGGCCGTGATGGGAATGCTGACGGCGATCGGAATCATCCATCGCCGGGGATCTTCGGGGAACGCGTGATGCACGCCGTGGACCACGTAGCCGAAGGCGACTTGACGAGTCGTCTTCGGGGAGTGGTGGAAGGAGAAACGGTGCATCACGTATTCGACGAGCGACCACAGCAGCCAGCCGCCCGCATACATCGTGACAACGGTCGCCACGCCTGCGCCGCGCACGAGGGCCGCGGCGACCGTGGCCACACCGAACGTCAGGTAGATCGCCAGCGGCCAGCCCGGGTGGGCGACCGACAACCGCTCGAGCACGATGTGCTCGAACATCACCGACTCGCCCGATTTCGGGCGCGCCCAGTCGGACACCGCGACGACAACCGGGCCGACCAGCGGGATTCTGCCGGGCGAGAACCGCTCGAACGTGGTCGACCACATGGGTGGAATCGTACAAGTAAGAAGTGGAAACGTGAAAGTGGAAAGTAATAACGTAGGGATTCAGTGATCGACTACATCCGTGTCACACAGCCCGAGCCGCACGGGATACGGAGCCGGCAGCTGCTCAGCGCGCATCCCGAGCTGCGCGATCTCGCCGGGCCGGCGCCGCGAAGTGCCGCGTGGACGGCCGCGCTGGCGGCGACTCAGATCGGCCTCGCGATTGCGCTGCGGGACTCGCGCTGGGTCGTCTGGCTGCCGATCGCCTACCTCGTGGGCGCCACGATCGATCACGCGTTGTGGGTGCTCATCCACGAGTGCTCGCACAATCTAGTGTTTCGCTCGCGGACCGGCAATCGCCTTGTGGCGATCGCGGCCAACCTGCCGCTGGTCGTGCCGTCGGCCATCTCGTTCTGCAAGTATCACCTGTTGCATCACCGACATCTGGGCGAGCTGGGGCTGGATCCGGACGTCCCGGGTCCGGTGGAATCGCGCGTGGTCGGTCACTCCTCACTCGGCAAAACCGTGTGGGTCGCCGGCCTCGCGTTCGTGCAGGGCGCCATTCGGCCGTCGCGGCTGAAGCGCCGGAAGGCGGTGCGGTTCTTCGACACCTGGACGGTCGTGAACATCGTCGTACAGGCCGCGGCGATGATCGCGCTGGTGGCCGGGTGGGGGCTCGCACCGCTCAAGTACCTGAGCGTGTCGACGATCGTCGCGCTGGGCCTCCATCCGCTCGGCGCACGGTGGATTCAGGAGCACTTCGTGTTTGTGCCGGGCCAGGAAACGTACTCGTATTACGGGCCGATGAATCGACTGTGCTTCAACATGGGCTATCACAACGAGCACCACGATCTGGTCACCATTCCGTGGCTTCGCCTGCCCCGCGTGCGGCAGCTCGCGCCGGAGTTCTACGACACGTTGTACGCCCATCGATCGTGGACGCGGCTGCTTCTGAGGTTCCTGTTCGATCCGGCCGTCACGCTCCGGAGCCGCATCGTCCGGCCCGATCGCGATCCGGCCTGACGTGCGCCTGAGCGTTCTCGATCAGTCTCCTGTCTCCGCTGGATCGACCGGCGCGGATGCGCTCGCCCACTCGGTCGATCTCGCGCAGCTGGCCGAGGAGCTGGGCTACCACCGCTACTGGGTGGCGGAACATCACGGCACGCCGATGCTGGCGTGCGCGGCGCCCGAAGTACTCATCGCCGCCATCGCGTCGAAGACGACCCGGCTGCGCGTCGGCAGCGGCGGCGTGATGCTCCCGCACTACAGCCCGCTCAAAGTCGCCGAGACGTTCAGCATGCTCGGCGGCCTGTTCGGCAACCGCATCGACCTCGCGATCGGCCGCGCGCCGGGCAGCGATCCGCTGACGGCGTTTGCGCTGCAGCGCGACCGGCGCCAGGCGTCGCCCGACGATTTCCCGCAGCAACTGTCCGAGTTGCTCGCGTACGTCTGGGATCGCACGCCGGCGGATCGCCGGTTTGCACGCCTGACGGCGCTGCCGGGCCGTCCGGGATCGGCTGACGTGTGGCTGCTCGGGTCGTCGCCGCAGAGCGCGGTGTGGGCGGCGGAGTTCGGCCTGCCGTACGCGTTCGCCGACTTCATCAATCCGGCCGGCGGCGCGCTGGCCGCGCACTATCGCGAGCACTTCACGCCGTCGGCGGTTCAACCCGCGCCGGCCGTGATCGCCGCGGCGTGGGTGCTGTGCGCCGCGACCGACCAAGAGGCCGAGCGGCTGGCGGCGAGCAGCCGGATGGCGTTCACGCTGTTCCTGCAGGGCACGCTGATCCCGGTGCCGCCGGTGGACGTCGCCTTAGCGTTTCTTGCGGACAATCCGGGTAGCATGGAGTCGCGGGGCCGCCGGCGCCGCGCGATCGTCGGATCGCCCGCGACCGTGCGGCCGCAGCTCGAGGCGCTCGCGGACGAGTATCAGGCCGACGAGCTGATGATCGTGACGATCACGTACGACCACGCGGCACGCCGGCGATCGTACCAGCTGCTGGCGGAGACGTTCGGGTTGAGCGCTGTGAAGAGCGTTGAATGATACGAAAGGGGATCGGATTCGCCATCGTGATGGTCGCGATTGCCGCGGCGGCGGTGTCCGCGCAGTTCGGCCGCTTCCGCCGTTTCACCGAACGGGCCGTCGATCTGCCCGCCAACACGCCCTATGACGGCCGCTTCACGTTCGTGCGCATGAAGTATTCGCACCTGGCCGGCGGCAACTGGTATCAGGGCCTGCCCGCCTGGGTACACGGCTACCCGATCGCCGACATCAACCTCATGAAGATCATGAACGAGGTGAGTTATCTCGACGCGCACAGCGACGAGGTGAACGTCCTCAGCTGGGACGACCCTGAAGTGTTCCGGTATCCGGTGGCCTACATCATCGAGGCGAGCTGGTGGGACCTGAGCGACGCGGAGGTCTCGGCGATCCGGATGTACCTCGGCAAAGGCGGCTTCATCATCGTCGACGACTTCAAGCAGCCGGGCGGCATCGGCGGCGCGGGCTGGGAGGTGTTCGAAGCGACGATGAAGCGCGTGCTGCCGAACGTGCGGTTCTTCGAGATGGACGCGTCGCACCTCGTGTTCCACGCGTTCTTCGAAATCAACCGCCTCGACAACTTTCCGCAGGCCTACAACGCGGGGCGCCCGATCTTCCGCGGCGTGTACGAGGACAACGATCAGTCGAAGCGCCTGCAGATGATCATCAACTACAACACCGACATCTCGCAGTTCTGGGAATGGTCGGCGACGGGCCTGCGTCCGGTGGACGAGACCAACGAAGCCTACAAGCTCGGCGTCAACTACCTCATCTACGGGGTGACGCACTGAACAGTGAATTGTGAGCATCTTGTTGTTGGGTCATCTGGGCATTGGCGGATAATTCACCCATGATGCGCATTGCGCGGCTGGCCGTCTCGCTGACTTGCCCGCTCACGCTGATCGCCTCCCGGTTTGGCTGGGGCCGTCACTGGTGGATCGCGGTGCCTTGTCTGGCAATGGGAGTCGGCGCGATTACTCTCGGACTCTACGACAGACAGTCAGCTGGTACTGACGATCCGGCAACGCTCGGGTTGCGCGGCTAGCGCTCAACGCCAGCCAAGCTCCGGAGCGACAAACTTCAGGATGCTTTCGATGGCGTGCGCGTTGTACTCCACGCCCAGCTGGTTCGGTACCGTCAGCAGGAGCGTATCGGCGGCGGCAATGGCTTCGTCCGCGGCGAGCTGCTTGATCAGCGCCTCAGGCTCTGCGGCGTATGAGCGGCCGAAGATGGCGCGCGTGTTCGCGTCGATGTAGCCGATCTGATCCTGGTCGCGCCCCTCGCGTCCGAAGTAGGCGCGGTCGCGATCGTCGACGAGCGCGAAGATGCTGCGGCTCACGGAGACGCGCGGCTCGCGCTGGTGCCCCGCTTCCTTCCAGGCTTCGCGGTAGGCTTCAATCTGCTTGCGCTGCTGCACGTGCAGCGGCTCGCCGCTCTCATCGTCCTTGAGGGTCGAGCTCTGGAGGTGCATGCCGAGTTTCGCGGCCCACCGGGACGTGGCGTTCGAGCTGGAACCCCACCAGATCCGGTTGCGCAGCTCTTCCGAATGCGGCTCCACGCGCAGCAGCCCCGGCGGATTGGGAAACATCGGCCGCGGGTTGGGCTGCGCGAACCCGTTGCCCTGCAGCACCTCGAGGAAGACTTCAGCGTGGCGGCGCGCCATCTCGGCGGCGGTCTCACCATCGCGAGGCGCGTAGCCGAAGTAGCGCCAGCCATCGATCACCTGCTCGGGCGACCCTCGGCTGATGCCCAGTTGGAGGCGGCCGCCCGCGATGACGTCGGCCGCCCCCGCGTCTTCTGCCATGTACAGCGGGTTCTCGTAGCGCATGTCGATGACGGCGGTGCCGATTTCAATCTTGCGCGTGCGCGCGCCAACGGCCGCCAGGAGCGGGAACGGCGAGCCAAGCTGTCGGGCGAAGTGGTGCACGCGGAAATAGGCGCCGTCAGCGCCCAGATCCTCCGCTGCCTCCGCCAGCTCGATCGACTGAATCAGCGCGTCGGACGCCGTGCGCACTTCCGAGTGGGGCGATGGCGTCCAGTGCCCGAACGACAGGAATCCGATGCTCTTCACTCCGACATCCCTTCTCAATGATCAAATCGACAATGACACGCCGCCGATTCTGTCATGATCAGCAAACGTTGCCTCGCGAGACGACGTTCATGAAGCAATTCGGCCTGCGCGTGCCGGTCGTGCAGGCACCGATGACCGGCGGCGGCGACACGCCGCAACTGGTCGCGGCCGTGTGCAACGCGGGCGGGATCGGCTTCATCGGCGCGGCCTATCTGACGCCGGCGCAGATGGCCGATGCCGTTCGCACGGTGCGGACGCTGACGGACCGTCCCTTCGGCATCAATCTCTTCGCGCCGCTTCCGACACCGGACTTGCCGCACACGGCGGAGCGCGCAGTCGATCGCGTGGCCGCGTTCTACAGAGAGCTCGATCTGCCGGAGCCGACCGTTCCCAAAGCCGCGCCTTCGCCGTTTCCCGATCAACTGCAGGCGGCGCTCGACACCGGAGCAGCGGCATTCAGCTTCACGTTCGGCATGCTGCCGCCAGACGCGATCCGCGCGATCAAGGCGCGACGGATGTTCATGATGGGCACGGCCACCACCGTCGAGGAAGCGGTGGCGCTCGAGCGCGCCGGCGTCGACGCGGTCGTCGCCCAGGGCAGCGAAGCGGGCGGGCATCGCGGAACATTTCTGGGCGAGTTCGCCGCCGGCATGGTGGGCACCATCTCGCTCGTGCCGCAGGTGGTCGACGCCGTTCGCGTCCCCGTCGTCGCATCGGGCGGCATCATGGACGGCCGCGGCGTGGCCGCGGCGCTGGCGCTCGGCGCCCAGGCCGTGCAGCTCGGCACCGCGTTCCTCACCTGCGTCGAGTCCGGCGTGCACGACGCCTATCGCGACGCGATCCTCGGCGCGCGCGAAGACGCCACCGCCGTCACCCGCGCGTTTTCGGGCCGACCCGCCCGCGGCATCGTCAATCGGTTCGTGAAAGAAGTGGACGTCGCCGGCGACTCTGATGCGGTGCTGCCCTTCCCGCTGCAGAACGCGTTGACGCGCCCGCTTCGCACGGCGGCCGCCGCACGGGGTCGAGCCGAGTTTCTCTCGCTCTGGGCAGGTCAGGGCGTCCGCATGGCGCGGAGGCAGTCGGCCGCCGAGCTCGTCGCGCGGCTGGCCGCGGAAAGCGACGAGGTTATCGCCGCCCTGTCGCACGAGACAGATGGGTTACGCGGGCAGTAACGACCTCTGATTTTCGAAAGGGCCAGGCGACGGCCGCGGCCCCTTCGCGGTCGAAACCCGCGATTTTTCCAACAACGGGGCCAACGCGCGTCCGGCAGGGCGATTGCGTTGAACCCCCTTCATGTTGAGATCCTTACTACTCGTTTCGCTTCTCGCGCTCACCGTCGCCGCCTGCGGCAGCGACACGCCGGCCACGCAGCCGACGCCCACACCGACACCGACGCCGACGCCCGGCACCGGCACGACCGTGACCATTCCGATCGGCGCCGCGGGCCTCACGACGACGGCATACCAGCCTGCGACTGTGACCGTTGCGGTCGGCGGGACCGTGACCTGGGTCAACAACGACAACATCGCCCACACGGCAACAGCCAACTCTCGCGCGTTCGACACCGGCACAATCAATCCCGGCGCAAGCGCCAGTCGAACGTTCTCCACGGCGGGCTCGTTCCCCTACCTGTGTTCCATTCATCCCGGCATGGTCGGCACGGTGAACGTGCAGTAGCGGTGAACGGGACACGCGGACCTGAGTGGTCCGCCGGACAGACGGTATAGAATCGGCGGCGCCATGAAATTCACTGTGCGCGTCGCCGTCGTTCTCGCCATCGTGTGCGCGGTCGGAGGCCAGCCTGCCGCGCAGAGCGATCACTGGGTCGGCACGTGGGGCACCGCTGTGGTGGCGCGCGGGCTGGGTCAGGGTCCCGGAGGGTTCGGCCGCGGGCCGGGCGGCCCACCGGTCGCACAACCGGCACAACCGCCGCAGGCACAACCGCCGGCCACACCGCCACCCGGCTCGACATCCATCACAATCGCGCCGCCCGTGCCGCCTGCACCCGGACCGGGCCGAGGCTTCGGCGGTCCGCCGCTGAACTTCACCAACCAGACGCTCCGGCAGATCGTGCACGCCAGCGTCGGCGGCGATCGCGTGCGCGTGGTGTTCAGCAATGCCTTTGGCACCGCACCGCTGGTCGTCGGCGGAGCGCACATCGCCGTGCGCGACAAGGGCGCCGCGATCGTCGCCAACTCGGGTCGCGCGTTGACCTTCAGCGGCAGCCCGTCGGTAACGATTCCCGCCGGTGCCGCGATCATCTCCGACGCCGCGGCGTTGGCCGTGCCGAGCTTCGCCGATCTCGCGATCGATCTGTTCCTCCCGGAAACCACAGAAGCGACCACCGTGACGATGCACACGGGCGCGCTGCAGACCAACTACGTCTCGCCCGCGGGCAACCATGTCGGTGCGGCCGAACTGCCCGTGATGACGACGACGCAGTCGTGGTTCTTCCTGTCGCGCGTCGAGGTGACGGCGCCGGCGCAGACCGGCGTACTGGTGGCGTTCGGCGACTCCATCACCGACGGCACTCGTTCCACGCCCGATACGAACAACCGCTGGCCCGATCAGCTGGCGCGGCGGCTTGCCGCGCAGAACATCAAGATGGGCATCCTCAACGAGGGCATCGCCGGCAACCGCGTGCTCGGCGACGGCGCCGGCGTGAGCGCGCTGGCGCGCTTCGATCGCGACGCGCTGGTGCAGACCGGCGTGACGCACGTGATCGTCCTCGAGAGCATCAACGACATCGGCATCGCGCGGAGCAATCCATCGCCGACGGCCGACGATCTCATCGCCGGGCACAAGCAGTTGATCGAGCGCGCCCATGCGCGCGGGCTGCGCATCTACGGCGCGACGCTCACGCCGTTCGAAGGGGCCGCCTACTGGTCGAGCGAGGGCGAAGCCAAGCGGCAGGCGGTCAACCAGTGGATCCGGACGAGCAAGGTGTACGACGGCGTCGTCGATTTCGACGCCGCGGTGCGCGATCCGAACAATCCCACGAAGTTGCAGCCGCAGTTCAATCCCGGCGACAACCTGCACATGACCGACGCCGGCTACCAGGCGATGGCCAACGCGGTCGAAGTGGCGCTGTTGAAGAAACGCTGATGCGCAGGCACATCGTGGCGATCGGGGCGGCGCTCACCGTCGCCGCGGCCTGGGGCACTTCACGGCCTGCCGCACAAACGCAGGGCCGCGGCGGGGCGTGCGACGGCGCGCGCGACCTTCGGCTGGTCAACGGCCGCATCGCGACGCTGGACGGCGCGAACACGATCGTCCGCGAAGCGACGATTCAGGACGGCCGCTTCACCGCGCTCGGCCGCGGCACGGCGCCGACGAGCCCGTGCACGCGCACCATCGATCTGCGCGGGCGCACGGCGGTCCCCGGGCTCATCGACAACCACAATCACATCGTGCTGCTCGGCATCCGTCCCGGCCACGACACGCGGCTCGAAACGGCGGCGTCGATCGCCGACGTGCAGGCGCTCATCCGCGAACGCGCCAAGAACGTCCCTGCCGGACAGTTCATCACCGCGATGGGCGGGTGGAACGTCGCGCAGTTCGCCGAGAAGCGGCTGCCGACGATCGCGGAGCTGGATCAGGCGGCGCCCAATCACCCCGTCCTGGTGTTCCAGGCGTTCACTGGACCTGCGGCGACGAACACGCCGGGCCGCACGTTCTTCGCCGGCAAGGGCATCGAAGTAGGGCCCACCGGCACGATTGCCGCGAACGCGCCGTCGCTCGCCGCGCTCAACGCCCTGCGCGCCGCGCAGACGGCCGAGGATCGCCGCCGCGGCCAGCTCGACGCGCTCAACTACTCGGCGCGCGTGGGCGTCACCACCAACGTCGACATGGGGGCGTTTCTCCCGCCGGGCCTGCCCGACATCCAGGACTCGTTTGCCGCCGACACGCTCGCGACCGCCGATCCGTTCCGGATGTACGATGCCCTCGCCGCGATCCACGGCGAGCGGCTGATGCCGGTCCGTGTGCGCCTCTTCTTTCTCTCGATGGACACGCGGCCCGACACGCCGATGCTGAAGCAGCGGCTGATGAACAGCTTGCGCGACTTCGGCGACGACATGCTGCGGCTGTCGGGCATCGGCGAGTTCGCGTCGTCGTGGCCGCTCTTCGGCAACCCGCCGCCGACCAACTACGTCGCAGCGCTTCAGCTGATCGCCCGGAGCGGCTGGGCGTTCCAGCAGCACAGCCTCTCGCCCGCCGAAGACAAGCTGACGATCGAGACGTTCGAGGAAGTGAACAGGACGACGCCCATCGCGCCGCTGCGCTGGTCGATCGCGCACGTGCCACGCATCGACGCGCCGACGATCAACCGGTTCAAGGCCATCGGCGCCGGCATCGCCGTGCATCCCTTCGGCTACCTCGCCGGCCAGGCCGGCGCCGGTCCTCCGCTTCGAACCATCGTCGACAGCGGCATCCATGTCGGCGCGGGTTCAGACTCGGCGCAGATCTCCACGCTCGATCCGTGGCTGATGATCTATTACATGGTCACGGGCAAAAACGCGGCGGGCACGCTCGTGAACGCGGGCCAGCAGCTCACGCGCCTCGAAGCGCTGCGGCTGTACACGTCCGAGAACGGCTGGTTCCTCAAGGAAGAAGCGCAGCTCGGCACGATCGCCCCCGGCAAACTCGGCGACGTCGTCGTGCTGAGCGACGACTACTTCGACGCGGCAAGGGTGCCGGACGACGCGATCAAGAAGCTGCGATCGGTGCTGACGATCGTCGACGGGAGGGTCGTCTACGAGGAAACGGGGAGATAGGGAGACCCTTTCGAAGACCCGTTAGCTGGAGGTTGCAATGGACTCCACCGGCGACGTGCGACGTATCGGACTCTCGTTCCTCGTCGTCAGCGTGTGCCTCGCGGGACGTGCCCATGCTCAGATCGATCTTTCCGGCGAATGGGCGCCGCGCCTCCACGAGGACGTCAACCACCGCAACGACGCCATCGGCGGCGGCCCTCGGATTGGCGACTACACGGGCCTGCCGATCAACGAGGCGGCGCGCCGTCGAGCCGACGCGTGGGACGCCGCCATCAACACCGTGCGCGAGCATCAAACCGTGTTCGCCCCGGCCGCGTACTGGGCCCGCGGCGGCGGCGGCATGCGCATCTCGAAAGTCGTCGACGACGACACACAGCGCCTCGTCGCGTTCAAGGTCTTCAGGGCCGGCGCCGGCGGCAGCACGACTCGGATGATCTGGATGGACGGCCGGCCGCATCCGTCCGAGTACGCGGCGCACACGTGGGACGGCTTCTCCACCGGAACCTGGCAGGGTGACATGCTGACGGTGGTGACGACGCACGTGAAGGCGAGCTGGATCCAGCGCAATGGCGTGCCGTCGAGCGACGTGGCGACCATCACCGAGCACATCATCCGTCACGGCGACGTGCTGACCATCGTCAGCATCGTGCACGATCCGATCTATCTGGAAGAGGACTTCATCCGCAGCACGAACTGGGCGCTGACGCCGTGGCAGCAGCTCGACGCGCCGCGGGGAGAAGTGGCCGACGAGATCGCGGATCGTCCGGAGGGATTCGTGCCGCATCACCTGCCGGGCACGAACCCGTGGCTGAAGGAGTTTGCGGAGACTTACAAGATTCCGTTCGACGCGACACGCGGCGGCAAAGCGACCACCTATCCTGAGTATCAACTCAAGATCGCTTCGATGGCCACTCGCTGAATCACATTGTTGCCGTAGCCGAGACGATTCCACTCCGGCACGTCCGGCTGCGTCCGGTTGGCCATGTCGGTGGCTCTCGCGCGAATCTCCACCGGTCCCGCGTCGTCCAGCCGGACGCGCAGCTCCCACCACTGCCAGCGGTGGCGTTTGCGCTCCCCTACGAGCCGCGCCTCCTGCCACGGACCGCCATTGAGGCTGACCTCGACGTGCGCGATGGGCGCTGCTCCCGACCAGGCGACGCCACGGATGGTCAGATCGCCGCACGCGACGGCGGCGCCAGCCTCCGGTTCCGTGATCAAGCTCCGAACGCGTTGCAGCGTGACCGGCTCCCTGACAGTCCGGCCGTCACGCTGCCACTCGAAGAAGTACGCGCCGGTCTGGTAATGCCCCTGGAACGACTCGCGCTCCACGTCGATGCGGTCGAGCCACTTCACCGACGCCACTGCGTACCAGCCTGGCACGATCGCTCGAAGCGGATAGCCGTGCTGAATCGGCAGCGGCTCGCCGTTCATGGCGTACGCGAGCAGCGCCTCCGATCCGCGCGCCTCGTCGACGTGCAGGCTGCGCTCGAACCGGATGGTGCCCTCACGCCCGTCGACCGCTCCGCTGTCGATGCCGCGAAACACGACCGTCCGCGCGTCAGCCTTGACTCCGGCCCGGTCCAGTACCTCCGCGATCGGCACTCCAGTCCACTCCGCGGTGCTCACGGCGCCGAAATTCCACTGTTCGCCATTCACGCGCGGCTCGAGCGCCGATCGCCCGTTGCCGGCGCACTCCAGCGTGACCACGCTGGTCTGCGAGGGCATCGCCATCAGATCGCGCAGGCTGAGCGTGAGCGGCCGGTCGACCAGCCCGTCGACCTGCAGCCGCCACGCCGCCGGATCGAGCTTCGGTATCTGGAAATGATTGCGGACGTAGAACCGCGCGTTCGGCATCACGACGCCACCGACCAGCGCGGGCAGCGACGTTTCGCAGTTGAGCGGATGCGCCCTGTGCACGACGAGCCCGGCATCTATGGCGTCCTGGCAGGCTTCTTCAGGATTCACCGCGGGCACCGCGCGATCGATCGCGGGCGCAGCCGCGCCGCAGCCGCCGCTCGACACGACGCCGGCGCACGTCGACGCGGGATAGACGTCGACCGTTCCAGCCTGCGCGAACGGCATCATGAACTCGCGGATACGCGCCTCGTCGTCCGACTCGACGATCATGTACAGCGTGTGCTCGCCACGCACGATCGCCTCGCCCTGGATCGCGATGCCGTGCTTGCGTACGTTCGGCCGGCTCAGGTAGTTGAGCAGGTTCGCGCCCATGTAGGGATCGATCGCGGGACACCGCGCAGGGTCGTGCTGATGGCGAACGATGAAGAGAGGCATAAGGGATCTTCTAATCGGTGATCTTCGATCTTCAATCTCGTGATTTTGGAGCTGCTGATTCAAACCGACAGTCGACGGTCATCCAATCGACAATCGTTCTTACTGCATTCCGCTCAGCAACCACAGATTGCTCTCTGCCTTCCGGGCGCTGAACGTCAGATGCTGTCCGTCAGGCGTGAACGTCATCTTCAGCGAGGGGTTCAGGTCGCTCGTCGGAACCTGGTTCGACGAAAGCCTGGTGATGGCATGCTCCTGGCCGCCGGCGACCGGCCGTGAGAAGAGCACGCCTCCCTGAACTTCGCCGCGCACGCAATAGAGCTGGACGGCGTCGCGCGAGAAGGCACAGACAGTGGCCTTCAACGCCAGATCGCGCGAGGTCTTGCCGTCAGGAGACACCAGCCGCCATCCGTTGTCGTTGTAGAGAATCCAATCGCCCGTCGGCGACCAGATCGGGACGGTCAATCCCCTGGCAGTGACGCGCGCAACCACCACCTCGGGTTTCGCCTGCCCCGTCGTCCGAACGCGATTCAGCGAGCCCGCACTCCCAGCGACAGCCCAGTATGCGAACCAGACTCCATCCGGCGACCAGGAGCCTGCAAACCCTCCCCGCTCGTCCCCGCTCGTGACGCGAACTGGCGCCCCACCTCCGATTGCGGCCATCCAGAGGTCGCCGGCGCTTCCGCGCTCGATGCGCGAATAGATGATGCGTGTGCCATCGGGGGAAATTGCGGGGCTCATGAACCATTGCGTCGTGCCTGGCGGAAAATCGCGTTCCGTGACGACGGGTCTGTCCGGCTGGTTCGGGTAGTGGAGCCAGATTTCCTTCTCGCCCGTCCGATCCGTCACGTACGCCATGGCGGCACCGTTCGTCGCCCAGGCGGGCATGTCCTCGTTGCGCCTCGTGGCGACGAGCGGCGACACCTCGCCGGATCGCACGTCGACCTGAATCACGTCCTGATCGGCGATCAACTCGGTAAAGGCCAGCCGCGTCCCATCGGGCGACACCGACGGTTGACTCTCTGGCGTGGTTCCGCTCGACAACAGCGTGAACGCGCCGGACGCCGTATCCGCAAGGTAGAGGCGGCTTGGTTCGGACCCCGCGCTGATGGCCATGACAACACGGCGGTTGTCGGGCATCCACGACACCATCGGCGTGCCTGCCGCCAGCGGCATTGTGGCCTCGAAAATCAGACGGGGTGGTTTGGACGCGTCGGCCGGATAGGGCATCAGCCATGTCTGCTCGCCCTGACCGGCGTTGCGCACGAGCAGGAGTTGCTTTCCGTCTGGCGAGAACTGAGTTCTCGGCGCATTCAAGGTAGTCGCGGATTCAAACGGCGCCGGATTGTAGCGCTTGGCAGGCGACCCGGGCGGCGCGCTGATCCAGACGCCGTACTTGCCATCGTCAAAAGCGTAGTACGCGATGGCGCTGCCGTCCCGCGACACGCTGACCGACGGCCCCGACACGCGTAGTCTGCTGCTCTCGAAATCGACCAGCGACTCGGCCTGCCCTCCCGTCTGCGAGATCGACCAGATGCCGGCCGGCTTGGACTGCGAACGGAACATGATCCGGCCTGCTGTCGTCCAGCCAAACGGGATCGCGTCGCGGTCCATGTGCGTCAGGACAGTGGACGTGGACGCGTTCAGATACCGCACGTAGATCTGTCGCGGTTCGTCGTCGCGCTGCCGTCCGGCGAAGGCAATACCTTTGCCGTCCGGCGACCAGACTGCATCGCCATTGCCGCCCGGCTCGAACGAGAGCGGAGCATAGGTCAACGCGCGAACCGTGGGAACTGCCGTCCGCGTCTTCATCAACATCGCCGCAGCGCCCGCGAGTATCGCACCGGCCGAAAAGGCCGCGATCACCGGCACCGCTCTCTTCCACACGCTCGGCGCAGGACGCTCCGTGCGCGTCAGCGTCTCTGACGAAGGCTGCACCTCGCCGGCGGGCTGCGCCATCGCGTCGTCGATGTCCAGGCGGGCATCGGACGCATCGGCCAGCCGCTTCCGGCGATCCTTCTCGAGGCATCGCCGCAGCAGCTTACGGATAGGCGCCGGCGTGTCGACCGGGAGCGCGCTGAAGTCGGGCGCGTCTTTCAGCACCGAGGCGACGACGTGCGACACCGTTTCGCCGCCGAATACCGCGCGGCCCGTGAGCATCTCCAGCAGGACGACACCGAACGCCCACAGATCGCTGCGCTTGTCGACCGGCTTCCCCGCGGCCTGCTCCGGCGACATGTACGCCGCCGTGCCCAGGATGATGCCTGCCTGCGTCGCGTGGATCGAGATGGTGGGCGACATCGTCGCGCTCGCGATGGACGACGCGCCGGACTCCATCGCCTTCGCCAGGCCGAAGTCGAGCACCTTCACGGTCCCATCGGGACGGACCTTGACATTGGCAGGCTTGAGGTCGCGATGGACGATGCCCTGCTCATGCGCCGCTTCGAGCGCTTCCGCGATCTGCCGCGCGATGGGAAGCGCGTCGGCGAGAGGCAGGGCGCCTTTCGCGAGACGGTCCGCGAGCGTCGGCCCTTCGACGAGTTCCATGACCAGGGCACGTACGTCGCTGGCTTCTTCGAGGCCGTAGATGTGCGCGATGTTCGGATGGTTGAGCGAGGCGAGCACCTGCGCTTCGCGGCTGAACCGCGCGAGGCGATCAGGGTCGTTCGCGACGGCTGGGAGCAGCACCTTGATGGCGACGTCGCGATTCAGTTTCGAATCGTGCGCGCGGTAGACTGCGCCCATCCCGCCTTCGCCGATGGCGGAGACGACCTCATACGAGCCGATGCGCGTGCCGGTGGCGATCAATCTATTGCGCCGCGCACACCCAATTCGTGGCGTCCTTCATGTTGCCGGTGCCCTTGTATTTCGCCGCCTGCGGATAGGAGCAGATCGGCCGCGTCAGGCTGGTCTGCGGATTGAAGCCGGTCAGCTGCGTCGGCGTCACGCCCTTCTCGCGCCACGCTTCCATGGCGCCAATCGAGTCGAACGTGTTGGGGCCGTCGCCGCCGCGGCAGTGCGCCATGCCCGGCACCATGAAGAGGCGGACGAAGTCGTCCTGCTTCCCCATCTTCTTCGTCAGGTTGTCGTAATAGAGCACGGTGTTCTCCGGCGTGATCGTCGTGTCGCTCCAGCCCGCGTAGAGCAGCAGCTTCCCGCCGTGCGCCTTGAACCTGCTCAGATCCGGATCGACGGCGTCGACGAATCCGACCTTGCCGTTGATGATCGGCATGTCGCGATCGAGGTCGAAGGTGTGCCAGTCGTAGTTGGCGTTCTGGAAGCCCCAGATCCGCACCGTGTCGTACCCACCGCCCGGCGCGTCCGTCGCGCCGCGCAGTGCCGGCAGCGGGTTACCGAGCGCCTGTCCCGAGAAGATCAGCTCGCCCTTGCTGTTCTTCAGACCGCCGTAGAAAGTTTCCACGGTTTTCAGCTGCGGGGCCGTCAGGCACGCGTCGCTGTCGTTGCCCGCCGGGCAGGCCAGCTTCTTGAAGTCGAACGTGCACGCGCGCGGGTTGGTGAGGAAGCCTTCCTTGTAGACGTCGCACGCGTTCAGCACGGCCCTGGTCACCATCTGCGCTTTCGCCGGCGGGATCTCCATCTCCGGATGGCGCGCCAGCTCGATGCTGCGCGTCACGCCCGCCGTGTGCATCTGGATGTGGCGGTTGGCGAGCGCGCCGGCGATGATCCCGTCGAAATCGTCCGGATACCGCTGCGCGTTCATCGCGCCCTGGCGCCCGCCGGTCGAACAGCCCTTGTAATAGGTGAACTGCTGCGGCCGCCCGTAGAACTCGG
>Ga0066903_100000090_pt1 | contig 41434 bp, 35 predicted proteins | sample PanSoiMetaGPlot1_FD_67491 | JGI IMG/M metagenome (GOLD analysis project Ga0066903, IMG submission 67491) | Tropical forest soil microbial communities from Panama analyzed to predict greenhouse gas emissions - Panama Soil - Plot 1 (version 2) | ecosystem: Environmental > Terrestrial > Soil >... | reverse complement strand
CACATTCCCGTGCACGTCATCTCGATCGACGAGGTCAGCCGGCGCGGCGCCGCCCTGGGGGCCTTCGCCTATCTCGAAAAGCCGGTCAGCCGCGAGGCGCTCGAGCGGGCCTTCGAGGACATGACCCTGTTCCTGGATCGGCCGGTGCGCCGCCTCTTGCTGGTCGAGGACGACACCACCCAGCGCCAGACCATCGTCGAGCTGGTCGGCGACGGCGAGGACGTCGACGTGACCGCTGTCAGCACCGCCGAGGAGGCCGCGAGCGCGCTGGAGAGCGGAAACTTCGACTGCATGGTGGTCGACCTGGTGTTACCGGGCGACGACGGCATCCAGCTGCTCGAGAAGGTGCGCGCGAAGAACGGCGCCCGCCAGCTGCCGGTCATCGTCTACACCGGCAAGGACCTGACGCCGGAGGACGACGAGGCTCTCAAGAAATACGCGCAGTCCGTCATCCTCAAGAGCGCCGTGCATTCGCCGGAGCGGCTGCTCAGCGAGACGGCGCTGTTCCTCCATCGCGTCGAGCGGGAGCTGCCCGATCGCTCCAAGGCGATCCTCCAAGCGAACCGGCGCGGGGAGGGATCGATCGCCGGACGCAAAGTCCTGGTCGTCGACGACGACGTCCGCAACATCTTCGCGATGACCAGCGTCCTCGAGGCCAGCGGTCTCGAGGTGATCTATGCGGAGAACGGCCAGGCCGCCATCGAGGCTCTCACCCGCGACCCCGCCATCGACCTGGTGTTGATGGACGTCATGATGCCGGGGATGGACGGCTACCAGACCATGCGCGCCATCCGCGCCAATCCCATCTTCCGCGGCATCCCCATCGTCGCCATCACCGCCAAGGCGCTGAAGGACGACCGCAACAAGTGTCTCGAGGCCGGGGCGTCCGATTATCTGCCCAAGCCCGTCGACACCGAGAAGTTGCTCGATCTGATTCGGCTCTGGACCGGGGGCGGTGAGGGCGTCTCGCTGCAGTAGCACGACCGCAGGAGGACCAACTTGGACCAGCGGAAGGACGCACCGGACTCCAGCCAGCAGGCGGCTGAACCGCGCGCCCGGATCCTGATCGTCGACGATCACCCGGCGAACCTGGTGGCGCTGGAAGCGATCCTGACGCCGCTCGGCCACGACCTGGTGATGGCGCGGTCGGGCGCGGAGGCGCTGCGCCACATCCTGCACGGCGAGTTCGCCCTGATCCTGCTGGACGTGCAGATGGCCGACATGAACGGCTTCGAGACCGCCAGCCTGATCAAGCAACACCCGCGCAGCCGGCACATCCCGATCATCTTCATCACCGCGGTGAACCGGGACGCGGCCCACGTGTTCCGCGGCTACTCGCACGGCGCGGTCGACTACCTGGTCAAGCCGTTCGACGCCGACATCCTGCGCTCGAAGGCGGCGGTGTTCATCGAGCTGTACGTCCGGGGCGAACGGCTCAAGCATCAGGAGCGCCTCCTGCACCGGCGCGAGCGGGAGGCCGCCGAACGCCGGAGCCAGGAGCGCTACCGGCGCCTCCTGGACGACATGCCCCAGTGCATCTGGGCCGCCGATGCCGGGGGACACGTCAACTACTGGAACCGCCCCGGGCTCTCCTACGTCGGGCTCGAGCCGGACGACGTGCAGGAGGATTCGTTCTGGGCGTCGGTTCACCCCGACGATCGGCCGGGGGCCCACGCCGACTGGGAGGCGGGCCTCCGCACCGGGGCGCCGTTCGAACGGCAGGTCCGCCTCAAGCGGGCGGCCGACGGCAGCTACCGCTGGCACCTCGCGCGCGTCGTGCCGGAGCGCGAGGTCGACGGGACGGTCATCGGCTGGATCGCGACCGCGACCGACATCGACGATCAGAAGCAGGCGGAAGAGGCGCTGCGCAAGGCGATCATCTTGCGCGACGATTTCTTGTCGGTCGCCTCGCACGAGCTGCGCACGCCGCTGACGTCGCTGAAGCTGGAGGTCGCGAACCTGTCACGCATCGCTCAGCGCGACGCCGGCCCCGGCGGGGCGCCGCGCTTCCTGGCCAAGGTCGAGAAGATCGACTCGCAGGCGGCGCGCCTGCACCGGCTGATCGACGATCTGCTCGACGTGTCGCGCATCGCGGCCGGGCGCCTCGAGCTGCACATCGAGAACGTCGATCTCGCGCAGATCGTCAACGACGTCGGCGTCCGCTTCACCGACGAAGCGGCCCGGATCGGATCGGCGTTGAACGTTCACGCGCCCGGGCCGATCGTCGGCCGCTGGGACCGGAGCCGCCTCGATCAGGTGGTCACCAACCTGGTCTCGAACGCGATCAAGTACGGGGACTGCAAGCCGATCGACGTCGTGGTCGCGGGCGAGGCCGACAGCGCGGTCGTCACCATCCGCGATCGGGGCATGGGCATCGCGCCCAACGATCACGAACGGATCTTTGGCCGGTTCGAGCGCGCCGCCTCCAGCCGCCATTTCGGCGGCATCGGGCTCGGCCTCTGGATCGTCAAGCAGATCATCGACGCGCTCGGCGGCACGGTCACGGTCGAGAGCCGCCCCGGCGACGGATCGACGTTCAAGGTCGTCCTGCCGCGCGACCCCGACCGGGCGACCGCGCGGCGCCCGAAGACGACGTCAGGTCCGATCCTCGTCCGTTCCGCCCCTCCGGCCGCGTCCAGCTAGAGGCTGCTCGGGCGGTCGGTGTCCGCGGTCTGGACCGGCTCGTCGCTGCCGCGGCGCGCGTGCCACGAGACGTCCGCGCCGCGCGGTGCCGCGTCGGCGTCGTTGGTGTTCGCCAGGCAGACCGCCTCGTCGGCGTGCACCGCCAGGTTCAGCTCGTTGCTGGCGCCCTGCCGCAGCGGATGGACGTCCGACCGCGCCGCGTTCGCGCAGTTCGCGGAGCCGTCCGCCGCGCGCTTCACGCTGTAGACGTTCAGCGACCCGCGGCCGTGCACGTCGACGTGCAGCAGCCGCGCCGGTCCGTTGACCATCACCTTCGGGCTCCCGGCTTCCAGCCGCGTGGCGACGCGAACCTCGCCGGCGCGCTGCATGCCTCCGGAAACGCCGCAGCCGCTGGCCATCAGGACGGCGGCGATCATCGAGACCACCGCGCCCGCGAGGCAAATACGATTAATCGAAAACATCTTGGTTCCCCCTGTCTCGTTGTCCGTCGTGACGTTCACGGAGGGGCTGTTGAGCAAGGGTTGGGCCAATCCAACAGACGCTACTAACTCATCGTCTCGACATGAGAATGTCGGGACGACGCGCCGCGGACAGTCGTGCGACGGGGCCGACCAATTGTCCGGATCGTCGGACGGATTGTCCGATCCGATCGCGCCGCCGGTCCCCTACTTGAACAGCGACCGCATCATCTCGGCGAGCTGACCCTTCAGCATCGTGGCGGATGGCGTCAGCGCCTGGGCGAACGCGCGGGCGGATGGAAAGCGGGTGGCGGGATCCAGCGCCAGCACCTTGCGCAGCATCTCGGGCGCCGGCGGCGGCAGCTTGGCGATGCGCGCCAGGTGATCGACCGTCGGTCCGGTCGCGGCCTGGTAGAGGATCTCCCCCGCCCCGCTTCCCTGATAGAAGGCCTCGCCCGACAGCATCTCGAACATCACGAGGCCGAGCGAGAAGAGATCGGAACGGTTCGTGACGTCGAGTCCCCGCGCCTGCTCGGGCGACATGTAGCCGACGTTGCCCTTGACGTTGCCTTCCCGGGTCTTCGAGACGCGCTCCGCCGCCTTGACGATGCCGAAGTCCAGCAGCTTCACCTCGCCCTCGAAGCTGATCATGATGTTCGTGGGCGAGACGTCGCGGTGGACGATCCCCAGCGGGCGCCCCTGCGTGTCGACGCGGTCGTGGGCGTAGGCGATGCCGGCCAGCACTTCGTGGATGACGTGGTAGACGATGGCCGCCGGAAGGGCTCGCCCAAGCTTCTCGCGATAGCGCGTCGCGATCTGCGCCAGCGTGTGGCCATCGACGAACTCCGAGGCGAGGTAGTAGCCGTCGCCGATCTTGCCGAAGTCGGACACGGTCACGATGTTCGAGTGCGCCAGCACGGAGCCGAGCTTCGCCTCGTCAATGAACTGCGCCACCGCCTCCGGGTTCAGCGCCAGGTGCGGCTTGAGCCGCTTGATCGCCACCTGACGCTCGAACCCCTCCGCGCCGCTCAGGACGGCGGTGAACACCTCGGCCATTCCGCCCTCGCCGATCCGCTCGATCAGCCGGTAGCGCCCGAACTGCTGTCCGCCCTCGGCCGCCATCACCGTCGCGAGAGCGAGCCCGCCCGGAGCACTCGCCGCGGGCGGCGTCATGCGCGGCGGCGTCACCAGCGTCAGCGGCGCCGTGGGTCCGTGCGGCTGCACAGGCGGTGTGAACCGCCCCGGTGGCGTCGTCGGGGACAGACCTCCCGCGCCGAGCGGCTCTGCGGGCGATGCGACCGGCGCAGCCGGCGAACCAGCCCGCCCACCGCGGAACATCACCGCCGCGCCCGACGCGATCAGCGCCAGACCGCCGATGCCGCACGCCAGCACCAGCGCGAGCGGCAGCGCCGGCCCTTGCCGGTGGGCCAGACCGAGCAACCACAGCTTGTCGCCGACCGGCACCGCTGCCGCGTTCCAATCGGCGTCGGCGGGAGCGGGCGCCCCTTCCGCCTCGTGTCCGACCAGCAGGCTCGCCGCCGCGCCGACCTCGCCGTCGCCGACGGACATGCGGACGCGCCGGCCGTCGGAGAGCGCGAGCGCGACGGCGGGCGGCGTCAGCATCTTGCCCAGCACGGTCCGGTCCAGCGGACGGCCCACCAGCAACGTGAAGTTGATCCCGGCGCGCGGCAGCTTGAAGGTCCCGGCCGCGACCAGCTGGACCTCGCCCTTCGCCTCGACCGCGCAGATCGGCGTTTCGGCGGCGTCGCGGGCGCGGCGCGCGCAGCTCGTGACCGACGCGCGATCCAGCCCCTGCGTCACCAGCACGTCGTCGCCGATCACGATCGCGACGCCGCGGTTGCGATAGGCGTCCCACCAGTCCTCGTGCTCGAATAGATCGGCGATGGTCAGCGCGTCCGCCCGGTTCGCGAGCGCCGACCGGAGCTGCGGGATGTCGGCCACCTGCTCCAGCTCCTGCTTCAGGCTGGCCCTCAAGGCGGCGATCTGGGCCTCGACCGCCTGGACCAGGTCCACCGTCTGACGTGCTGCCGCCAACGTGGACGCCGCGCGCTGGCGATACAACACAGCGCCGCCCGCGGATACAGCCAACCCCGCCGCAACCAGCAGCGCCCCCAACCCCGCGGCCGAACGACGACTGTCCACCGCTTATCGTACCTCACTTGTTATAGGAATCGTACGGCTTGCCTTCCTTCGTCGCGTGAGCGTGTGGTTCGGGGCGCAGCGCGAAGTTCACGCTGGCTCCGGAAGCGGTCAGATTGACGGTCTCGCTGACCGGATGCGCGTCCGGCGTCCAGGCGGCCACCTGGCGCGATCCGATCGGGACGTTGTCGAGACGGAAGCTGCCGTCCGGGTTCACCTTCACGTAGTGGTGGTTGGGAACCACCAGGATATCGGCCTGCATCTTCGAGTGCATGTTGCAGAAGACCTCGACCACGCCGCTCGCGAACAGCCGCACCACGCCGGCCTTTTCGCCCTGGTGATAGCTGCCGAGATCGAACGGCTGGGTCGGCGACGGCGAGAAGACATTGTGCAGAACCGGATCGGCGTTGGGGAACGAAACCCGCGTTCCGCGCTGGGCGACGACGGTGTCGGGGACGAACTCCCGGTTCTTCTGCATGATCTCGATCGATCGATCGACGGCCGGCTCTTTGATGTTGTCGACGTAGACGTAGACCGGACCGCGGCTCTTCCCTTTCACGTCGACGCGCCCGGTGATCGACCCCAGCTTGGCGTGGCCGCCCGGCGCCTCTCGCTCGACAGGCGCGGACGCGGTCGGTGGCGACGCTGGCGTCGCGGTCGTCGTGGGCGGCGGGGCCGGCGGCGGAGAGGACGACGGCGGCGGAAGGGTCACGTGCGCCATCCCGGGCCGACCGTTCTGCAAGAGCTTGAGCAGGAAGTCGTAGTGCTCGCCCTCGAGCTGCGTCAGCTTCATGATCAGCTCGTTCTGCCGATCGACCTGCTGCTTGAGCGCGGCGAACTCGGCGGCGGTCGGACCGCGGCCGGGCTTGGCCGGTGGCGCCGAACGGGCCGTGCCGCCCGACAGCAGAGACGCCGCGGCGGCGGCGATCAGGGTGGTTGTTCGTTTGCGGATCATCTTCGTGCCTTTCAATAGGACATGACGACCGACGTCGTGAAGACGTCGTTGGGTATCGACGGCACGCCCCCGTACTCGCCGTTGTGAAGGTACTCGATCTTGCCGACGATTCGTTCGTTGACGACGACGCGGACGCCGCCGGTCAGGCGCCACGACTTCGTCACGTAGAGGCGCTCGGCCCCGCCGGGCAGGGTCGGATCACCCAGCCATACGAAGGCGTCGCGCAGGTCGCCGCGGACCAGCACGCCGAGGTATCGCGACAGCATCGCCGTCAGCGTCAGGTATCCGCCGTTGTTCAGGCGCAGGCCGTAGACGCGGTGTGCGAGGTTCACTGGGGGGCCGACCTCGCCGTCCGAGCTGCCGCGCAGGAACTCGCCCGTCAGCGAGAGGAATTGCCACGAGAACTGCAGGTCGGCCCCCGCGAACCAGATCGGATGGATGCTGTCGAGCGCGCGATCCTGCGCGCCGTACAGACCCGACGCCCCGAGCTCGAGCCGGATGGACCGGGGCAGGGGCGGCGCGATCGAGACCCGGCCGCTCACGGTCTTGCCGGCGTTGCTGTCGGTCTCGTCGTAGAAATGGAAGGTCTCGATCACCGACGTGCCGTTCGTGACCGCGCCCGCCACCGTCAGCAGATCGTCGGGCCCGATCCTGCTGCGCACCTTGATGCCGATGGGCGTTCCGGTCGTGTAGCGCGCGATCAGCGACGGCGTGATGCCGAAGCGCTGGTTCGACTTGCGCTGGCGGTACTCGATGCCCAGCACCGAATCGAACTTGCCGATGTAGATCGAGGTGCGGCGCATCGCGCCGACCTGCCATTCCAGCGACGCGATGTCGACCTCGAACGCGTCGCCCAGGCGAAAGTCGGTCCCGGTCCGCGGCATGAAGTCGACGCTCGCCTTGCCGATCACGCTGTCGGCGAGCGCGGCGTTGAGGGTCAGGTTCACCTCGTTGACGATGAAGCTGGGCGCGCCGTTCGAATCGATCAGGTCCTGGCGATCGACGCCGGGCGGATTGCCGAGGTCCGCCGGCTCGCCGCGCGAGTTGATCGCCGTCGACAGGATGTCGCCCAGGAAGACCCAGCCGTACTGGCTCGCGTACTGCGGGAAGTAGCGCATCGCGGGCGGGCCGACGTCCTGGATGAAGCCGCTGCCGTCGCCCTGCGTGGCGAAGAAGCCGACGTCCGCGTAGCCGCCGAGCGTGAACATCGGCTTGCGCCCGTTGACGACGGTGCGCAGGAGGCGAACCTGCTCCTCGAGCTCCTGGTAGCGCTCGTCCTCGGCGGTCGCGCCCTGCTCCGCGGCATCCGCGCCCTCTTCATCGGCGGCGGTGTCATCGGCGGGCGGCGGCGCGGACGGGAGCGGTGGTGGCGTCCCTGCGCCGGCGGCCGGCGGGCTGGCGATGAGGGGCGCGACGGGCGGTGCCCCGTCATACTGAGCGCGCGCCGTTCGGGCGGCGGCCAGGAGAGCGATGGGGAGCAGCAGCGCCAGCGATCGGTGGGGGCTCGTCATCATCGGGGCGGCGGCGCCGTGGTCCAGTCGGGGAACTTCGGCCTGCCGTTCAGCGTGCCGAGGAACGCCACGATGTCGGCCATCTCTTGATCAGTCAGCAGCAACGGCTTGATCTCGGGCGCGAGCGCGCCGACCTGCTCGGGGCCCGCGCTCGCCCCCGCGGTGTTGTAATGCCAGAGCACGTCGTTGAGAGTCGTGTAGCGGCCGTCGTGCATGTACGGCGCGGTCAGTCCCACGTTGCGGAGGCTCGGCGTCCGCCAGGCGCCCTGGAGGGTGTCCACGAGCGGCATGTCGACATAGGACTGGCGGGAGGTGTCCGTCTCGTCGTCGCTCCAGTGGTTGTTGGGATCGAGAGGATCTCCGGTCCGCCGCCACCGGTTCCGTATCGCCGAACCCATCGTCGAGTTGCGGAGCCGCCGGAGGCCGTCGTATGCGCCCCAGGGCGCGCACTTGACGGCCGTCTCGGAGACGCAATCACAATCGGCGCTCGGCGCATTAGTGGAGGGCTGGGTTGCCGGACAGTCGGCGGTGGTCGGGACGGCCACCCCCGTCTGGGGGATCCCGATGTCATGGAACAGCTCGTCCGTCAGCTGCGACCCCGCGTGGCAGGTGCTGCAACTGGCCTTCCCGACGAAGAGGCGCGCGCCCCGTATCGCCGCGCCGGAGATCAGGTTCGAATCGGGGCCAGCGCTCACGTAGCGATCGAAATCCGAATCGACGCTGATGAGCTTGTACTCGTAGGCGGCGATCGCCTTGGCCCAGTTGACGAGGATCCGGTTGATCACGTCCTTGTCGGGTCCCGCCATCATGTCCCAGGCGGGGACGCCGGGCTTGCCGCTCGCGGGAAATCGCGTCGCGTCGGTGCCGATCTCGGTAGCGAGCGGCCACTCGGGGAACGCCCTCTGATATTCGTCGTGGTAGACGTCGAAGATGCGATGGGCGAGCGCCAGACGGTTGCCGTTCATCGTCGTTGCGCTCTCGGAAACGACGACGTTGAGGGCCCAGAGCGAATCCGCGCGCCCATTCCAGAACACGACCTGCCGGTAAGCGCTGTTCACGACGGCCAGCGCGTTGACGTCGGTCCAGCCGGCGCCCACCGACACGTACCCAGGGCTGGAGGTCGTGTCGACTCCGGCGTGCGTCAGGTCGTGGCAGGTGGCGCAGGAGATCCCGATCGGCTGGCCCACCGCCGCGCGCGCGGGCGGCGACGTCCGGTTGATCGCGTCCTTCTGGGTGGCGTTGCCGGAGAATCCGGTGTCGAAGAAGAACTCCCGCCCGAGCGTTTGCGCCGCGTCGATGTTCCAGTACATGTTCGACCGGTCTCCCGGAGGATCGCCCGGATTGGCCAGGGCGGCGACGCGCTGCCATTCACCGTCACCCCAGGCGCATCCGGCTGAACTGCAGAACAGGTCGTCGGCATACTTGCCGCAGCCGGTCACCACCAGCACAGCCAGGCACAGGGGCGAAAGTGGTTTTGGGGTAGCGATCATCGGCGGCGCCATTGTAAAGAAGAGAACAATGAGTTGCTGTCAATTCGTCGGGCGTGTCCGACAACTCGTCGGCGGTCAGCAAGCGTCGCGCCAAACGAAACGTCGTGCGCGCCGAAGCTCGGGCGGTGCAACTTGCGCGATCGCGCGCGCCGCGACCGACAACTTGACCGGCGGACCGACAACTTGACCGACCTGGCGGCACCTCGCGTGACCGCTCGCTGCGTTCACGAGCTGGCACGGTGTTGGCTTTCTGACGAGGCATGCTGGAGTCCGTGCGTTCGTTAACCACACTGTTCGATGCGCCGTTGCAGCTGCCGCAGGCGGCGTTTCATCTCCTGATCATCGGCCCCGATCTGTTCCTGGCCCAGTCGTTACCGAAGGCCGGCAACCTGACGATCGGGCGCGACAACGCCGACATTCGCATCAACGATCCGCTCGCATCACGCCCCCACGCCCGCCTGCACGTCAACGAGGGCGGGCATTTCGAGATCGAAGACATCGGCAGCATCAACGGCACCAAGGTGCGCGGCGTCGCGCTGGCGGCGGGCGATCGGGTGGCGGTGCTGCCCGGCGAAGCGGTGACGATCGGATCGACGATCCTGATGGTGCAGGAGACGCGCGTCGCCGCGCGCCCGCGCCGCGTCTGGCCGCACACGCACTTCGAGGCGCGCGTCGAGGAAGAATGCACGCGCGCGTCGGAGACCCGGACGCCGTTCACGATCATCCGCCTGGCCGTCGAGGGGAATCAGGCGGCGGCCACCGTGGCCGACACCATCTCGCCCGCGCTGCGCACCTCCGACATGCTCGCCCTCTACGGCCCGAGCGACTACGAGATCTTCCTGCCCGCCACGCCGCCCGATCTCGGCTCCGCCATCAACAACGACCTGATCGGCCGGCTGCGCGCGCAGAGCATCGTGGCGCGCACCGGCATCGCCTGCCACCCGCGCGACGGACAGACGCCGGAGGCGCTGGTGGCGCGGTCCAGCGAGCGCCTGCGCGGGAAAGACACGCCCGCGCCCGTCGACGGCGTGGTCGTCGAAGATCCGCGGATGCGCCGGGTCTACGGCCTGGCGGCCAGCGCAGCGCGCGGCGCCATCAGCGTGATCATCCTGGGCGAGACCGGCGTCGGCAAGGACGTCATGGCGCAGGAGATCCACCGGATGTCTCCGCGCGCGAAGGCCCCGTTCGTCGCCATCAACTGCGCGGCGGTGTCGGAGGGCCTGCTGGAGAGCGAGCTGTTCGGTCACGAGAAGGGGGCGTTCACCGGCGCGACGGAGGCGAAGGCCGGGCTGCTGGAGAGCGCGCCCGGCGGCACCGTGTTCCTGGACGAGATCGGCGACATGCCGCCCAAGCTGCAAGCGACGCTTCTGCGCGTCATCCAGACGCGGCAGGTCCAGCGCGTCGGCAGCGTGAAGACGCGTCCCATCGACGTGCGGTTCATCGCCGCCACGCACCGCGATCTCGAGGCCGAGATCGCGGGGGGCCGGTTCCGCCAGGACCTCTACTACCGGCTGAACGGCATCACGCTCCTCATCCCGCCCCTGCGCGAGCGGCGCAGCGAGATCCTGCCGCTGGTCCGGTCGTTCCTGGCGCAATTCGCCCGCGAGATCGACAGGCCGGCGCCGGAGATCTCGCCCGATGCCGCGCGCCTGCTGGAATCCTATCCGTGGCGCGGCAACGTCCGCGAGGTGCGCAACGTCGTCGAGCGCGCCCTCCTGCTGTGCGAGGGATCGGAGATCCTGCCCGAGCACCTGCCGATCGAGACGATGGCCGCCAACTCGATCATGTTCGCGGCGGCGCAGCCCGCGCCGGCGCCAGCGCCGGCGCCCACGCCGGGGATGCCGACGCCCTACCCGTCCGCCGCGATGCCGGCCGACATGGCGCGGCCGACCATGCCGATGGGCGCCGTCGTCGACGACGAGCGCGAGCGGATCCTGCGCGTGCTGGCCGAATGCGCCGGCAGCCAGACCCGCGCCGCCAAGGTCCTCGGCATCGCGCGCAGCACGCTGATCGCGCGCCTGGACGCGTACGGCGTTCCGCGCCCGCGCAAGTAGCGGGCACGCCGCTTGCCTGGGGAGATGCGAAGATGCGCCGCGGGCTCCAGGTTTCGCTCCTCGCGACCGCGGCCTCGCTACTAATTGCCTGCGTGCCGCCGCTGCGGGGCGCATCGCTGGGCGAATCGCCCGACGCCGCCGCGCCCGGGAGAGGCGGTTCGGCCGGCGGTGCGTCGGGTGGCGGCGCAACGAGCGCCATGGGCGCCGGCGGCGCGACCGGCATGGGCGGTCCAGGGACCGGCGGCTCGTCATTCGGCGGCGGGATGTCGGCCGGCCCGCTCCCCTGTCCCGGCATCGCGACGTTCGACCAGCCCGACCTGCAGGGCTTCGCGCTCGCCATCGACCATCTGTCCGGCAACCCCGCCGGCGTCAATCGCAGCGGGTGGGCCAAGCTCGCCTTCGACGGAACGGAGGGGGATCCGTCGCCGGGCTCGCTCAGGATCGACGCACCATTCAACGGCTACAGCCAATTCATCGACGTGCGGCGCACGCTCGGCGGCGCGGCGGCCCAGAACTGGACGAACTACAAATTGCACGTGCGCGTGAGGCTCGCGTCCGGCGGCGGTCCCGACCCGGGAGACGCAGCCGGTGTCGAGCTGTACGTCCTGGCGGCCGGCGGCGCCTCGTCCTGCGCAAGCTATGGCGCGGTGCCCCGCGGGAACGACTGGAACGACTACGCACTGGATCTCAACTGCCCCTCGGTCGGCCCGTCGAACGTCACCGCCTACGGTGTCAGCGTGGTGACCTCCGCCGGCGAGAACCCGATGCCCACGGTCAACCTGACGAGCGCGGTCATCTTCGTCGACAGCTTCTGGCTGGAGGGGAGCTGCCCCACGCCCGGAACCGACGGCGGCGGAGGCGGGCCCGACGCATCCGGAGCGATGCAATGAAGCGCCTGGCGGTCGTCTTGTCGTCCGCCGCCGCGCTCGCGGCGTGCGTGCCGGATCTGCCGGGAAGCCAGTTGACCGGAAACGCGGCCGCCGGGCCATCGTCAGCGGGGGCCGCCGGCGCGGGCGTCGGCGGCAGCGGCGGCGCGGGACCAGGAACCGGCGCGGGCATGGGCAGCGGCGGCACCGCGGCCACGAGCAGCGGCGGCATCGGGGGCAAGGCGGTCACCGGAGCGGGCGGTACCGACATCGCGCCCCCCAGTCCCTATCTCTTCGTCGCCGACGCAGGCCAGCCTCAGAACCTCGCCGTCGATTCGATGTTCGTCTACTGGGCGAACGCTCGGACGGGCTCGCTGATGCGAGCGGCGCTCGCGGGTGGCCCACCCATGCTGCTCGCCAGCGGCCCGGCCAGCGCCACCGGCTGGGTCGCGGTCGATTCGGCGAGCGTCTATTGGTTGTGGAGCTCTGGACCCGCCAGCGAGATCGACACGGTCGCAACCGCCGGCAATTTCCAGCCGACGAAGGTCGCGTCCACCACCACGGTCGTCCAGCAGATGGCGGTCAATCGCGCAGGCATCTATTGGATCGAAGCCGTGGGACCGGTGATGGAGACCGGCCTCAACGGCGGCACACCGACGCAATTGGCCACGACCCAGATTGCGAACGACGTCGCCGCCGACGAGCAGTACGTCTACTGGGTGGCGGGCTTCACCGACAACGGCTGCAATCCTCCTTGCTATTCGATCATGCAGGTCAGGGATTCGGGCGGCACGCCGGTGCAACTGTTCCCACCGCAGCCGTCGGGGATCTGGAGCCTCGCGCTCGACGCGACGCACGTCTACTGGATCGACTCCGTCAGCGGTTTCGTGATGAGGGTCGGGAAAGCCGGCGGCACGCCCGAGATCGTCGAGACGATCGGCGTCAAGGCGACCAGCGTGGCCGCCGACGACTCCGGCGTCTACTGGATGGACGAGTCGGGGGCGATCAACGCCGCTCAGTCCGACGGCTCGAGCCCGCGGCTCGTCGCCCTGGCGCCTTCGTTGCCCGCATACGGCATCACGCTCGACGACGCGAGCGTCTACTGGATCGGCGCCCGCACCGGATCGATCTTCAGGGCACCGAAATGATCCGCCCGGCGGTCGTGATTGTGCTCGCAACAACCGCGGCGCTCGCGGCCTGCGTGCCGCCGCTGCCTGGCGGATCGCTGGGCGGAACGGCGGATGGCGCGGCGGGTGCTGGCCGGGGCGGCGCCGGCGGTTCGGACGCGGGGGCCGGGACGATGAGCGGCGGGCTTCGCTGCCCCGGGCTCGCGACGTTCGACAAAGACACCCAGGGCTTCGCGCCTGGGCTCTCCGTCAACCTCGCCGGCTCGGTCAGGATCTCGTGGATTGGAACGCAGGGGGATCCGGCTCCCGGCGCGCTCTCGGTGGGCGTTCCCTTCACCGACTACAACCAGTCGGGCGACGTCGAACACCAGCTCGGCAGCGTGCTCGCAAACTGGACGGGCTACCGCCTGCACGTACGCGTCAAGGTTGGGTCCGGCGGCAACGCTGACCCGAGCACCTGGATGGGCGTCGAGCCGTACGCCCACGCCGGCTACGCTTCCTCGTTCTGCGGAGCGCCGCAAAGCGTCCCGCCCGGGGACGGCTGGAACGATTACGTCCTCGACCTCGCCGCCTGCCAGGATGCTTCGATGGTCAGCGCCTATGGCGTGCGCCTGCTGAGCGGCAGCGGCGCGGATGCAGACGGCGGCGTCAGCGCGCAGAAACCGTCGCTCGCCACTGTCCTCGTCGACAGCTTCTGGCTGGAAGGTAGCTGTGGCGCCAGCGACGGCGGCGGCGACGGCGACGGCGACGGCGGGGTCTGACGGCCAAATCGTCCCCGTCGACCGGTCCGACGAGTTGTCTGACGGATCCGACAACTAGTAGCGGACGACTTGCACGACCTGGGCAACCGGCCGCGCAAAGGCGGCGGGCCCTTTGGGCGGCACGGGCGTTGCTGACGACCACCGCGCAACCAGGTGCGGAGCCCAGGCTCCGACGCCACAGACACGCCACTCGCGCGGAGGGAGCCTTCACATGAACCGACACCACGACAGCACGTTCAAACCGATCAGCAAGCTGGTCGGCCTGACGCTGGTCGCCGCGATGAGCGCGGCGCTCGGCTGCAGTAGCTCACCCGGATCGCCGTCCGGCACGGGCGGCAGCAGCACCGGCAAGGGCGGATCGACCGGAACGGCCGGCAGCGCCGGTGGACACGGCGGCAGCACCGGCGGAACCGGCGGCACCGCCGGCACAGGCGGCAGCGTCACGGGCACCGGCGGCACCGCCGGCACTGCCGGCACCGGCACGGGCGGCGGCGGCACCGCCGGCACCGGCACAGGCGGCGGCGGAACGGCCGGCACCGGCACAGGCGGCGGCGGGACCGGCGGCGGCACCGCAGGCGCCGGCGGGACGACCCCACCCGCAAACCTGCCTCCGACCTTGAACGTGCCCTACGGCGCGACGGTGAAGTTCCATCTGCACGCCACGGGCAACCAGATCTACACCTGCACGGCCAGCACGGCGGGCGCGGGCGGCAGCGGCGGCGCGGGCGGCGCGGCGGGCGCGGGCGGCAGCGGCACGACGACTTACTCGTTCGTGCTCAAGCAGCCGGACGCCAAGCTCTATGATCCGACGACCAACGCACAGGTCGGGACGCACGGGGCAGGCCCGAACTGGACCTCCACCGTCGACGGCAGCGTCGTCAACGGCGCGAAGGTCTATCAGGAGAACTCGCCGACGGCCGGCGCGATCCCGTGGCTTCTGCTGCGCGCGACGTCGAACACCGGCACCGGCATGTTCAGCGACGTCACTTTCGTACAGCGCGTGAACACGACCGGGGGCGTGGCGCCGGCAACCGGCTGCGACTCGACCACGGCCGGCACCGACACACCGGTCAGCTACACGGCCGACTACTACTTCTACACTGGCGGAGAGGGAGCGGCGTGGACGACGCCGCCCCCGACGCCACCGACGCTCGGCCTGCCGAACGGCGCGACGTTCAAGATCCATGATCACGCGATCGGCGCGCAGGTCTACACCTGCACGGCGAGCGCGGCGGGCGGCGCGGGCGGCAGCGGCGCCGGCGGCGCGGGCGGCACCACCACCTATTCGTGGGTGCTCAAGCAGCCGGATGCGGTCCTCTACGATTCGGCCTTCGCGATGGTCGGAACGCACGGGCTGGGGCCGAACTGGACCTCCACCGACGGCAGCATCGTCAACGGCGCGAAGGTCTTCCAGGAAAACGCGCCGATGTCCGGCGCGATCCCGTGGCTTCTGCTGCACGCCACATCCAACACCGGCACCACGGGCGTGTTCAGCGACGTCACCTACGTGATCCGCGCGAACACGGCCGGAGGCGTGGCGCCCGCGAGCGGCTGCGACTCGACCACCGCCGGAATGGACACCCGGGTCAGCTACAGCGCCGACTATTACTTCTTCAACGGCGGCGGACCGGGGACGGCGTGGCTGACGCCGCCCGCGAGCCTTCCGACGGCGATCCAGGTGCCGAGCGGCGCGACGCTCAGCCTCCACGACCACGCCATCGGCGCGCAGGTTTACACCTGCACGGCGAGCGCGGCCGGAGGATCGGGCGGCTCCGGCGGCGCCGGCGGCGCGGGCGGCGGCGGCGCGACGACCTACTCGTGGGTGCTCAAGCAGCCGGACGCGGTGCTCTACGATCAGAGCTTCGCGATGGTCGGCACGCACGGGATGGGGCCGAACTGGACCTCCACCGACGGCAGCGTCGTCAACGGCATGAAGGTGGCCGGCGTGAACTCGACGGCGACCGGCGCGATCCAGTGGCTGCTCCTGATGGCCACGTCGAACACCGGCACCGGCGTCTTCAGCAACATCACGTACGTGCAGCGGCTGAACACCGCCGGCGGCGTCGCGCCGGCCAGCGGCTGCGACTCGACCACCGCCGGGATGGACACCCGGGTCAACTACTCCGCCGACTACTACTTCTTCACCGGCGGAACGACGACGACGGACGGCGGAACCGGCGGCTGATCCCGTCGCGGCGCTGGGGCGCGCGATGCGGGCGCGCGCGATCCCACTGATCGCCGGCGTTGGCTGGCTGCTCACCGGAGGTTGCGGTGGCAGCGGCTGGCGCCGGCGAGCGCCGTTTTCACCTGCAGGCTCGCGCCGATCGCGACCTCGAAGCACTACCCCGGGTGGTGAAACGCGAGCAGCCAGCAGCCGGCGACGAAGGCGAGCGCGACCGCGCCCAGCAGCGCCTGGACGATCGGGCCCGGCGCCCGCCAGCCGCGTTTCAGCTGCGCAAACGCCCAGGCGACGCCGAACAGGACGCCGAATCCGAGCCCGAACAGGTGCGCCCAGTAATCTGATCCGACGGCGACACCCAGCATCGCGAACAACCCGAGCCCGGCGCCGATCGGCACCCAGAAATAGCCGGGCCGCGTGCGCAGCCGCAGGCGCCGCGCCACCTGCAGGCCGGCGACCAGGCCCAGCGCGGCGAACGTCGCGGTCGATGCGCCGACCGATTCGAAGTTCGTGCGGTGGCGAAACGCCGTCAGCAGGTTGGCGGCTGTCGCGGACAGCAGGATCAGCAGCGCGGCCAGACCGCCGCCCAGCCAGCGACCGACCGCCGAGATGAACACCAGCGACGCGACCGCGTTGCCCACGACGTGGAGAAGATCCGCGTGCAACGTCAGCGCCGTCACCGCCCGCCACCATGCGCCGCGCACGATCAGATCGGCGGACGCCGAGCCGGCCACGAACCAGATCGATTCGCGATCTCGCGGCCCCGTCACCAGCAGCATCGCGAAGAATCCGATCGCGCAGAGAATGCCGAGCGGGCTCCAGCCCTGATCGGGCGCGGGCGGCTGCTGCTCGGGCGCGCCCTCCTCGTCGAAGCCGGCCAGCGCCTCGGTCGCCGCGGCGACGTCGTTGGCGTCGACCAACAGGGCGAAGCGACCATCGCGCTCGTCGACGCGATGTCCGATCGACGCGGCGGTCAGCACCAGATCCCAGTCGCCGGCCTGGGTCGCTGACGCGGTCGTCCTCAAAACGTGGTCCACGCCCCAAGCCTAACCCACGGATGAACTCTTGACGGAATCCTCCGGCGTCGATAGCGTCGACAGCTCGTCCCTGGAGGTGGAGCATGATCGGAAGCATCGATCACTTCGTTGACCAGCAGATCAAGCTCTGGCAGGAAGAGCGCCGGATCCGAGAGCGCAAGGGGGTCGAGGGCAGCGTCCAGCGCCCGACGATCTGCATCTCGCGCCAGTACGGCGCGCGCGGGGCGGCGATGGGCCGCCTGGTATCGGAGCGGCTCGGGTTCCGCTTCTACTCGGACGAGCTGATCAACGACATCGCCGACAAGGCGCACGTTCGCGAGCAAGTGGTGGAGTCGCTGGACGAACGGGTCCAGGACGGCATCGCCGAGTGGGTGGCCGGCCTCATCAAGCGCGGCGCGTTCGCGCCGTCCGACTACCTGCGCAACCTGTCCAACGTCGTGCTGACGCTGGCGCGGCACGGCCGCGGCGTCATCGTCGGCCGCGGCGCCCACTTCCTGCTCGATGCCAAGACGACGCTGCGGGTGCGCGTGATCGCGCCGCTCGAGCTGCGCGTCGCCCGCATCGCGAAGCGCGACGAGCTGTCAGAGGCGGACGCGCGCGCCAAGGTGCTGCGCATCGACGGCGAGCGGGTCGCCTTCAACCGCCAGCACTACAACGCCGACATCGGCGATCCCGACCACTACGATCTCGTGGTCAACGCCGGGACGCTCGGGATCGAGAATGCCGCCGCGCAGACCGTGGGCGCGTTCCAGTTCCGGTTCGGCGCGGCCAGCTGATCGAGGACCGCGCGCTGCCGACGCTGGCGTTTCGAGGCGGCACGATCGAGGTGACCGGATTGCCGCCCGGCGCGCCCGCGCCGCCCGGGTGTCTGTGGGACGCGCGCACCGCCTGCTTTCGCGCCCCCGCGTCGGCGTACGCGGCGGTGCGGCGGGCGTTCGGCAGCGGCGAGGGCGCCGTCGAGGATCGCGCGCGCGCCTACGGCGAGCTGGCGCTGGGCGCGCGCGTGCACCGCGAGCCGCGGCCGTATCAGGCCGAGGCGCTGGCGGCGTGGCGGGCGCACCAGGGCCGCGGCGTCGTCGTGCTGCCGACGGGCGCGGGGAAGACCTGGATGGCGTGTCTGGCGATCGAAGACCGACGGCGGAGCACGCTGGTGATCGCGCCGACGCTGGACCTGGTGCGGCAGTGGTACGACGTGCTGCGCACGACGTTCGGCGTCCCGGTCGGCGTGATCGGCGGCGGCGAGTACGACGTCCGCTCGCTGACCGTGTCGACGTACGACTCGGCCCACCTTCACATGGAGCACCTCGGCGATCGCTTCGGGTTGGTGGTGTTCGACGAATGTCACCACCTGCCCGGGCCGGCCTACGCGCTGGCGGCGCGTTCTTGCGTCGCGCCGTTTCGGCTGGGACTGACGGCGACGCCCGAACGGGCGGACGGGCGCCACGCCGACCTCGACGACCTCTGCGGTCCCATCGTCTATCGCAAGGACATCGTCGATCTGTCGGCGGCGGGCGGATACCTGGCGCCCTACGACACCGTCCGCCTGACCGTCGAGCTCGGACCGGAGGATCGGCGCGCCCACGACGAGGCGCGGGGAATCTACCGGGATTTTCTGGTGCGCAACGGCATCCGGATGTCGAGCCCGTCGGGCTGGTCGGACTTCGTCATCCGCTCGGCGCGCAGCGAGGACGGCCGGCGCGCGATGGCCGCCTATCGCCGGCAGCGCGACATCGCCTTCGCCGCGCCGGCCAAGCTGGACTACGTCGAGCTGCTGCTCGACCGCCACCGCGACGATCGCGCGCTGCTGTTCACGCAGGACAACGCCACCGCCTACGAGATCTCGCGGCGTTTCCTGGTCCCGATCATCACGCACGAGACACGCGTGCGCGAGCGCAGCGAGATCCTGGCCGGCCTCGCGGACGGCAGCTACGGCGCCATCGTCACGTCGAAGGTGTTGAACGAAGGCGTCGATATCCCCGAGGCGGCGGTGGCGATCGTCGTGTCGGGCAGCGCGTCGGTCCGCGAGCACGTGCAGCGCCTCGGCCGCGTGCTGCGCGCGCGCGAGGGCAAGCGGGCCCTGCTCTACGAGCTGGTGACCGCGAAGACGACCGAAACCTTCACCAGCGCGCGGCGGCGGGATCACAGTGCTTACCGCTGACCTGGTCGGGGCGCGCCGGCGCGGCGACGAGCTGCGCCTGATCCCGGTCGACGCCGGGCGGCGGGCCCACATCGAGACGCTGGCGGCGGCGTTCTCGGCGATCGCGCGGACGCACATCGGCGCGACGCGCGCGGAGCTGGACGACGCTTTCGAGGAAGCCACCGCCGGCGCGGACGCGCCCGGCGCCGACCGGCGCCTCATCGCAGCGGTGCAGAAGCTCGTGTACGACGGCTGCAGCTTTCAAGAACCCGACGCGGAGGCGGCCGCGGCGCTGCGCCAGGATGTCTTCCGGCGCGCGGCGGCGGCGCGGCGGGCGGCCTCGGCGACCGCGCCCTTCGATCGCGCGGCGCTGCTGGAGACCGCGGCGCGCGAGCGCGGAACGACGGCCGCCGAGATCGAGGCGGGCCTCTACGGCGATCGACCGGCGCGACAGCGCATGCTGGCGTTCGCCGGCCGGCCGGCGGGCGCGCTGGCCTACGGCTTCGCGCTGGCGGAGGCGCAGGCGGTGCTGCTGCGCGCGACGGGCGTGACGGCACACGTCCGCGCGCGCGACGCCGCGACCTACCGACAGCTCTTTCGCACCCTTAAGTTCCAGCGCCTGCTCGCCACGATCACGGCCACCGAGGACGGCGGCTACCGGATCGTGCTCGACGGGCCGCTCAGTCTGTTCCAGGGCGGCACCCGCTACGGCCTTCAGCTCGGCCTGGCGCTGCCCGCGATCGCGGCGTGCGACAGCTGGTCGATCGAGGCCGATGTCCGCTGGGGCAGCGACCGGCGCCCGCTCCGCTTCCGGACCGGCGGCGGCGCGCTGGCGATCGAAAGCGACGCCCCGCCGCTGCCCGACGAGCTGGCCGCGTTCGTCGCCGCCTTCGAGAAGCTGGACAGCGGCTGGCGGATCGATCGCGAGCCGGCCGTGCTCGATCTGCCGGGCGCCGGCGTCTGCGTCCCGGACCTGGCTTTCGTGCGCGCGCGCGACGGTGCGCGCGTCCACTTCGAGCTGCTCGGTTTCTGGAGCCGCGAGGCGGTCTGGCGCCGCGTCGAGCTGGTGCGCGCCGGCCTGCCCCACCGGATCCTGTTCGCCGTCAGCAAAGGCCTGCGCGTCGGCGAAGCCGTCCTCGACGAAACCCCGACCGCCGCCCTCTACGTCTTCGCCCGCGTCATCTCCGCCAAGCAGGTCCTCGACCACCTGGAACGCCTCGCCGACACGCCGACTTGATTCGGCACTGAATCATCGCGTCACGCGACGCCGTAGCGGTTCCGCGCCTCGCGCGTCTTCTCGGGGGCAGTCGCAACTTGAAAGGGGCAGCAAATCGGTTCGCCGGCCATGATCGAGCACGTGGCGACCCATACTTTGGTCCTGCTGCCCGGGATGGATGGCAGCGATAAGCTGTTCGGGCCGCTGCGGGCGGCCGCGCCGGCGGGTGTCGAGACCATCGCTGTCGGTTACCCGCCCGGGCCGCACAACGGATACGACGATCTGCTTCCCGCCGTTCGCGCGCGCCTTCCCGCCGATCGTCCGTTCTTTCTGCTCGGCTGGTCTTTCTCTGGTCCGCTGGCGCTGCTGGCGGCCGCCGAGCGACCGCCGGGATTGCGCGGCGTGATTCTCGCGGCGTCGTTCGTGAAGGCGCCCGTGCCGTGGCTGCCGCGCTGGGCGCACGGCCTCGCGAGGCCGGCGCTGTTCCGCTTCTATCCGGCGGCGTCGCGCATGAAGGCGCTGCTCGGCGGCTACGGGACGCGGGAGGTGCGGCGGCTGCTCGCCGAGGCGCACGCGTACGCGGGCACCGAAGCGCTCGCCTGCCGCGCGCGCGCCACGCTGGCGATCGACGCGAGCGAGGCGCTCGTGTCCTGCCCGGTGCCGGTGCTTTACCTGCGCGCGCGCAAGGACGGCGTTATCCCCGCCAGCCGCGCCGACGAGATCCGGCGCGCGCGTCCGTCGGTCGACGTCGTCGACATCGACGGTCCGCATTTGGCGCTCGTCACGAACCCAGCGGATGCCTGGGCCGCGCTCGGCGAATTCATGAATCGCGTCGACGCCGCCGGCGGCTGACGCTACTTGTGGTTCGGCTCCGGAGCTTTCGGCTCCGAGGGCTCGGGCTTCGGGGGCTCGGGCGGTGCCGCAGGCGCCGCGCTCGGGATCGCGTCGGAGGCGACCGGCTCGGCGACCGGCCAGCCTTTCGCGTCGCGCGGCGGGCCTTCTCGCCTCGGGCCGCCGCCACCACCGCCGGGCCCGCGACCGCGATCACGGCGCGGGCCGCCGAATCCGCCGCCACGACCTGGACCGCCACCACCCGGACCGCCACCACCGCCACGCGCTGCGTGCTGATCGCGATCGCGCGGCGGACCGCCACCCGGGCCGCGCCCGGGCCCACCGCCGCCAGGACCGCGCCCCGGGCCGCCGCCGCCGGGACCGCGCCCCGGGCCACCGCCCCCTGGGCCGCCACCGGCGAAGCCGCGTCCGGGTCCGCCGCCCCCTGGTCCACCGCTGGGGCCGCGTCCGGGTCCGCCGCCGGGACCGCGCCCGGGTCCGCCGCCGGGACCGCGCCCGGGTCCGCCGCCCCCGGGTGGTCTCGGTCCACGGCCGCGACCGCGATCGCGATCGCGCCCGCCGGAACGATCGGGCCCGCCGGGCGCGCGCGTGACCATCCATCCCGGACCGCCGGTCGGATTCTCTGGACCGCCGCGGCCGCGATCCTGGCCTCTGCCGCCGCCAGGGCCCATCTCGAATCCTGCGCCGGGACGATCGCGCCGCGGAGGGCCTTTGCCTCCGCCTGCACCACCGGGGCCGCCGCCGGGACGGCCGCCTCCCCGACCAAACCCGCCACCGCCGCGATCGCGGCCGCCCCGATCGCGACCGTCCCGACCGCCGTGCCTTCCGCGCGGCTCGGACCTGGGCAGCAGATCGACGACGTAGAAGAAGTCGCCCTGCTTCTTGGCGTTGGGCGGCGGATCCTCGCCGGTCAAAACGCGCACGAGCCTCACGTTGTCCGCGCGGCCGCGCATCACCTCCAGCGCCTCCATCAAACGCGCCAGCCGATCCCCGTTGATGCTGAGCTTCTCTTCGATCTCGGCCGCCGCGCGGGCGGCGCTCTCGTCGACGGGTGCCGGCGCGCTCGCTTCGGCCGCCGCACCTTCCGCCGCAGGCGCCGCATCTGCGGCTCCCTCGGCGGCTGGCTCGGTCGTTTCGGCCGCCTCCGGCTCCGGGGCTGCCTCCGCCGACTCGCCCGACTCGCTCGCAGAGGGCTCTGCGGCCGTCTCGGTCGGCTCGGCCGCCGGAGCCTCGGCCGCCGCCTCCGTCGACTCGCCCGCTTCGGGTTCGGCTGCCGCCTCGACGGCCTCGCCCGGCGGCGCTTCGGCCGGCGGCGCTTCGGCCGGCGGCGCTTCCGCCTCGCCCGCCGCTTCTGCCGGGGCCGCCGTCTCGGCTTCCTCTTTCGGGGGCGCGGGGGGCGGGCGATGGGCCTGGCGAATCCGCGCCGCCTCACGCAAGAGGGTGCCGGAGAACTCGGTGATGGTCTTCATGGCGGGATCGCCCGGACGGAGCGCGCGGCGTTACTTCTTCGCGACGGCTTCGAGCTTCTTGAAGTCCTCGGTCGCGTTCTTGGTCAGCTCGTAGTTGTCCAGGTCCTTGTGGCAGCCGTCGCAGGTGAACTTCTGTCCGGCCGCCTTCGCCGTCTTGACCATCTCCTTCATCATCTTCTTCGCTTCGGCGCGTCCCCCCTTGGCGCACGCCTTCGCGGTGGGCGAATCACCCTTCGTCGCGATGGTGCACTTTCCCTCATCGCCGCCGCCGACCGCACTGCCCGCGAACGTCGAGATCGTCAAAACTGTGGCGGTGAAAAACAGAGCGGCGAAACGGATCATGGCTTCATTTCTCCCGATGGTTTGTCGATGGTGCGCAACGTGGACGAACGGGACCGTCGTCGAGCGCCACAGCTTATAGCCTGGACGACCCTGTCGGGACAACTATTCAGGCGCGGCTCCGACGGTGGTGACAATTCACGGCCGAGCGCAAACCGGATATATTCGCGGGCCATGCGAGAGATCCTCGGGAGGAGCGCGCGCCGTGCACTGGCGGTTCTCGTCGGTGCCAGCCTGGTTTCAGTCGCGGGAGCAGCGTCGGCCCAGAACAAGAAGGAAGGCGTCCAGTTCGAGGTCGGCGTCGCCGGCGGTGCGCACCTGTTCGCGAAGGATCTCGAGCTCGGCGTGGCCGACGACCCCCTCCTGACCAGCCCGAAGAACTCCGTCCTGTTCGGGTTGCGCCTGGGATTGGTCCTGCACCCGATGTTCCAGATCGAGGTCGAGGGTCTGGGAATGCCGACCAAGGCCCGCGACACGGGAAACAGCGTCTTCATCTTCGGCGGCCGCGGCCACCTCGTCTACAACATCATGCCCGGCCAGATCGCGGGCGGTAAGTTCGTCCCGTTCGTGCTCGCGGGCGTGGGCTTCCAGACCGTCGCGTCCGCGTCTGGCACCGGTTACACCGACATCAAGAAGGATACGGACCCCGCGTACTACGGCGGCGCGGGCGCCAAGTTCTACCTGAACGACATGGTTCACCTCCGCGTGGACGCGCGGGCGCTGGCCGTCCCGAACACGCAGGCGAAGGGGCTGACGGCCGACTGGGAGTTCATGGCCGGCGTCGGCTTCACGCTCGGCGGGCACGAGCCAGCGCCGCCGCCCCCGCCACCGCCGCTGATCAAGGACACCGACAACGACGGCGTGCCCGACGACCAGGACAAGTGTCCGACGCAGGCGGGCCCGAAAGAGAACAACGGCTGCCCCGACAAGGACACCGACGGCGACGGCGTCGTCGATCGCAAGGACAAGTGCCCCGACAAGGCCGGCCCGCCCGAGCGCGACGGCTGCCCCGAAGAGGACCGGGACCACGACGGCATCATCGATTCGAAGGACAAGTGCCCCGACGAGCCCGAGGACAAGGACGGCTTCGAGGACGAGGACGGCTGCCCCGACCCCGACAACGACAAGGACGGGATCGTCGACGAGAAGGACAAGTGCCCGAACGATCCCGAGACCAAGAACGGTTATCAGGACGAGGACGGCTGCCCCGACGAGGTTCCGGCGCCGGTCAAGAAGTTCACGGGCGTCGTGAAGGGGATCAACTTCCGCCGCAACTCGGCGGACATCAAGGCGTCGTCGTTCCCGCTGCTGAAGGAGGCGGTCAGCGTGTTCAAGGAGTACCCGGCCCTGCGGGTCGAGATCTCCGGCCACACGTCGGACGAGGGCAAACGCGAATTCAACATGAAGCTGTCGCGCAAGCGCGCCGAGGCGGTGAAGCTGTTCCTGGTTTCGGCCGGCATCGAAGAGAGCCGCATCGGCACCGTCGGCCACGGACCCGACAAACCGATCGCGGACAACGAGACCAAGGAAGGCAAGGAGAAGAACCGCCGCATCGAGTTCCGCCTGCTCGGCGCCGAGGAGAAGGTCCAGACGCAGCCCGAGCCGGAGGACATCAACCCGTCGCCCGATCGCGAGCCCAAGGGGGCGAAGGCGAAGGGCAAGGCCAAGGGCGGAGGCGAAGGCAAGGGCGCTGGTGGTGGTGAAGGCGGCGCCGAGAAGCCGAAGGGCAAGAAGGGCAAGAAGGCCGCAGCGCCTGCGCCCGAAGGCGATCCGATGCCGCCCTCGAAGAGCAGCAAGGACAAGGGCGCCGCGAAGGACAAGGCCGCCCCCGCCGCGCCCAAGGACAAGGCCGCTCCCGCCGACAAGCCCGCCGCGCCCAAGGACAAGGGCGCCAAGGACGCGCCCAAGGACAAGGGCGCCAAAGAGCCGAAGGGCGAGCTCTAAGCTCTAGCCGCTTTCGCTTACTTCGCCAGCGACGGGAACACCGGGCAGCCGCGCGGATACGGGCGCTCGTGCTCCTGAGCGTCCGTGGGCGGCGCGGGGTCCCGGCACAGGTGCGCGTCCGAACAGGCGACCAGCCGGTCGATCGCCTCGTTGCGCGTGGCGGTGACGGCCCGATCGAAATGCGGGCAGTGGACCACCACCTGGAGCAGGATCGAACGGCGCATCGCGCTTCTCCGGTCTCCCAGTCTACTCCGCAATCGGGACTTCGGTTTCGACCGGCACGGCGTAATCGACGCCGGGCACCTCGAAGCCGAACAGCACCCGGAAGTCGTGCTTGAAGCCCGCGTAGTCGATGGCGCTCATCAGCGTCTCGGTCGTGACGGTCTTCCAGAGCGCGACGACGCGCGCCTGCACGGCGGGGTCCATCTCGCGGTCGTCGATCCGGATGCGGCCCGCGTCGTCGGTCGCCGGCGTGCGCCCCGGCCCGAGGTGGTCGCGGAACAGGCGCGCGATCTGCTCGGCCGTCCCTTCGTGCGTGCCCGCCTCCTTCATCACCTTGTAGAGCGCGCTGATGTACAGCGGCACCACGGGGATCGCCGCCGACGCCTGCGTCACCAGCGCCTTGTTTACGCTGACCCACGCGGCGCCGCCGACGCGCTCGCGCAGCGCCGCCGACAGCGCCGCCGTCTGCGCCTCCAGATCCTCCTTGGCCTTGCCGATCGTGCCCGAGCGGTAAATCGGCATCGTCAGCTCCGGTCCGATGTAGCTGTAGGCGACGGCGCGGCAACCCTTCGCCACCAGGTCGGCGGCCATCAGCGCCTGCACCCAGGCCGCGAAATCCTCGCCGCCCATCACCTTGCGCGTCGCCTCGATCTCCGCGTCCGTCGCCGGCCCGATCTCCACCTGCTGGATCTGGTCGTTGCCGAGGTTGATGCTCTGGCTCTTGAACGGCGCGCCGATCGGCTTCAGCGCCGAGCTCCAGGTGGTCCCGGTCGCCTCGTCTGTCCGCTTGGGCGCCGCCAGGCTGTAGACGATCAGATCCAGCTTCACGCCCGAAGCGGCCACCCGCGCCAGCGTCTCTTGCTTGACTGCCTCGGAGAACGCGTCGCCGTTGATGACGACGATGTCCTTCCCGCGCGCGCGCGCCAGGCGCTGGGCTGCGGCGAGGTTGTAATAGCCGGCCGACGCGGTCCGCTCGCCCTGCGCCGCGCGCTCGAGGCAGATGGCGGTGCCGCGCGCGCCGTAACCGAACACGGCGCTGACCAGGCTGGACAGCCCATAGCCGGTGCTGCCGCCGATCACCAGCGCGTGCTTCAGTCCCGTGCCGGGGGCGTCCTGGGTCGCGACGGCGATCTCGCGTTCCACGTTCGTCGCGCAACCGACAGGATGCGCGTTGAGGCAGATGAAGCTCCGGATGCGGGGGGCCACGGTCAGCTTGGGCATGGCGCCCTTCCTGCCGCATCGGACCGGAGGCGTCAAGCGCAGGGGTTGTCCCGCAGACCGGACGTGGCTAGCTTCAGGTCGATGGATCTGCGGAACATCAAACGCATCCTGGTGCCGACGGATTTCTCGGACCCGTCGGCCGAGGCGCTGGCGACGGCGATGGCGCTGGCCAAGGGGCCGGGCGCGGTCGTCGACCTGGTTCACGTGGCGGTCGAGGCGTCGTTCGCCCTGCCGCCGCCGATCGACGTCGCGACCGTGCCGATCGACATGACCAAGGTGATGGAGCGCGTGACCGACGGGCTGCGCGCGGAGGAGAAACGCGTCCAGGAGGCCGGCCTGCGTTGCGAGACCGCCATGCTGATCGGCCGCCCCGACACCGAGATCGTCGCGCGCGCGCACGCCACCGGCGCCGAGCTGATCGTGATGGGGACACACGGTCGGAGCGGGCTCGCGCACGCGCTGCTCGGCAGCGTCGCAGAGCGCGTCGTCCAGCACGCCCCCTGCCCCGTCCTGATCGTCCCCAAGCGGCCCGCGTAACTGCGAAGGCCGGGTGGCACCCGCCACGCGGACGACCCGATCCGGCGCAACGCGCGCCGCGCAGACCGGCGCATCTTCGCGGCCTCGCGGGCCCGGCTCTCTGGCATCGGTGTTGCTCAGGCGAGCGCGCGCCGATGCGATTCGTGGACCTCGAGGAGGCGCGCGCCGCGCGCGGGCTGCGGCTGGTCGTCACGGCCGGCGTGCCGAGCCCGTGGTCGGAGACCGCCAAGAGCTGCTTCGACGCGAAGGGGATCGACTACGTCGCGGTTCGGCTCACGCCGCGCGACGCCGATACGCGCGCCTGGACGGGCCGGCACAACGCGCCGGTCGCGATGTACGACGACGAGCCGCCGCGATCGGGCTGGGCGGAGATTGTCACGCTGGCGGAGTGCATCCGCGAGGACGTTCCGCTGATCCCGGGTTCGCGCGACGATCGGGTCGAGATGTGGGGCCTGGCGCACGAGGTGCTGGGCGAGGGCGGGCTGGTCTGGAGCCTCCGCATCGAAGCGATTCACCAGGGCCTCGTCACCGACGGCGCGCGCGGATTTCCCGTGCGGGCGGCGCGCTACCTGGGCGACCGCTACGGCTACCATCCCGCGCGGGTCGACGGCGCGCGCGCCCGCATCGCATCGACGCTGGGGTTGCTGGCGGGTCGGCTCGAGGACGGGCGGCGGTACCTCGTCGGCGGCGCGCTGAGCGCGGCGGATATCTGCGTCGCCACGGCGCTCGGCGTGCTGATTCCGCTTTCGGAGACGAGCTGCCCGATGCTGCCTGACTTTCGACGGACCTACGAGACGTGGTCGCCGGAGATCACCGGAGCGGTCTCGCCCGCGCTGATCGCGCACCGCGATTTCATCTACCGGCAACACCTGGCGCTGCCGGTCGCGTTCTGAGCCGCGGCTAGCGCAGCTCGATGATGCTGGCGCCGTCGCCGCCCTGGTGCGGCGTGCCGGGCGCCCAGCGCGCGACGTAAGGTGACCCGTCCAGGTGGGCGCGCACGCGCTTGCGCAGCGCGCCCGTGCCGTGGCCGTGGACGACCACCACGTGCGTCTCACCCGCGAGCGCGGCCCGGTCCAGGTACGCGTCGATGGCCGCCAGCGCCTCGTCGCCGTTCTGCCCGCGGACGTCGACCGTCCGCCTCGGCGTCGCCGAGACCAGCGCGAGATCGTCGCTCGCCGCGGCAGGAGGCTGGTCGGGAACGCGGCGCGCCGACTTGCCGCCGCCGGCGGCACGCGCCGCCTCACGCGCGGTCGTCTTCGGCGGCGCGAGCTCGTCGGCCGTCACCTCGATCGTCAGCGCGCCGGCGCTCACGCGCGCCCGTCCCCGCGCATCGGGCGGCTCCAGCAAAACGCCGTCGGCGTTCAGGCGGCGGACGAACACCCGCGTCCCGGCCGCGAGCGGCAGCGAAGCGTCCACCTCGGGCTTCGGCGGCGCGGGCAGGCGGGCGAGCGCCTCGGCCGCGACCCGTTCCAGCTCGGCGCGGCCCGCCTCGGCGGCGCGTGGATCCCGCGCCTGCTGCGCGTCGCGGACGATCTGCGCCAGCGCCGCGCGCGTCTCCGCGACGGCCGCGTCGACGGCATCGCGCGCCTTGAGGCCGATCTCGCGCTCGCGACGGGCGAGCGCCGCCGCCGCCTCGCGCTGGGTCTCGGCGGCCGCGGCCGCGGCAGCCTCGGCCTCGGCCAGCCGCTCTGACTGTTTCACCAGCTCCGATTCGCGCGCCTGCAGCCGCGCGATCACCGCCTCCAGGCCCACGCTGGACTCGCCCGCCAGCGCCCGCGCCCTTTCAAGCAGCGCGTCGGGCAGGCCCATCCGCGCCGCGATGTCGAAGGCGTAGGAGCGCCCCGGCGCGCCGGTCGCGAGCCGGAACGTCGGCCGCAGCGCCTCCAGGTCGTACGCCATCGCTGCGTTCGCGAAGCGCGCGTCGCTCTCGCCCAGCGCCTTGAGGCTGTCGTAGTGGGTGGTGATGATCGCCAGGCCCGGGCGCCCCGCCAACGTCTCGGCCGTCGCCCGCGCCAGCGCCGCGCCCTGATCCGGGTTCGTGCCCGCCATCAGCTCGTCGAGCAAAACCAGCGTCGCGTCGCCCGCGCCGGCGGCCAGCCGCTCGCGCGCGGACAGGATGTCGGCGACGGCGGCCAGGTGTCCCGAAAACGTCGACAGATCGCCCATCACCGACTGGCGATCGCCGATCTCGGCGCGCACGTCGGCGAAGAAACCGACGCGGCTCGACGGATCGGCCGCGACCAGCAGCCCCGCCCGCGCCATCAGCGCCGCCAGGCCGACCGTCTTCATGAGCACGGTCTTGCCGCCCGCGTTCGGGCCGCTGACCACCAGGATCGGCGGACGGCCGTCCCCCAGCGCGACGTCGTTGGCGACCACGCTGGCGGCCGGGTGCGACAGCGCGAGCAGCGGGTGGCGCGCCGCGCGCAGGTCGACGACCGGCGCTTCGACGATCTCGACCGGACTGCCGTCGTAGGCCAGCGCCAGACGGGCCGCCGCGGCCCGCGCGTCGATCGCCGCCAACGCGGCCGCGGTCCGGCGCAGCGGCTCGGCCACCGCCGCGACGTCGGCGGTCAGCTGTTCGAGGATGCGCCGCGACTCCCGCCGGATCTCCAGCTCGGTCACCTTGAGCCGGTTGTTGACCGCGACCAGCGCGGTCGGTTCGACGAAGACCGTCTCGCCCGTGCGTGACGTGTCGTGCACGATGCCCAGGCCCAGCGACTTGGCGCTCGCCTTCAGAGGCAGAACGTAGCGCTCGGCGCGGATCGTGAAGAATTGGTCCTGCATCACCGACGCATACTCCTCGACACGCATCAGCTCCTCGATCGCCGTGCGGGCGCGTTCCTGCAGACCCTGCCGTTCGGCGCGTAGTCTCTCGAGATCCGGCGACGCCGTGTCGCGAATCTCGCCGGCCGCATCGAACGTGTCGTCGATGGCGCGCGCCAGACCGAGCGGCGGATCCAGCTCGCGCGCCAGCGCGGCCATCTCGGGGATCGCGACCGGCGTCGGTGCAAGCAGGTAGCGCCGCGCCGCCTCCGCGGTACGGGCCAGCTCCGCCACCGGGCGCAGCTCGTCCGCGCCCAGCGCCACGGTCTTCTCGGCCGACGCCAGCGCCGTCCCGACCTCGGGCGCCGCCAGCGAGGGCAGCGTCTCCCCCGCGCGCAGCAGGCGCGCCAGCTCCGCGACCGCCGCCATCCGGCGCCGCGCCTCGCCCACGTCGGCCGCGAACGGCAGCGCCAGACAGAGCGCCCGCCCCGCCGGCGATTCAGCGGCCGCGCCCAGTCGCGCCGTCACCTCGTCCCAGTCGAGCGCCCGCGCGTCGGTCGTCACGCGCCGAGTTCTACCGCTTTTCGGGCTAGATCGCCGCGTCGGCCCGCGCGCCGCCGTCCCGTGTCGCCAGCGCCATCTCGATGGTCCAGATCAGCTCATCGAGGTTGAGCGGCTTGACCAGGCAGGTGACCGCGCCGTACGACTCGGCCGACGTACAGAGATCGTAGGTCTCCAGGCCCGTCGCGATGATGACGGGCACGTCGGCATGGATGCGCCGGATCCGCTGCAGCAGATCGAGGCCGTGCATGCCTGGCATGTGCAGGTCCGTCACCACCAGATCAGGCCGGCCGTGCGCCACCTTCGTCAACGCGGTGAAACCGTCCGCCGCATCATCGACCTCGAACCCTGCCTGCGATAGCGCAAGCGCGATCAACTCGCGCGCATCCGGTTCGTCGTCGACCACCAACACCCGGGTTCTCGACTCCGCCTGGCTTCCCACGCCGCCTCCACACACTCGTGGACCTGCCCGGATAACGAGCAAGAACGAAACCAAGCGACAATCCTGAGGCTCGTTCCATTACGGGTTACGCGCCCGTAACTTCCCTCGCGCCCGGCCGTTACGCGTGTAGATTTAAGCGGCCTGATGATTGATGTCCGTAACTTGTCGAAGAGCTACCGCGTGCACAAGCGGGCGCCCGGCATCGTGGCCGCGCTTCGCTCGGTGCTCAAGCGCCGTTACGAAACGGTGAAGGCGGTCGAGGATCTGTCATTTCAAATCGCGGAAGGCGAGCGGGTCGGGTTCCTGGGCCCCAACGGAGCCGGCAAGACGACCACGCTCAAGGTCCTGGCCGGGCTGCTGCATCCGACCTCGGGCGAGGTTCGCGTCGGTACGTATGTGCCGTACACGCGCGATCCTCGCTTTCTGAAGCTCATCACGCTGGTGATGGGACAGAAGCAGCAGCTGCTCTGGGATCTGCCGCCGTCCGACACCTACGCGATGAACCGCGCCATCTACGACGTCCCGCGCGCGCAGGCCGACGAGACGGTGCGAACGCTGACCGAGCTCCTCGAGATCGGCGATCTCATCAGCAAGCCGACCCGGCAGCTTTCGCTGGGCGAACGGATGAAGTGCGAGCTGGTGGCGGCGCTGCTGCACCGTCCGCGCGTCCTGTTCCTCGACGAGCCGACCATCGGCCTCGACGTCTCGATGCAGGCGAAGATGCGCGACTTCATCCGCGACTACAACGAGCGCTGGGGCGCGGCCGTGCTGCTGACGAGCCATTACATGGACGACGTCGTCGCGCTCTGCCCGCGCGTGGTGGTCATCGACCGCGGGCGGCTGATCTATGACGGCGACCTGCGCGAGCTGGTACGCCGGGTGCGTCCCGACAAGCACGTCACGATCCGCCTGTCGAAGCCGGTCGACCGCGCCGACCTGGCCCGGCTGGGCACGATCGTCTCGGCGGACGCGGCGCAGGCCGTGATCGCGGTGCCGGCCGCGCAGGCCAGCGCCGTGGTGCGCGACGCGCTGGCGACGCTGCCGATCGTCGACCTGACGATCGAAGAGCCGCCGCTCGAAGAGGTGATGCGCGAGCTGTTCCAAACGCGCGGGCGCGAGCCCGGCGCGCAGGAGCACGTGGCCAGCGCCGACAAGCGGGCCAACGCGTGACCGCCACGGACGCCGCCCCGCCCCGCCGCACGATGGCGACCGATCTGGCCCGCGCCGTGAAGGCGTTCCCGACGCTGATGCGCGTCGGCGTCGCCGAGGTCGTCGCCTATCGCGCCGAGTTCCTGGTCTGGATCCTGACCACGAACATGCCGCTGGTGATGCTGGCGCTCTGGCACGCGGTCGCCGCCGAGGGACCGGTCGGGCGCTTCGATCAGGCCCAGTTCACCGCCTACTTCGTGGGCGTACTGGTGGTCCGGCTGGCGACCGGCAACTGGATGGCCTGGCAGATGTCGATGGAGATCCGCGACGGAACGCTGTCCGCCAAGCTGCTGCGCCCGATCCACCCCATTTACTCGTACGCCGCCGATCACCTGTCGGCCGTCCCGATGCGCATCGCGGCGGCATCGCCGATCGTCGTGGGCTTGATCGCGACGTCGTGGGCGCGCCTGCTCCGTCACGATCCGAGGCTGGGGCTGATCTTCGCGGCGTCGCTGGCCGGCGCGTGGCTGCTGATGTTCTTCTCGATGGTGCTGCTGGGGGCGCTGGCGTTCTACGTCGACAGCGCGATGGGGGTGTTCGAGCTCTGGATGGGCGTCTACGGCATCTTCTCCGGCTACCTCATCCCGCTCGAGGTCCTGCCCGGCTGGGTGGCCAAGCCGGCCAGCGTGCTGCCGTTCCGCTTCCTGCTGGCGTATCCGGTCGAGACGCTGGTCGGCCTGCTGTCGCCCGGGCAGGCCCTGCGCCAGCTCGGCGTGCAGTGGCTGTACGTGGCGGTGATCGGCGTGCTGGCGCTGCGCGTCTGGCGCGCCGGCGTCCGCCGCTACGCCGCCTTCGGTGGCTGACGTGATGCGCTCACCGGTCGGGTTGGTAGCGCGCTACGCCGGGCTGTTCGGGATCCAGCTGCGCATGTCGTCGCTGGCGGCGATGCAGTACCGCGTCGACTTCGTGACCCGAGGCCTCATCGCGTTCCTCTGGTCGGCGCTGACGCTGATCCCACTGCTGGTCGTGTTCGGCGTGCGCCAGAAGTTCGCCGGGTGGTCGTTCGGCGAGGCGCTGATCGTGACGGGGTGGTTCACGCTGTTGCGCGCGGTGCTGGAGGGTGCGGTCAGCCCCAGTCTGACGGCGGTGGTCGAGCACGTGCGCAAGGGGACGCTGGACTTCGTCCTCCTCAAGCCGGCCGATGCACAGTTCCTGGTGTCGACGGCGAAGTTCGAACCGTGGCGCGTGGTCGACGCGGTGGGGGCGCTGGCCATTTTCGGTTACGCGTTCGCCAAGCTCGGTCGCTGGCCGTCCTTCGCGCAGGTCCTGGCCAGCCTCCTGTTCCTCGGGCTGGCTATCCTGATCCTCTATTCGATCTGGATCCTGGTCGTCAGCGCGGCGTTCTGGGTGGTCAAGGTCGACAACCTGTCGTACCTGTTCGGCTCGCTGTTCGACGTCGGGCGCTGGCCGATCGACGTCCTGCGCGGCGTCTGGCGCGGGACGCTGATCCTGATGTTCACCGTCGTGTTCCCGGTGGCGCTGATGACCACCTACCCGGCGCTGGCGCTGCTCGGGCGGCTGGATCTGCGGACCGCGATGCTCGCGCTCGGCGGCGGGATCGTGTTCGCCATCATCGCCCGGCGCGTCTGGCGCCGCGCGCTGGCGATGTACACGTCCGCGAGCTCGTGACGGCCGCCGCCGTCACATGCAGGCGCCGCCGACCGGCACGACCTTGCAGGTGCTGGACGCCGCGTCGCACAGAACGGTGCCGAGGCAAGACGGCCCGTTCGTGGAACAGGCCTCGCCCGGCTTGGGCTGGGCGACACAGGTCGATCCCATGCACTCCGTGTAGCCGACGCACGTCTGCCCGCTGGCGCAGTCGCCCCCGGGCGCGACCCGGCGCGTGCACGTGACGGTCAACTGATCGCAGTAATCCCGGCCGTCGTCACACGACGAAAAGGCGACGCTGGTGCTGCAGGCGCCACCCGTGGCCGCCGGGCGGCGGCATGTTCCCATCCCGGTCCCCGAATCGAGATCGCAGTACAGCGGCGCCACGCACGGAATCGCGGCCGAGCAGGCCGCCCCGTCACCGGCCGTCGGGAGCTTGCAGGTCCCCGCCACCCCGGACACCGACGTGTCGCAGTAAGAGTCGCCCGCGCAGATCTCGCCCGACGCGCAGCTGCCACCGACTGGCACGGTGGTCGTCGTATTCGCCTGGCACGTTCCCGGGCAGCACTGGAGCGAACGCGAGCAGGTGAGGTCGGACGGCACACAGGAGCCGCCGCCGGCGCAATCCTCGGAGAAGAAGCAGGCGCCGCCGATCGCAACCGTCCCAGTGAACACCTGATCGCAGACGGTGCTGTTGCGATCCGGAACTGCCGCCAGCGCAGCCTGACTGCATTCGGCGCCGTAGAGCCGGTGGAGCAGGTCGGCACACGCCGTGGCCTTGGCGCCGTCGTACCTCACCTTCCCGGAGGCAATGTCCTGCTTCAGCGTGGCGAGGTAGTTTGGCTCGATCTTCGTCGTGGCCAGACAGGTCTCCATGTCCGGCATGTCGTTGCAGGCGACCTGGGCTCTACAGAGGTCGTCGATGACCAAGTTGACGAACTGGTCGAGATCGTAGAACTGCGGTCCGGCGCTGCAACCAGCCGCCGCTAGCAGCGATGAAATGACTAGTGCATCACGCCAGCGCCCGCGGGATCTCTCGCCCATCCAGCGATCATATCGACTTCCCGGCTGAGCTGGCGGCCAAAACCGCTAGACGGGCTGGGTGCGGACGGGCAGGCGCAGGCGCCGCTCCAGGCTGTACGGCCAGGGGCGCGGTATCGCGAGGAACATCAGTATCGAACCGAGCAGGCCGAGGTTCTTCGTGAAGTTGACGATGTCGTTCATGCGAAGCATCGGGTCACGGTCGGCCCAGAACGCGTGCATGATCAGCGTCACCGGTACGAGGAACAGCACCAGCGCGGCCACGCCGATGCGCGGGAACACGCCGAGCAGCAGCGACAGGCCGCCGATCAAGAGCAGCACGCCCGCCACCAGCACCGCCAGCGTCGGCGTCGGCACGCCGTGCATGGCTGCGTAACCCGCCATCTCGTGGGAATGGGTGAAGTGCTCGAAGGCACCCATCAGGAAGTAGCAGCCCGCCAGGATGCGACCGACGAGGAATGCTCCAGCCATAATCCGCCTCCTTACGAGGATCCACGTGCAAGCTAACCGCGGGCGGGGGCGCCGCAAGGACCCCGGCGGGCACCTCGGCCGCAAGCCGAGGCGCGGGCCCGGCCGCTCGGCCGTGGTTTGCGACCGCTCGGCCCGGTCGGCCCGCCGCAACGCCCGGCGTCGGCGACGATGCCGGAATGACGACACGACGTCCCCGCTGGGCCTGGCTGCTGTTTCCGCATCTTTCGTTCATCGTCGCCGCCAGCGTGCTGGCCGCGAACCGGCGCTTGCCGCCCATGGCGCTGGACGGCGGCCTCGACAAGGTCGGGCATTTCCTGCTGCTCGGCGGGCTGTCATTTCTGGCCGTCGGATTTTTCCACCGCGCCCGCTGGCTGCGCGTCGTGCTGGTGCTGGGCGTGCTCTCGGCGCTGGAGGAGGCGTCGCAGGCCTGGTTCCCGGCGCGAACGGTGGACGCGGCGGATCTGGCGGCCAACCTGCTCGGCATCGCGCTGGGCGGCGCGGCTGCCGCGTACCTCACCCGCCGCCGCGCGGGTTATGCTGCCGGCGCCATTGCGCAGACGACACGTCACAATTTTCCGCCCCCGCCGATAACCCGGGCCGATGACCAGCCGGATACCCGACGCCCCGTTGTTCGATCGCGAGATTGACCCCGCCGCCGCGGCCCGCGCCCTGGCCACGCGCTGGCGGGCCGGCGATCCGGGCGATCCGGGGCTGCTGGCCGGCTGCGTGCGGGAGCTCTCCCGGCTGCGCGCTTCGTGGCGACGCAACCCGGGCGCCTTCGACGCCGATACCGTGGCCCTGCTGCGCGAGATCGCGGCGGCGCTCGCGCAACCGTCCGCCGCGGCCGCCCGGGCCGTTCTCTCCGGGGTGTTCGGTTACGACGCGTTCCGCCCCGGACAGCAGGAGATCATCGATGCGCTGCTGGCGGGCCGCGACTGCGTCGGCGTGATGCCGACGGGGGCGGGCAAATCGATCACCTACCAGATTCCCGCGCGCGTCCTGGGCGGCACGACTCTGGTGATATCGCCGTTGGTCGCATTGATGAAGGACCAGGTCGACGCGATGGCCGAGATCGGGCTGCGCGCCACCTATCTGAGCGCGACGCTAGACCCCGACGAGCGACGTCAGCGCACGCGCGACCTGGCGGCCGGCAAGTACGAGCTCTGCTACGCGGCGCCGGAGGGGATCGAAGCCTCGGTCGGCCGTCTCCTGCCCGACCTCGACCTGCGCCTCATCGCCGTGGACGAGGCTCACTGCATCAGCCAGTGGGGTCACGACTTCCGGCCCGCCTACCGCAACCTGGCCGGGCTGAAAGACAAGCACGGCGGCGTCCCGGTCCTGGCGCTGACGGCCACCGCCACGCGCGAGGTGATCGACGACATCATCGCGCAGCTCGCGATGAAGAACCCGGCGCTGGTCCGGGGCAGCTTCTTCCGGCCCAATTTGCGGCTGTCGGTCTATCGCAAAGGCGCCGACGACGCGGCGGCCGAAGCCAATGGCGGCGCGCGCTCGGCCGGGCCCAAGGGGGTACGCGCGGCGATCGTGAAGCTGGTCGGCGCGCGGCGCGGACAGAGCGGCATCATCTACGCCATCTCGCGCAAGGCGTGCGAGGCGCTGGCGGACGTGTTGCGGGCGCGCGGCGTGCGGGCCGCCGCCTACCACGCCGGCATGGAGCCGGCGGCGCGCACCGCGGTCCAGGACGGCTTCGCGCGCGACGAGATTGACGTCGTGATCGCCACCATCGCGTTCGGCATGGGCATCGACAAGTCGAACGTCCGCTACGTGATCCATCGCGACATGCCGCGCTCGATCGAGAGCTATTACCAGGAGGTCGGGCGCGCCGGCCGCGACGGTCTGGCCAGCGATTGCGTGCTGTTCTATTCGTGGGCCGACGTGCTGGCGTGCGATCGCTTCACCGCCGAGCTGGAGCCCGACGAGGCGGCGCGGCAGCAGGTCCAGATCCGGCGCATGCACCGCTTGGCGGCGGCGAACGAGTGCCGGCATCGCCTGATCGCCCGTCACCTCGGTGAGCCGATGGCCGTGTGCGACACGTCGTGCGACGTCTGCGCCGGCTTCGACGTGCTACGCGACAGCGGCGCCGTGAGCGACGGCCCGGCCGCGACGGCGGCGACCACCGCCCAGGAACGAACCCCGGAGGTCGACGAGCTGTTCGGCCGGCTGAAGCTGCTGCGCAAGCAGCTGGCGACCGCCCGGCATGTCCCCGCCTACGTCGTGTTCAGCGACGCCACGTTGCTGCGGATCGCCGAGCAGCGTCCCGCCTCGGACCAGGCGCTGCTCGCGATCCCGGGCATCGGTCCGGTCAAGCTGCAGCTCTACGGCCAGGTGCTGCTCGATACGGTGGCCGGCGCGCCCGCGCCGACCGCCGACGGGTCCACGGCCTAGCCTCGCGCGCGGGCGGCCTGGCCGAGCAGACGCCGCTGGACGCTGACGATCGCCCCGACCTCCGCCATCGTTTCGACGAGCAGCTCGATGACGGCGCCGGCGATGCTCGGCTCGCCGTCGATGTGATTCCAGGCAGTGATGGCGAACACCGCGCCAAAGGACGCGAGCGCAGCCGCGGCGCCGCTACGCGCGATCCACCCGCGCAGCGGGTCCCAGAAAACAGCGCCGGTGAACCGCCGCCCGAGGGCGAGGCGCTGCAGCGCGGCCACGACGATGCCGACGACGCCCGCGAAGAGGCCGAACAGGCACCCGACTTGGAGGGATCTCGCGAAGATCTGGCCGGACGAGAAGGGCGGAGGCGCCGGCTGATTCGCCCAGCTCGCCATCGCCCGGGACACCGCCAGCATGCACCACGCCAGCCACTCGACCCATCCGACGAAGCCCATCTTCAGGACCATCGCCGCGCCCAGAATCGCCCACGACGCGCGCACGCGCCGGCGCCGAAATGCGTGTTCATTGCGGTCCATCGCTCGGCCCTTCCGACCGCCCATACAGCGCCGGCGGGGGCCGGTTGCGCGCCTGGGGGCGATGCGCGCCGGTGATGGCGGTCACCGGGTGGTTTCGCGGCCGCGCAAGGGTCGGTTATGGTGGAGACATGGCCCGCCGACAGCGCTCGTCAGGATGTAACAGACGCGCGGCGGCCCTGTGGAGCGCGGCCCTGGTCGGAGCCGGCTGCGGGCGCGGCGTCAGCCCGAACCCATGGCCGATGAGCGACGCCGGCGACGCGAGCGACGCCGCGCCCGACGACCAGCCCTGCCCGCTCAATCATGCGTTCGGTATACCGATCAAGGTTCCAGGCCTGAACGGGCCCAGCACCACCTCCGTGCTGTCCGTCCGGTTCACGTCCGACGAGCGGATCGCCTATCTCAGCCAGCTCCACGGAATCCAGGTGGACATCTACCTGGCCAACCGCGCGCGCCCAGCAGACCCGCTGGGTCCCGCATCGCCCGTCGACGAGCTGAACACGAACAGCGACGACGAATACCCGACGTTCACCGACGATACGTTCACGATCTACTTCGCCAGCACCCGGTCCGGCGGCTCGAGCCTGTTCGTCAGCTCGCGCACCGCGACGGTCTACAAGTTCTCCGACCCGGTGCAGCTCGGCGGCGATCTCCTGGTCGACAGCGAGGGCGCGCCGTACGTGCTTCCGGACGGCAGCGCCCTCTACTTTCACACCCATCGCAGCGGCAACTACGACATCTATCGCGCCCAGAAGAACGCGACGGGCTTCGACCCGGCGCAGCCGCTGATGCTCAACACCGACGCCGACGAGACGGCCCCCGTCGTCTCCCACGACGAGCTGACGATCTACTTTTCTCGACGGGGCGACCCCACCGGTCACGACGGCATCTGGATGGCAACCCGCGACTCGGTCGCCAATCAGTTCGGAATGCCCGTCCCGCTCGATCTGACCGCGCCCAGCTTTTCAAACGCCACGCCGACCTGGATCTCGCCCGACGCCTGTCGCCTCTATCTGCAGGAACAGGACAGCTCGACGGCCTACTGGGCGTTCGTCGCCGAACGAACGCCCTGAGGGCCCGGCGCTACGGTCCGAACGGGCTGTAGGCGTCGCTGGTTCCGATGGCGCGGATGAGCGGCCATTGGGACGCCACGCTCGCCAGCCATGAATCGGGCATCGTGGCGATCTGGTTGCTGCCGCCGCGCCCGAGGGGCGACAGGACGGTCACGGTCGACCAGCCGGAGGCGCCCACCAGCAAGATGTCGGAGATGCCGTCGCCGTTGTAGTCGCCCGCCACGACGTGAACGTGCTGGGCCTTCGCCGTGTCCGAGAAGGAGCCATAGGCCATGTTCGTGACGGCGAACGTTCCGTCGCCGTTCGAGTAGGCGAACGGCACCGTGTTCCAGTTCGCTCCGCCGGTCAGGGCGATGTCGGCGCGGCTGTCGCCGTCGAAGTCGCCCGTGACCGCGTAGGCGTGCTGGGTCGCGTAGATGGGGAAATCGGCGACCGTCTTCTGCACCACGGTGAAAGCGCCTCGGGTCGCGGTCGCGAACGCCACCGGGATCGTCGTCCACGGGCTGCCGTTCGCGGTGCCGCCCACCAGCGCGAGGTCGGTTCGCCCGTCCCCGTTGAAGTCCCCGGAGAGGAGCTGAAGCGTCGTCTGATCGCTGTTGTGAATGAGGGCTTCGAACGTGGTGCTGTTGCTGTCGGTGATGTTCGCGACCGTGAAGCTGCCGTCGCCGTTCGAGAACGCCACGGGAATCGAATTCCATGCCGTGCCACCGGCGATGGCGATGTCGCTCAGGCCGTCGCCGTCGAAATCGCCGGCGACCGGCTGCAAGACGCCGCTGGTGCTCGCCCAGCCGGCGAAGCTGTCGATCCCGATGTTGGTGATGTTGAACGAACCGCCCGAGCCGGTCGAGAACGCGACCGGAAGGCTCCCCCAGCCGCTGCCGCCGGTGACCGCCAGATCGGCGAGCCCGTCGCCGTTGAAATCACCCATGACCGTGCGCCCCTGCGTGGTCCAACCGGGGAAGTTGTCCTCCCATGCGTTGGTGGGATTGAAGACGCCGGTCGAGGACGAGTAGAAGCCGACCGGGACCGTGTTCCAGCCGTTGCCGCTCACGAGCGCGAAGTCACCGTAGCCGTCGCCGTCCACGTCGTTCGAGGCGCCGGGGCCGTGGGTCACACAGTTGTTGGCCGCGTTCGACCACATCTTCTGAATGGTGGTGCTGCCAACGGTGTCGGACATCCCGTTGCAGAGATCACCGATCTGCGTGCCGCACGAGCTCGGCTGCGAGCGATCCTGCCAGCCGCCTCCCATCTCGTCCGTCAGCGCCTCGATGATCTCGTGGGTTTCGGTTCGGGTGAACGCGTTGTACCAATTGGTCTCGGAGAAGAGACAATTGGGCACAAAGGGGTTGGGGGGGGCACCGCAGTTGGTGGTCGCGAAATCGGGCATGACCGAGTAGTACACGGTCTTGATGACGCGGAATGGTGGCGTGCCGACTATGTAGCTGTAACGCGAATTGAATGCACACCAGCTGACACACTGCCCGGCAACGGTGACGGTCGACGGGAAGTGCAGCACGTAGTGGTAACCGGTGCCGGCCCCCGGCAAACCGCCGTGCGTGATCTGATAGGTGAGCTCGGCCTGGACGTCGTTCTGCGAAAGGCTCGTCGCGGTGTTGTGGGGCGTGATCGTGATCGGCGCCTGGACATTCATCTGCGGCATCGCGTACTGCTTGACGAGCCACGCATTGAGGTCACTGATCTCCAGCTCGGTCAGTGAGTTCTGGATGGTCGACGTCGTCGTCGAATTCACGCTGCTGCCCCAGAACACCGGGACGACCTGGACCGCGGATGCGCGCGCGCCCCCGTAGGCGGTCAAGTGCGCCGGCAGCTTGCACCCGTTCAGGGTATCGATGTTGTTCGTGCCTGGAGAGGCGGGTCGGTGCAGGTGCGTGTTTCCGTCGGAGGTACCTGACACCAGCGCGCTTGTGACATCAGTGGACGCGCCGGGAGGCGAGGCCTCCGGGGGCTTCGGGGCGTCATCCGCGCACCCGATCAACGCCCAACCAGCAGCGACGAAGGACAACGAGCAAGGGAACAGAGCGGTCTTCATGGGTAAGCCTCCCGACGACGGATCGTTTGCAGGAGATCAGTCGGCTGACCGGTCTCCGAGACCCCATACGGTCCGACGCCCCGCGCTGGGCCGGTTTTTTTTCAGCCGTTC
>Ga0066903_100000089_pt1 | contig 41480 bp, 37 predicted proteins | sample PanSoiMetaGPlot1_FD_67491 | JGI IMG/M metagenome (GOLD analysis project Ga0066903, IMG submission 67491) | Tropical forest soil microbial communities from Panama analyzed to predict greenhouse gas emissions - Panama Soil - Plot 1 (version 2) | ecosystem: Environmental > Terrestrial > Soil >... | reverse complement strand
GGTGATGGCGGCACTACGGCCGGTGCTCGGCGACGAGGCGATGCGCTCGACGTCAGGTCTGTCGCGGGTGTCCGATCTGGGGGACCGCTTCGAAGTCGTCGCGCTCGGTCAGACCCGGCAATACGCCGATCCCGCCCGGGACTGCGCCGAGCGGGCGCGCGTCGCCGCCGTCTTCATCACGCTGGCGGTCAATCCACCGATGTTCGCGATGCCGCCGCCTCCGCCGCCGGCCACGCGAATCGTCGGGCCACCGCCGCCGCCGATCTCCACGGCCCGGCCGTCCGGTCCGACGGTCTGGACCAGTCTGGCCGCCGCCGGCCGCGTCGACGGCGGGTCGGGCGGTGCGTCCACTGACGTCGCCGCCGGCGCCGAGCTGCGCGCCGCTATCGGCCACGGGGCGCTGGGCGCCGTCGCCACCGCGGGCCTCCTCGCGCCGATCGAGAGCCAGCTGTCGTCGGTCGTCGTCCACCAGCAACGATTCCCGTGCAGCGTCTCCCTGATCGGACGTCGGGCGCTGTCGCGGATGGAGGGCTCGGCATCCGCGGGCGTCGCGCTGGTGCCGTTCACTTTGAGCGCGGACGGGCTGGCGACGCCGAAGTCCGGCGTGCGGATGGACGTGGGGGGGCGCCTCGCGTTCGAGCTGCGGTTCCCGGTCCTCGATCGCCGGCTCGCCCCGTTCGTCGACGTTCACGCCGAATACTTTCCGCGTCCCTACATGATCGACGTCGATCCGCTCGGCACCATCGGTTCGACGGGACGTCTCTGGCTGGGCGCGACGGCCGGCCTGTCGCTCGACGCCGGCCGGTGACGCGGATCGGATAGGCTGACCGCGATGGGGGAAACCGGGCGGAAGATCCTGATGGTCGGCGCGCTGGCGGCGCTGGCGCTGGCGGTCAACCATTTCCTCTTCCACTGGGTGCTGTTCACCGACGCCCAGCTGCACAGGGATCTGTTCCGTGGCTTCTGAGCAGCGGATTCTCTGGGTGGGGCCGTTCCCCTACGCGCGCCTCTTCATCGTGGTCGGCGCCGCGGTCGCGATCCTGCAAATTGTCGCCCTGGTGATCGCGTTGGTCCGGCGCTTCAGACGATCAGCGCCCACGCGTCCATCGTTGAAGGTGCAAGCGGTCGCGGGCGCCGCGCTGTTGATCCTGTTCGGCGCCGGCGCCGGCGCCATCCACGCGGCGCGAACCGTCGCCATGGACGCATTCGCACTTCATCGCGCGCCCTGGGACGCGGGCTTCGCGATCGTGGCGCAGGCGAACGCCTTTCCGACGGTCACGCGCGTCTGCCTCCTCGCGGCGCTGATCTTCATCGCGGGTCTGTGGCTGACGCTGGATGCGCGGCGCCGCGCGGGCGGCGGGCCGTCGCTTCCGATCGGCGCGATCACCGGCCTCGGGCTGCTGCCCGCGATCGCCGGCATCTGGAGCTGGGACGAGATGCTGGCCGACGCCTATCGCGCCTCGGTCGGGGTGCCGTTCGCGCAGTACCGGGCGCTGCTGGAGCGGGGCGCGGCAGCCGCGCGGGCGCGCCTGGAGCTTTTTGCGCGCGTCTCGAGCTTCACGATCGTCGCGCTGGCCGTCGTCGCGGTGGTTCTGATCTTCCGGTTGCGGCGGCGTGTGCCCGCGCCGTCAGACGACGCCGGGGCGGCGCTTTCGCGCCGGAGATCATTGCTGACGTCCGCGATCGCGCTGGCAATCGCGGTCGTGTTGGTCCTCGCCGTGAGTCCGATGCGCGCCGAGAACGGTCTTCGCTGGCCTCCCGCCCAGCAGGACGATGTCCGGTGGTTCAACGCCGGAACGCCCGATGTCGTCGGCCCGGACGCCATCACCGGCGGGCCGATCATCAACGTCTGGACAGTCGAGGGCGACCCGTCGAAGGCGATGATCGAGCTGGACCAGCACGAGGTGGCGGCGGATGCGCTGGTCAATCGGCTGTGGACGATGCGCCAGGAGTTCGCGCAGCGGCATCCCGACCAGGAATTCGACGGCGTCGTGGTGACGGTGGTGAACCGCGACGCCCCTTACCGCGCCGTTGTCTCGATGTTGCGGGCCGTGCACGACGCCGGCTACCCGCACCCGCTGTTCACGTTCACCCGTCACGAGAACGTCGAGCGGCCGGTGTTCGGGCGGCTGCAGCGACAGCGCGCCAGCGGCGCGCGCGTCACCCTGATCGACGCCACCGACGCAGCGTTCGCGGACGACCCGAAGGCGGGCGCGTCGGGGACGCTGGTCCGCCTCTCCGATTTCCACGCATACGATGCGCTCGCGCGCCGGATCGTGGAGCTGCGGCGGGCCGGTCAGCCGGTCGTGCTCGATCTGGCGGACCTCAAGTGATCGGGCCGGGGACGCGGCGAGAGCGCGCGCGGAGCGCGAGCGCGCCCAGCGACGCCAGCAGCAATCCGAGCAGCGGCGCGAACGCCCCCAGCGCCGGCGCCGGCAGGGCGGAGAGCGGGACGCAGGTCAGATTGGCGAACACGATGGTCGTGGTGTTGGCGGCGATCGGGAAGCTGTCGTCGAACCCGCTGCAGAGGGAGCCATTCGTCGACCGCGACACGACGTACACCGTGTAACCGTTCGCGGGCGGCAGTCCGGTCACCGCGAACTCGCCCGGCCCACGCGGCTCTTGAACGACCTCCGAAAATCCGATCGACGGATTGGAGATCTCCACCGAGCTCTCGAGCAGGATCGTCCCCAGCGGAATGCCGAGGTGAAGGTTCATCGTCCCGGTCTCGGTCTGCGCGTCGGCAATTGCCGGAATGGCGATCGTCAGGAGGACGAGGCTCGCGCGCCACATGAGTCCTCTCCCCGGCGCAGCAACTCCGGTGCCGTTCGCGGGCGCGCGGCGCGCGGCGATCTCGGCCCCGCGCGGCCCCTATCTCGTCGATTTTCGAAGGGCTCTCGTCGATTTTCGGTGCGTCGCCAGCTCTTGCATACTCAAAGGATGTGGGCGCACACTAAGGGGCTTCTCACGGAGCGGCGTCCGTGATGTAGGTGTCTGTAGCTTTTGGTGGAGGCGCCCGGATTCCTGTCGAAAAGACGCCGCGCCGCGAGGGTGCGAACATCATGAAACCGCCAGCGTTAACGTTAGCCGCGATCTGCTGCGCGACCCTGGTGGGCGGCGTCGCGTGCAACGGCGGCATCGGCGGCCACGGTTCGCCAGGCGGGGGCGGCATCACGGGCACCGGCACGGCCGGCAATGGAACGGGCGGTTCCGGTCAGCCGCCCGACCCGAACGCTGCGGGCGTTCTGCAGCTGCGGCGCCTGACCTCGCGCGAGTACCTGGCCACGGTGCGCGACCTGCTCGGCGACACGTCGCTGGGGGTCGGCGACGTTCCGGGCGAATCTGACGACCTCTCCAACAACGCGTTCCCGTTCCGGCAGCCGACCGCGATCGGCACGCTCGACGCCGCCAACCTGCAGGTCGCGGCCGAGACGCTGGCGACGAACATGTCGACCAAGCTGTCGACGATCCTGCCGTGCACGCCGGCCAGCGCGTCCGACGAGGCGAGCTGCGCGGGCATGTTCATCTCGACGTTCGGCCCGAAGGCGTTCCGGCGTCCGCTGTCGGCGACCGAAACGGGCACGCTGACGACGCTGTACCAGACCGGGCGCACGACACTGGCCCTCGACTTTAACGGCGCCATCGATCTGCTCTTGGAGGCGATGCTGCAGGCGCCCGGCTTCCTCTATCACTGGGAGATGGATCCCGGCCCGGCGATCAAGGACGGAGCGGTCGTGCAGCTCGGCAACTACCAGATCGCGAACCGCCTGTCGTACTTCCTGTGGGGCACGATGCCCGACAGCGCGCTGTTCGCGGCGGCCGCGAACGGGGAGCTCGCGACCGCCGACGGCGTGCAGACGCAGGTGACGCGCATGCTCGCCGACTCGAAAGCGCAGGCCTTCGTGGCGGACTTCATCGACGACTGGCTGGACGTCAACGTCATCTCGTCGCGGCCCAAGGATCCGAAGATCTACGCGATGTGGAACCAGGACCTCGCGACCGCCATGGAGAACGAGTTCCGCACCTATGGCACGACGGCGGTGCTGGGCACGGGCCTGTTCAGCGACCTTCTGACCGGTAACAAGTCGTCGGTCAACCAGGCGCTGGCGACGGTCTACGGCGTCAGCGGCATCACGGGCACCACCGCGAAGCCGGTCACGTTCGATGCGACCCAGCGGTCCGGCATCCTGACGCTGGCGGGATTCCTGACGATCAACGGCGCGACCGACGGATCGTCGCCGGTGCGGCGCGGGCACGCGATCTTCACGCGGCTACTGTGCGGCGTCGTTCCCGACCCGCCCGCGAACGTGCCGCCGCCGCAGCCGCCGACGCCGGGGCTGACGACGCGGCAGCGCTTCGAGATGCACGACATGAACGCCTGCACCGGCAGCTGCCACAGCACGATGGATCCGATCGGGTTCGGCTTCGAGCACTACGACGGGATCGGGCAGTGGCGGACCACCGATCAGACCCTGGCCGTCGACTCGAGCGGGTCGATCACGCTCGATGGCACGGTTCAGACGTTCCCCGACGCGATCGCGCTGGCTGGCTTGCTGGCGAATAGCCCGCAGGCGCAGGCGTGCTTCGCCAAGCAGCTGGCTCGCTACGCGCTGAACCGCTGGGACACGGCGGCCGACGCGGCGTCGATCCAGTCGGCGGCGACGGCCTTCCAGGCGAGCGGAAACATGCGCGACGCGATCGGCGGCGTCGCCACGTCGCGGACCTTCCGATACCGCGCGCCCGGGGCGGGGGAGGTGCTGCCGTGAGCATCCTGATCCGGACCTCGAAGACGCAGCTCAAGTACTCGCGCCGCGCGATCCTCAAGCGCCTCGGCGTCGGCGCCGGGTTCTTGCCGCTGCTGTCGACCGAGCGCGCGCGCGCCGCCGCGCCGAGCGGCTACCCAACCCGGTTCATCAGCATCACCTGGACGGACGGCATCTGCCCGCCCAGCTTCTACACCAGCACGTCCGCGGGGGCGCTGCCGGCGATGCTGCCGTCGATCCTGTCGCCGCTGCAGAACTGGGCCTCGAAGCTAATCTTGTTCCGGCACGCCACCAAGACGCAGAGCCCGTTCGACATCAAGGTGATGATGGACGTCGGTTCGACGTACGGCGGCCACTTCACCTATCCGGCGATGCTGACCGGCGGGGTCAGCTCACCCAACGGCACCGACGAGGTGCCGACCATCAACGCCGATTACCCGTCGATCGATCAGATGTTCGCCGACAACTTGCTGACGCAGGGGGTGGCGAACGCGGGGCTGAACGTCGGTTGCCGGCCCTACAAGAGCTACACCAGCTACCGATCCGCCAGCACGCCCAACACGCAGCAGAACGATCCGTACAAGCTGTTCACCAACCTGTTCGGCGGCACCGGCATGCAGCCGGCCGACATGAACGCCCTCATCAAGCGGCGCAAGAGCGTGCTCGACTTCTGCGGCGGCGAGCTGACCACCTTCGCCAAGAACCTCGGCACCGACGACAAGAACGCGGTGATGGTCCACCTGCAGTCGATCCAGTCGCTGGAGAGCCAGCTCGTGACGGTGACGGGGACGCCGGCCACCTGCACGCCGCCGACCATCACGCCGACGGGGCTGAACTTCAACACCGTCACCAACTATCCCAGCCACGTGACGTTCATGGCGGACCTGGTGGCGGCGGCCGTGATCTGCGGGAAGTCGCGGGCGGTGACGATGGACCTGATCGACAACGGCGGCGGCAACAGCCTGACGTTTCCGTGGATCAACATCCCGAGCCCCGACATGCACGCCATCGCGCACCAGGGTTCTTCCAACTACGCGCAGAAGGCGGTGATCGACCAGTGGTTCTACTCGCAGGCGGTCGCCGAGGTGGTGAGCAAGCTGGCGGCGGCCAGCGAGGGGAGCGGCACCGTCCTCGACAACACGGTCATCCTCGTCTGCAACGACATGAGCGAGGGCGCCGCCCACTACGTCGGCCAGATCCCGTTCGTCGTCATCGGCAGCGGCGGCGGCTTCTTCAAGACGGGCCGGCTGGTCACCTTCCCCAACCAGGTGCCGCACAACCAGCTCTTGACGTCGATCGTGCACGCGCTCGGCATGACGTCGGTCACCGGCGTCGGCGATCCGAAGTACGCGGGCAACGTCGACAGCGCCCTGACCACTTGATCGGGCAGCCGTGGCGCGCCTCGCTGGATTTGGCCTCGCCGCCGCGGCAGCAGTCGGTTGCGGCGGCTCCGCAGCGCCGGGCGCGGGCGCGATGATGGGTCGGCTGTCGGCGGGCGCCGGGCACACCTGCGTCGTCGTGCGCGGCGGCGCGGTCTCGTGCTGGGGATCGAACCCCGACGGACAGCTCGGTGACGGCGGCGAGACCGACTCGCCGCTGCCGATCCGGGTGCCGGGCCTGGGCGGCGTCCGAGACATCGCGGCCGGCAGCTATCACACCTGCGCGCGGACGGGCGGCGGCGCGGTCGATTGCTGGGGATGGAACGTGGGCGGCCAGATCGGCGACGGGATGATCGCGAACCGGCTGTCGCCGTTCCAGCTGCCGGACCTGTCGTCGACGGCGCTGGGGATGGGCAGCTACCACAGCTGCGCGATGATCGCAGACGGCAGCGCGCGCTGCTGGGGACAGAACGACGCCGGGCAGCTCGGCAACGGATCGATGTTGAACAGCGGGACGCCCGTCGGCGTCTTCTCGCTGCCGCCGTCGACGGCGATCGCGGCCGGCGGGCGCCATAGCTGCGCGCGGCTCGGCGACGGGACTGTGCAGTGCTGGGGCGGCAACGACACCGGCGAGCTGGGCGACGGCACAACCGCGGCGCATCCGTTTCCCGAGCCGGTCACGGGCGTCGCCGACGCCATCGCGGTCGCGGCCGGGTTCAACCACACCTGCGCGCTGCGGGCGGGCGGCGGCGTCACCTGCTGGGGCGCCAACGGCTACGGCCAGCTGGGCGACGGCACGATGACCGACAGCGCGCTGCCGGTCGCGGTGGGCGGGATCGACTCGGCCGTCGCGCTCGCCAGCGGCTACAACCATTCGTGCGTCGTGCTGGCCAGCGGCGAGGCGCGCTGCTGGGGCTGGAACGCCGCCGGCCAGCTGGGCGACGGCACGACGACGGACAGCGCGACGCCCGTCGGCGTCACGGGCCTCGCGCACGTCACGGCGATCGCGGGCGGTGGCTTTCACACCTGCGCGGCCACGGCCGACGGCACCGTCTCTTGCTGGGGATCAAACGATTCGGGCCAACTGGGTGACGGCACGACCGTGAACCACGGGACGCCGGCGCCGGTTCAAGGAGTCGATATCTGATGAAGAGAGCTCAACTCGTCGCAATTCTGCTCGCGGGTGTGATCGCCGGTTGCGCCGGCAACCAGGCCGGCCCACCGGCGGGGAGCGGCGGCACGTCGGCCGGCGGTACGTCGGCGGGCGGCAGTGGCGGTGCCAGCGGCGGCAGCGGTGGCAGCGCTGGCTCATCCGCGGGCGGCGCCGGCAGCGGGGGAACCGTGGGGACGGGCGGCGCCGCTGGGACGGTCACGACCGGAGGGAGCGGCGGCGGTGGCGCGAGCGGGACGGGCGGCAGCGGCGGCACGGGCGCCGGTGGTGCGGCGGCCGGGCAGGGCGGACGCGGCGGCGCGGGCGGGCGCGGCGGCGCGGGCGGTGCATCGGGCAGCGGTGGAACTTCCGGCACGGTCGGAACGGGCGGAACGACGGGCACGGGCGGCGCCGCGTCGGGCTGCGCCGGAAAGACGTACAAGCTGTGCGAGGACTTCGAGACCGGCAACGTCGGCGCGATCCCGCCCAACTGGAACGGGCTCACGGGCTTCGGCACCGACAGCATGCGCGGCGTCGGGCTGGCCACCGATCAATTCCACTCCGGCGCGATGGCGTTGAAGTCGAGCTCGATGGTGCCGGGCGAGCAGCGGATCCAGCACAGCCTGTCCGCGCTGGGCGCCACGGCGACCAAGCACTGGGGCCGCATCTTCTACAAGGTGATCTCCCCGTCGCCGAAGCCGGCGAGCGGCGCGGTCATCCACGTGACGATGGTGGCGCTGCAGGGGACCACCGAGAACCGCGTCGTCGACACCGTGGAGATGTCGAACGGCACGCACCAGTGGATCTTCAACATCCCGGACGATTCGTGCTGCACCGGCTCGAACTACAACTGGAGCTTCGACGCCAGCTGGCACTGCGCCGAGTGGTACGTCGACGTCTCCTCGCAGAGCTACCGCTTCTTCACCGACGGCACCGAGGTCACCATGATCGGCTTCACCGGCAAGGCGGCCGCCAAGATGTCGAACTACACGGCCCTCGGCGTCGGCACCATCTTCTACCAGACGCCCCCGTCGCCGTTCACGATCTGGTTCGACGACCTTGCGATCGACGACAATCAGATCGGCTGTCAGTGATCTTCGGCATCGACACGGCGAGCGTCGCCGGCAACAAGAGCCCGGACTGGACGCGGGCGAAGGCGCTCGGGCCGATCGGCTTCGCGCTCGTCCGGTCGAACTACGGCACCGCTCCAGACAAAGCCTTCGCGCGCGACTGGCCGCTCTTGAAGCAGGCGGGCCTGGTGCGGGGCGCATTTCTGTTCCTTCGTTTCCCGCGAAACGGAAAGTCGGTGCCACCGCCCGAGGCGCAGGCCGCGGCGGCGATCGCGACGATCGGCGATCTGGAGGCCGGCGATCTGCCTCCCGTGGTCGACGTCGAGTTTCCCGGCAAAGGCCGCTCCGAAACGGGACTGTCCGCGCAGGTGTGCCTCGACCGCATTCGCGCGGCGTGCGCGGCGCTGACGGATCGCTACGGCGTGCCGCCGCTCATCTACACGAGCGCGCGCGTCTGGCGCGACGACCTCGCCAACCTGCCGGCCACGGATCTCGGCGACTCTCCGCTCTGGGTTTCGCGGCAGTTCTTCAAGGCCGGGCCCGCGATTCGCGACGCTTCATTGTTTGCGAGCGGCAAATACGAACCGCCCGTGCCCGCCCCCTGGAGCGACGACGGCAACTGGTGGATCCACCAGTTCCAGGGAAACGCCACCAAGTTTCCCGGTTTCACCGGCCTGGTGGACATGAACCGTTTCAACGTCGCGTTCAAGGGCGCGCGGGGCGCGCGCATCGGTTGGGCGCAGCGCCGGCTCGGGATCGGCGAGACCGGTCGGTTCGACGCCGCCACCGACGACGCGGTCCGAACGTTTCAGGACGACAACGGCCTCGTCACCGACGGGGTGATCGGTCCCCGCACGTTCGCATTTCTCGCGCGCGTCGTGCGCTAACACCAACACGAGCGCAAACGCGGAGTTAGCGGCTACGACCGTCTGCTGTAAATCTCCCGCGATCGTTCCGTAAGTGAAATAACCGTTTCAATCCGCGCCTGCGTGCCAGTCCGCTGAAGGCATTGACTGATTCTTCGCCGCGAACCCCGATCGGGGTTGGGCACGCTTTTTTTCACACCGCCGATGGCGGTACAAGACGGCTTCGGTGGTGGCCATGGCGGTCAACGTTTTTCGCGCGTCGCCGCGCCTGCGAGAGCTGGCGCCCGCGTTGGTCGTCTGCGTCGCCTGCGTGGTGGGCGCGGCGATGGGCGACGCGCTGCGCTTCCCGGGCACCGACACCGCAATTCTCTATCCGCCCTACGCGGTGGTGACCGTGGCGCTGCTGCTGGCGCCGCCACACCGGTGGTGGATCTACCTCCTGGCTGGCACCTTCGGTTCGTTCCTGCCGCATCGATTGAACGGTTATTCCACCTCGTTTGTGCTGATGACCGAGCTCGCCAATTACGCGCGCGCGTTGCTGGCGGCCTGGGGCGTGCGACGCTTCGGCGATCCGCACCGGCTCGACACGTTGAGGGGGATGACCGTGTTTCTGCTGTTCGCCGTCGTCCTGGGGCCGCTGGCCGGCGCGTTCATCGGGGCGGGCGTCGTCGCGCTCCAGCACGGCGTCGACAGGTACTGGCTCGCGTGGAGGCATTGGTCGCTGTCCAACGTCCTGACCGGGCTGACCCTGCTGCCAATCATCCTACTCGCGCTCACCCGCCTGACCGGCCGATCGGCGGTGGCAAATCTGGTTCGCTGGCGCGAAGCGCTCGCGCTGCTGGTCGGGCTTTCGGTGCTCGGGGCGGCGGTGATGCTCGAGCCGGACACGATCGGCGCCAGCCTCTATGCGCCCCTGCCGCTGATGCTCTGGGCGGCGGTGCGCTTCGGCCCGGGTGGGACGAGCGTCGCGGTGCTGATCGTGGCGGTGCTGGCGATCGCGGGCGTTCTCGGCCATCGCGGGCCATTCGTCACCAATTCTCCCGAGGAAGGCTTGCTTCACCTCAAGCTGTTCCTGCTGGTGATCTCGGTCCCCTTGCTGCTCCTGTCCGCGTTGTTCCGGGAGCAGCGCCGGACAGCCGACGAGCTGCGCGCGAGCCAGGAACAGTACCGCGCGGTGGTCGAGGATCAGACCGAGCTGATCTGCCGGTTTCGTGCCGACGGTACGCTCACCTTCGTCAACGGCGCCTTCAGCCGCGCGATGGGCCGCATGGCGCCGGACCTGATCGGAAAATGCTTCTGGACATTCATCCCGCCCGAGTCGCCCGAAGCGCCGGACGCGCTGCTGGCGGGGCTGAGCCCAGGCAATCCGCTGACGACCTGGGAGCACCGGCTGCTCGACAACGACGGCGGCAGCCGGTGGGAGCAGTGGCGAATCCGCGCGATGTTCGACGAGGGCGGACGGGTCCTTCACTACCAGGCGGTCGGGCGCGACATCACCGAGCGCAAGCGCGCCGAGGAAGAGCACGCCATGCTCGAATCGCAGCGGGCGCACGCCGAGGCGCTGCGTGAGGCCGATCGCCGCAAGGACCAGTTCCTGGCGATGCTGGCCCACGAGCTGCGAAATCCGCTGGCGCCGATCGCGATGGCGGTGGAGATCCTGCGCCAGGTACCGTCCGACGACGAGACGATCGGATCCGCCCGCGACATCATCGGCCGGCAGACCGCCCAGCTGGCCCGCCTGGTCGACGACCTGCTGGACGTCGCGCGCATCACGAGCGGCTCGATCCAGCTTCGCCAGGAGACGGTCGATCTGGCGCAGACCATCGGCAGCACGCTGGAGATCAGCCGGCCCCTGATCGTCGCGCGCGAGCTGGACGTGGTGACCGATCTGGCGGGGGCGCCCCTGAACGTGAAGGGTGATCCGGTGCGGCTCGCGCAGCTCTTCTCCAACCTCGTGAACAACGCCGCCAAGTACTCGCGGGCGGGCGGTCGCATCGGTATCACGGCCCGGCGTGAGGGGGCCGAGATCGAGCTGTGCTTCGAGGATGCGGGCGTCGGCATTCCGACCGACATGCTGGAACGAATCTTCGAACCGTTCACGCAGGTGCAGCGCCCGCGCGACGCCGCGCTGGGGGGCCTGGGCCTGGGGTTGGCGCTGGTGAAGAAGCTCGTCGAGCTTCACGGTGGGACCGTCCGCGCCGAGAGCGGCGGGCCCGACCACGGCAGCAAATTCGTGGTCCGCCTGCCGGCGGTGTCACCGGCCGTCGCGCACGAGCCGGCCGCGGTCCGCGCGCAGCCGATCCGCACGGTCGAACCGCCCTGGCCAAGTGAGCCCTCCGCGCTCCGCGTCCTCGTCGTCGACGACGTCGTCGACGCCGCCGAGAGCCTGGCGGGCGTTCTCCGGCTTGAAGGTGACGTGGTCGACGTCGCGCATGACGGCCGCACGGCGCTGGAGCTGGCTGCGCGGCACGCGCCCGAGGTCGTGTTCGTCGATCTCCAGATGCCGGAGATGGACGGACTGGAAGTGGGGCGGCGATTGCGCGCTTCGGTGGACGCGCGCCGGATGCTCCTCGTGGCCGTGACCGGCTTCGGCCAGCCCGACGATCACCGGCAGACGGCGACGGCCGGTTTCGATCACCATCTGACCAAGCCGGTCGATCCGGGGACCGTGCGCGATCTCCTCGCGCGGCGTCGCCGCGCTCACCCGCTGGCGGATGCCGCGGAGTAACTCCGGGAACCAGGAGACGCGCGACGTCTTGACCAAGACGTTACTTGCACACAATCGACCCGATAGCTATCTTGCCGCGCGCGATGGAGCGCGTGGTCGTGGCGGATGACAACCCGGCGATGACGTCAGTGATGACGCTCGCGCTGCGGATGTGGGGATGGGAGGTCATCGTCGCGCACGACGGCTTCGCCGCTGTTGATGCCATCCGCAAGACGAGGCCGGCGGTCGGACTGATCGACATCGGTCTTCCCGAAATCAGCGGGCTCGAGGTGGCGCGCCTGGTCCGGACGCTCGAGGTGGCGCCGCGTTTGCTGGTGGCGCTGTCCGGCTACGGCGAGGAGACCGACCACCTTCGCTCGCGCGAGGCGGGGTTCGATCACCATCTGGTCAAGCCGATCGATCCGGAGCGCCTGCGTGCCATCATGATGGCGGCGCGGTTACAGACGCCCGACGATCGAAGCGGCGCGCGGTCGCGGATCTCGCTGTAGGTCAATCACCGATTCTGCTCTCCGGAAGGTGCCGGGCGGGCAGGGGCGTGCTCAGATCGCGTGCCCATGAGAGGGCGAGACACAGCGGCGGTAGGGGAGATCGAGATCGATGGTGCGTCCACGGCGGTGCGCCGGTCCGGCGCGCGCGGGTCGAAATCGTCGGGGCAGCTGACCTCGGCGATCGTGCACGAGATCCGCACCCCGCTGGCGGTGGCGCTGATGTACCTGCGGCTCGTCGAGGACGAGGCGGGACCGCTGGTCAAGGAGTCAGTGCGTGACGGGTTCTCGATCGCGCGGGCCGAGGTGGCGCGCCTCGATCGCCTGTTGACCGACCTCGTCGACTTGCACCGTGTCGGCCACATCCTGGTTCACGCGAAGCTGGTGGACGCGGGTCGGGTCGTGTCGGATGCCGTGCGGCGGGTGCTCCGGGATCTGAACGCCGGGCAGGTGACGATCGAGCTCGGCGCCTCGGATCTGCTCGACTGGTGGGATCCCAGCGTGCTGGAACGAATCGTCGGAAGTCTGGTGCTGAACGTGGCGCGCCAGAGCGAGGGGCGGCCGGTCTCGGTCAACGTCGATCGCGTCGGGGCCGATCTGCGGATCCTCGTTCATGACGGCGAACCAGGCATGCGCGCCGACGGCGCCGAGCGGGCGTTCCGACGCAGGCTGGGCCCGCGCAAGGCGCGCGCCGGGACGCTGGACATGAGCCTCTGGCTCGTCCGCGAGCTGGCCGAGGCCCACGGGGGGGGCGTGACATCCGGCGGCCGAGACGGCGCCGGCGTCGTGTTCACCGTGTCGCTGGGTCCGCACCGACCCTGAGATCGGTCTCGGCGACGGCTGCCAGCTCTTCGACCGCCTCGATCAGACGCTGCGCCGTCATCGGCTTGGCGAGGTACGAATCGAATCCGGCGTCGATCGCGCGCGTGCGATCTTCGTCGCGGGCGAAGGCGCTGACCGCGCAGGCCGGGATCGCCTTCGCGCCGCGGGCGCGCCGGTCCTCCCCGACCCGCTCGATCAGGTGGTACCCGTCCATACCCGGCAGGCCGAGGTCGCAGATCATGACGTCGGGTCCGCCGTCCGAACCGTCGCCGGCCTCGAGGAGGGAAAGCGCTTCCGTGCCCGAACCGACGCCCACGACCGCGGCTCCCGCGCGCTCCAGTGTCCAGCGCATGATGTCGCGCATGTTCTCGTCGTCTTCCACGAGCAGCACGGTCAGCCCGTTCAGCGCGGTCGCCGCCGCGTCCGCGCCGCCGGTCGTCTCCCTGGTTTCCCCGTCCGACGCCGCATCCGGGGTGATCCACGGCATGCGCACGATGAATACCGCCCCGCGGCCGGGGCCGTCGCTCTGGCCCTCGATGATTCCGCCGTGCAGCTCGACGAGATGGCGGCAGAGGGCGAGGCCGACGCCGAGGCCGCCATAACGCAGGCGCTCGTGCGTGTGCCCCTGCCGGAAGCGCTGGAACAGATGGGGCAGGAAGTCCGCTTCGATGCCCTGTCCCGTGTCGGCGACCATCGCTTCCAGCTGGGCGTCGCGCCGGCGGACGCGCAACCAGACGTGGCCCCCCTCGGGCGTGAACTTCACGGCGTTCGACAGCAGGTTCCACCACACCTGCTGTAACCGGCCACGGTCGAAGACGGCTTGCCCGAGGTCAGGCGTGACGTCGAGCTCGACGATGACGCCCTTCGCGCGCGCCGTCGGCCGGATCACCTCCAGCGCGGCCCGGGCGACGTCCTCGACGGAGTTGCTCCGGCGATCCAGCTGCGTCCGTCCCGACTCCAGGCGCGACAGATCGCGGAGGTCCTCGATCAATTGCAGCTGGCTCTCGGCGCTCAGGACGATCGCGTCGACCGCGTGGCCGACGTCGTGCGGGGGGACGTGGCCGTCGCGCAGCGCGCGCCCCCAGAGCAGGATCGGCGCCAGCGGCGTGCGCAGCTCGTGGCTGAGCGTGATCAGGAACTGGTCCTTGGCGCGGTTGGCCTTCTCCGCCTCGGCTCGCGCCTCGCTGGTGGCCGCCAGCAAGTGCTCGCGTTGCCCGTGAAGCTCCTCCAGGTCCTCCAGCATCGCGCGGAGCCGCTCCTCGCTCTCCCGCAACGCCGCGGAGGAACGGACACGCTCCGTCGTCTCCAGCGCCGTCACCAGCGCGCCCGCGATGGCGCCGCTCTCGTCACGGAGCGGGCTGTATGACAGCTCGAACCAGACCTCCGCGGCCGTCCCGCCACGCATCATCCGATAACGGGCGTCGACCTGCCGGACGGTCTCGCCCTTCGATACGCGATCGAAGATCGCCGAGACGCCGCTCCAGTAGTCGCTCCAGGTCTTGCGCGCCGGCTGACCGAGCGCCGCCGGATGCCGGGCCTCCTCGAGGATCTCGCGATACGGGTCGTTGTAGATCTGAATCAGATCCGGGCCCCACATCACCATCATCGGGAAGCCGCTGGCCAGCGCGAGGTCGACGACCGTCTTCAGCGACTGCGGCCAGCTTTCGATGGCGCCCAGCGGCGTGTTCGCCCAGGCGTGTTCCCTCACAAGCGCTGCCATTTCGTCCTCTGCAAAAGGCCACTGCACGCGGGGATTTTTGATCGGGCGGGGCCGTTCTTCAAACCCTGGTGATAGGCTGCCGCCATGGGACGCGGCGGGTCGCCTCGGGCGGCCATCGGGGTCGCGATCGCGCTGATGGGGATCGCGGCCCTGGAAAACACGGTCGCGCCGTGGGCGCCTTTCTATTTCGTCTATGCGGCGCTGACGGTGGCGCTGCCGTTCGCGCTCGGGGCTGTGACCGTCGGGAGAATCCCGATTCCCCGTCTGCGTTTCTGGATTGCCGCGGTCGTCATCGCCGTCTTGGGGCAGCTGGTCTTCCGCGCGCTTGTCGCGGCCGCCGACCTGCCGGGGATGTTCGCGCCGGTGTTCGCGACCGCGGGCGCCCGCTTGAACCGCTCGCCCGGCGCGGTCGCGCAGGCGTATCTACTGTTCATCATCGTTTGGGCGGCGCTGGGCGAGGAGCTGTTCTACCGGGGTTACCTCCAGGCCCGCCTGCGACGGCATTTTGGCGCGACCGCCGCCATCACGGTCGCGGCGGTGCTGTTCGCGGTTCGCCACTATGTCCAGGTCCTACTGGCGTGGCCCCACATTTTCTGGGGTTCCGCCACGATCTGGGTCGGCGGCGCGTTCATGGTCGGCCTGGCCCTCGGCTGGCTGTACGAGCGGAGCGGGTCGCTGCTTCCGCCAATTGCCGCTCACTATCTGTTCAATTTGCTCGGGTGACGCGCGCCACGCTTGACAGCGACGCGCCGTTTTTGGAACCCTGCCGACTCCGCGAGGCCTGCGATCGCTCCGCGCGCCCGCGGATTCATGATGGTCGATCGAAAGCTCTCCTCATCAGCCGCGGCGGCGGGCGTCGCGGCGCGGGTTCTGCTCGTCGCCCTGGCCTATTACGCGGGGGCGCAGATCGGCTTCCAGCTGAAGTTGCCGTCGATCCCGACGTCGATCTTCTGGCTGCCCAACGCCACGATGTTCGCGGTTTTCATGCTGACCCCGCCGTCCCGCTGGTGGGTGTACGCGCTGGCGGCGCTTCCGGCTCACGTGGCCGTCCAGGTGGCTCACCACGTGCCGCCCGCGACGATCGCGCTCTTGTTCGTGAGCAACCTCGCCGACGGCGCGATCGCCGCGCTCGCCATCCGACGCCTGTCGCGCGGACGGGCACCGTTCGAAGGATTCCGGGAAGTCGTCCTATTCCTGGTGTTCGCGGTGGCGACGCCGCTCGTGGTGTCGTTCGCCGATGCCGCCGTCGTCACCTTGACCGGGTGGGGCAGCGACTTTCATCTGATCTGGCACACCCGGTTCCGATCGAACGTGCTGACGAACATCATCTGGGTGCCGGCGGTGGTGATCGGCGCGACCCGGGGCGTCGCCTGGTTCAAGGCCGCGCGCTGGCCGGTGCTCTTCGAGGCAGGGATGCTGGCGCTGGGGCTGGGGGCTGTCGGCCTCAGCATCTTCGGTCCGTTCGCGCCGCATGTGGTGACGGTGCTGTTGCTGGTGCCGTTCCCGCTCCTCCTGTGGGCCGCGGTGCGGTTCGGCGCGGGCGGCGTCAGCGCGGCGCTGCTCGGCATCGCGTTCCTCGTCATCTGGAACGTCGCCCACGGCAACGGGCCGTTCATCGCGTCGCCGCCCGTGCGGGCCGCGCTGCCGATCCAGCTGTTCCTCACCTTGCTGTCGGCGCCGTTGTTGTTGCTGGCCGCCTTGCTGGAGGAGCGGCGCCGGATGGAGGCCGCGGTCACGGAGCGGGAATCGCAGTACCGGAGCATCGTCGAATCGACCGGAGACGGCGTCCTGGTGACCGACCTCGACAACGCCGTCGTCGCCATGAATCCCGCCTTCTGCCGGATCGCCGGCTATCGCTCGGATCAGCTGACGTCGTTGCACCCGCGAGATTTCCTTCACCTCGACGATCTTCAGCCGTTCGATGCGTACCTGGCCCGCACGGCGTCGGCGGACGTGGTCGCGGCGGGCGTCATGTGCGTGTGCTCGGACGGCCGCCTGACCCGGCTCGAGCTGCACGGCAGGCGATTCAGCTATGGCGGACGGGTGCACGTGCTGTCGGTCGTCCGGGACGTGACCGAGCGCGAGCAGTCCCTGCGCCTGCTGGAACAGAAGGTCGCCGAGCGGACGCGCGAGCTGTCGACGCTGCTGGAGATCTCGAACATCGTCGCCTCGAATCTTCAGCTCAAGCCGCTGTTGCGCGTCGTGCTCGAGCAGATGCAGGTCGTGCTCGGTTGCGCCGGGGCAACGGTGCTCGTCGTCGATGGCGAGGAGCTGGTGATCCTCGACCATCGCGGCCCGCTGGCCGGCGAGGCCGTCGCCGGCGCGCGTTTCCCCGGCCGGCAGATGATCGCGTGCGCGCAGGAACGGCGCGGCAGCCCGGTCATCATCGGCAACCTCTGGGGCGACAGCGGGCCGGCCCAGGCGTTCCGCGACATGGCGCCTGCCGGCCTGACAGAGCTCCTGATCAGTGCGCGCTCGCTGCTGCTGGTGCCGCTGCGGGTCCGCGACCGGACCATCGGCTTTCTGCTGCTCGACAGCGATGAGCCGGATCGCTACGGCACCCGCGACGGCACGCTGGCGTGGGCGCTCGCCAACCAGGCCGCCGTCGCGATCGAGAATGCGCGGCTTTACGACCAGGCCCGGGAGCTGGCGGCCATCGAGGAGCGGCAGCGGCTCGCCCGCGATCTGCACGACTCGGTCACCCAGAGCCTGTACACCGCGTCGATGCTCGGTCGCATGCTGCCCGCGACGTGGGAAACGGACCCGCGCCAGGGCCGCGAGATGCTCGGGCAGCTGGGCGAGGTGACGGACTCGGCCCTCGCCGAGATGCGGACGCTGCTGCTCGAGCTGCGGCCGGCCGCGATCCTGCAGTCCAGCCTCGACGAGCTCTTGCTGCGCCTGGTGCAGGCGCTTCGCAGCCACGTCGAAAAACCGATCCAGGTCGAGATCGAGGGCGCCGCGGTGTTGCCGCCCGAGGTCCATCTCGGGTTCTATCGCCTGGCGCAGGCGGCGCTCGGCAACGTCGTCCGCCACGTCTCGGCGGCGCAGGCGCGCGCCAGCCTGGCGCTCGCGCCCGGCGAGGCGAAGCTGGTGGTCAGCGACGACGGAGGCGGGTTCGACGTGTCGCGCATCGGCGCGCGCCGGGGCATGGGCCTCGAGATCATGCGCGAGCGCGCCGCCGCGATCGGAGCCCACCTCCAGATCGACAGCCTGGTCGGGCAAGGAACGACCGTGACGGTGCGGTGGCCGGCCTGATCTGGCCGCTGCCCATCCGGCGGCTTACAACTGGGCCATGACAACGAGCGCGAGCCGGAGAGGTGTGCTGCGGGCCGGGACCTTTCTCGGCGCTGCGATCGCCGGCGCGACGGCCGCGGCGGCGCCGTCCCGCGACAAGAAGAAAAAGGACGAGGCGGAGGAGATCGGGCCGGGGGAGGACCTGATGCGAGAGCACGGTGTCCTGCGCCGTGTCCTTCTGGTCTACGGCGAGGCGGGCCGGCGTTTGCAGCGGGGCGGCGATCTGGACGCGGACGTCGTCCAGAAAGGCGCGCGCCTGATTCGCAAGTTCATCGAGGACTATCACGAGCGCCAGGAAGAGGAGATGGTGTTCCCCCGGTTCGAGCGGGCGCACAAGCTCGTCGAGCTGGTAGCGGTCTTGCGCGCGCAGCACCAGGCGGGGCGCAAGCTGACCGAGCGCATTCAGACGCTGGCGACGGCGGCTGCGATCAAGGACGGCGCCCAGCGCCGGCAGTTGCAGGCCGCGCTGGACGCTTTCATTCAGATGTACGAGCCACACGCCTCGCGCGAGGACACGGTGCTGTTCCCGGCGCTGCACGAGATCACGAGCCGCTCGGAGTACGGCGCGCTGGGCGAGGACTTCGAGCGGCGCGAGCACCACACCTTCGGCGCGGACGGCTTCGAACAGGCGGTCGCGGAGGTCGATGCCCTCGAGAAGTCGCTCGGCATCGAGGACCTGGCGCGCTTCACGCCCCGGCCCTGAACGTCAGAGCCGCTGGCGCAGTCCCTCCGACGGGATCTGGACGCGCGGGTGCGCGACGCGGCGCAGGCGGAACCCGAGCACGATCATCATGACGCCGAAGAGCAGCGCGTACGCCCCCAGCCACCAGACGACCGCGAGGCCGCCCGCGAGCGGCCGGTAGAACATCAGGAACCCGAGCGCGATCGACAGCACGCCGCCGATGCCGAGCGCCCATTCATGCGCGATCAGCTTGCGCAGTCGGACCGCGCTGACGATCTCGAGGATGCCGCTGGCGATCGCCCAGACGCCGATCGCCCAGACGAAGGCCAGTGCGGTCGATGCCGGCCACAGCACCGCGACGGCGCCGACCGCGATCGAGATCAACCCTTCGAGCAGCAGTGCGCCCCAGCTCTCGCCGGCGCGGCCGCTGCGGGCCGCGGCGATGACCGTGGCGATCCCGCTGATGAACGCGTAGCACCCGAATACCAGCACCATGCTGAACGCCATGGCGCCCGGTCGCGCGAACGCGACCAGCCCGAACAGAACACCAATGACGCCGCGGAAGACGACCCAGCCCCACCGCGACGCCAACCCCACCGTCTCTTTGGCCTCGAGCATGATTCACCTCCGGCTTGCCTGACAAGAAGCTAGGCGCGCTGATCGCGAATGGAAAGCGGGCGCGGCTCGACCAGCGCGCGGTAGAGCAGGCCGCCGGCCCCTCCGCCCACGAGCGGCGCCAACCAGAACAGCCAGAGCTGATGAACCGCCCAGCCGCCCGCGAACAGCGCGACGCCCGTGCTGCGCGCCGGATTCACCGATGTGTTGGTGACCGGGATGCTGATCAGGTGAATGAGGGTCAGCGCCAACCCGATCGCCAGCGGGGCGAAGCCAGCCGGCGCGCGCTGCGTGTCGGTGACGCCCATGATGACGAGCAGGAATCCGCAGGTCAGCACCAGCTCGCAGACCGCCGCCGCCGGCAGCGCGTAGCCGCCCGGTGAGTGGGCGCCGTAGCCGTTGGCGGCGAACCCCGCGGCCGGGGTGAAGCCCGGCGCGCCGGATGCAATCGCGTACAGCACGCCGCCCGCCAGCAGCGCGCCCGCCACCTGCGCCGCCACGTAGGCGGGGACGTCGCGGCCGGGAAACCGGCCGCCCAGCCAGAGCCCGACGGAGACGGCGGGGTTGAAGTGCGCGCCCGAGATGCCGCCCAGGGCGTAGGCCATCGTCAGAACGCTGAGGCCGAAGGCGAGCGCGACGCCCGCGAAGCCGATGCCGAGGCCCGGAAACGACGCCGCCAGCACGGCGCTGCCGCATCCGCCCAGCACGAGCCAGAAGGTTCCCACCATCTCCGCGATCGATCTTCGCCCCAGCGTCATCTGCGCACCTCCTCGGAATGTCGAACGTCGTCTCGGTCCGACCTGCGATCAGCGGCGGACGTCGGGGTCGTCCCGGTACTCGTAGTCCGCCGTCTCGTCGCGGTCGCGCGAGCCGGCGGCCTTGCGCGTGTCCTCGACCTCCGCCTCTTCGTGACGCAGCAACGCCGACCCTTCGCGATCGACCGAACGCGCGACCGTCCGCACGACCAGCTCCTCCTCCAGGTACGGGCGCTTGCTCACCCGGACATCCTCCTCGTACAGCGGCACATCGACGGTCTCTTCCTCGAACGGAACGTCGCCCGTCAGGGGCGCCTTGCCGCCCGCGGCGACGTGTTCGATCACCACATCCTCACGCTTCACGGGGACAGAGAAGTGCTTCTCCTCGGTGCGCACGGTCTTGTGGATGCGCACGTGACCGGATTCGCGCGCGACCTTCTCGATCCCGATCTCCTCGCGCCGGAGCGGGATCCGGATCTCGTCTCGGTCGGCCGAGCGTGGCGTTTCCGCGGCTGCGGTGACGGCGCGCGCCGCGGGCGCGCTTGTCGCGGGCGCGCTTGTCGCGGCCATGGTCGCGGCTGCGGCCGCCGCGGGCGTCTCGGTTTTCGCGGTCACCTCCTCGAGGTTGCGCCCGCGCAAAAAATCACTCAGCGCGTAGCGGATCGTTCCTCCCGCGATGTCGGTGATGTGGTCGTAGCGAAGCTCGTAGTCCTTCGGGAAGAAGACGCCCTTCTCGACCACGAAGGTCTCCGCGTCGCAGCGAATGACCTTGCCGATGCGCTCTCCCTGTGTTCCGACGACGAACATTCCGTTGCGAACGGTCTCCTGGTCCCACCTCATCGGGCACCTCCTTCCGCGTGCAAAAAGTTAGTGCAACTTCGAGGCCCGTACACCGCGGCCGAATCACGTGGCGCGCCTGATGCAGCGCTTGTCGGTGGAAAGCGAGGTGAGCTCATGCCGCAAACGACTTCGATAACGCCCGATCTGATGGGGATCGTCAGCCGCCAGATCACGCCGGACGTCATCCGCAACGCCGCGTCGCAGTTGAGGGAAGACCGCGGCTCGACGGCGACGGCGCTGACCGCGGCCGTTCCATCCGTTCTGACGGCGCTCTCCGATGTCGCCAGCTCGGACAGCGGGGCGCGGCACCTCAAGGACGTGATCGACGAGAAACGCCGTTCGACTTTGTCTGAAGACGAAGATCGGTCGTTGTTTCCGTCGGGCGCGACGCCGGCGAGCGAGCACGCGGCGAGCCTGATCGACGACGAGCTGGGGCCGCGATCCTCGTCGATCGCAGCGGCGGTCGCCAGCACGAGCGGCATCAAGGCCGATTCGGCTCACAAGTTGATGGGCGGCGTGGCCACCGTTGCGGTCGCCGCGCTGGCCAAATCGTCAGGAGGTCTGGGCCCGGGCGCGCTGCAGACGCTGTTTCGCGAGCAACGCGGGCAGTGGGTCCGTCGCCTGCCGGGTCCGGTCGCGTCCCTGTTCAACGGGCACAGTCGGATGGCGGTCGCCGCGTCGGAACGTGGTTACGACGAACGGATCGTCACCGGTCCGGCGATCCGCGAACTGGAGGCGCCCCGGCGAAGCTGGGTGATCCCGGTGATCCTCGTGGCGCTGGCGCTGCTGGCCATCCCGCTGCTGCGCGGGCTGCGGCGACCGGCCCCGACGAGGCTGCCGCCGCCGCCGGAGCTGACCCAGCCCGTGCCGCTTCCGAGCGCGACGCCGCCCATCGAGACGACGCCCGCCCCGGCCCCCGAACCCGAGGTGGCCGCGCCGGCGCCCGAGACGAAGGGGATTGAACCCGGGAGCCTCGAGGACATGGCCGCCTTCCTGGGCGCGCGTGGTGAGATGACACCGCAGGCCTTCGCGCCGACGCCGCTGAACTTCCCGTTCGCCTCGGCGAAACCGACCCCGGAGTCGATGAAGACCATCGACGACATCGCGGGGGTGCTCAAGGCCCACCCGTCGGCGAGCATCCGCATCGAGAGCCACACGGACAACATCGGCACAGCGGAGTCGAACCTCGATCTCTCGCAGGCGCGCGCCGAGTCGATGAAGAACGAGCTCGTCGACCGCGGCGTGGACGCCTCCAAGATCGAGACCGCCGGCCTCGGCCAGGAGACGCCGATTGCTAGCAACGACACCGCCGAAGGTCGAGCCAAGAACCGGCGCAGCGAAATTGTCGTTACCGGTCGGTAGTCCGATGATCCGATCCGGTAAGTGAACCGTCCGGTCCGCAATCCTGACGGGGCGGCGCGAATCAGGCCGGGGCCTTAGGGACCGAGCGCGCGCCGCCGACCCAGATCAGGATCATGAGACCCATCATCCAGGATGTGTTTCAGGTCCTGCTCGCGGTGCTGATACCGCTGGCGTCATTCACGACCGGGCTGCGGGCGCCCAGAGCCGGGGAGGGCGAGCGGCGCCTCTGGCGGCGGCCGGGGGCGCTCACGCGCGATCTGGTGGCGGTCCTGATCCTGGTGCCGCTCTGGGTGGTGATGGTCGTGCTGCTGCTGCCGCTGTCGCCGGTCATTCGCGGCGGCCTGCTTGTCGCGACGCTCGCGGTCGGCATCGGCCCGGTCGCGGCGATGAAGCGGATGGGCCCGACGACGCCCGCGGCGCGCGAAGCGCTGGACCTGAACCTGATCGTCTTGGTGCTCAGCCTGGCGTTCGTCCCGATCGCTTTTGCCGCGCTGGCCGCCGCCTTCCACAGCGACGTTCAGATCGGCGTCGGCGCGGTCGCCAAGGTCGTGCTGGGGCGCGCGCTGGTTCCGCTGCTGGTGGGATTGGGTGCGGCGCGCCTTTCGCCGCGGTTCGCGAGTGCGGTCGGGCCGTGGTTGTCCAAGATCCTCACCGTGTCGCTTCTGGTCTTGGTGCTCGCGGCCCTCGCCCTCACCTGGAAAGCTCTGGCCGGGATCGGCGGCGTGGGCTGGCTCGCCTGCGCCCTGGCGGCGCTGGGCGCGATCGTGATCGGTCACCTGATGGGCGGATCCGATCCGGGCACACGCGGCGTCGTCGCCGCGGCCAGCGTGATGCGCTTTCCCGCGCTGGCCCTGGCGCTGGCGTCTTTGACGCGCCAGGGACGGCATCTGATCCCGGTGGTCATTGCCTACGTGCTGGTCGGTTTCGTGCTGCTGACCGCGTACGGATTGCTGATGTCGCGCCGGCAGCAGCGCAAGCGGGCGCCGCTCCCCGCGTTGCGGGTCGCGACGCGCACGACCTGAGACTTCACTCCTCGGTCTGGGTCGGGCTCGCGCCCGAATCGGGCCGGGGCGTCCGCGCCGTGTGGATCATCCCCAGGCTCGCGGCGAGCCGTACGAGCTCGGCCATGTTGCGGAGCCCGAGCTTGCGATTGATGCGATTGAGGTGCGTGTCGACCGTCTTGCGCGCGATGCACAGCTCGCGCGCCATGTCGCGCGCGATCACGCACTCCGAGGCCAGCCGGAAGACCTCGCGCTCGCGCGCCGACAGGATCCCCAGCACGTCGCTGGCGCGCCGGCGGCGCCCTTCGAACGCCGCCAGCCGCGGCGCGAGCGACGCCGCCACGTAGCGCTGTCCGCGGCTCACCACGCGGATCGCTTCGATCAGCGTCTCCGGACCGTCGCTCTTCAGCGCGTATCCGGCGGCGCCGGCCTCCAGCGCGTCCAGCACGTCGTTCACCTGGTCGTGGGCGCTCACGATCAGCACGCGCGCCTTGGGCGCGCGTCGGCCGATCTCGCGGGTCGCCAGCACGCCGTCCATTCCCGGCATCGCGATGTCCATCAGCACGATGTCGGGCGCCAGCGAATCGACGATCTTGAAAGCGCTGCGCGCGGTACTGGCCTCACCCACCACCTCGTAGCCAGGGGTGGTGGTCAGGACGTGCCGAACGCCCATTCGGAAGAGTGTGTGGTCATCGACGAGGACAATTCTCATGTCTGGAAGCTCCGGGGAGAGCGGTTCGGAACGCGATTTATATACGGGCAATGCGTCAATTGTTCCCCCATCCACCAAGATCAGTAATCGACCTACACGGCATTTTTTGCACCGTTGCCCGAGTGGCGCCGGCTCGTCGCATTCACATGGTGACGGGTTCGGAGGTGCGCAATGTACCGACGGCCATTTACCGTACTCGCCCTGACTCTCGCGCTGTTCTGTAAGTTAGCGACGCCTGCTGCCGCAGACGATCTGCCTCGACTGGACGAGCGAACCGCCCTCATGCTGGGCGCGAAACGTCTGCGGATCGGCATCCTGTCCTTTGATTACGGAATCATCGAGCAGGTTTCGATCGGAAGCGATCCGCCCGCGTGGGCGGCGCGTGCCTTCCTGCCCGTCTTCATCCCGAACCTCCACCTCAAGGCACAGGTCCTGCAGCGCGGGCCGGTGGCGCTCGCCGTGCAGGGCGCGGCGTACTACCTGTCGATGAACCAGGAGGGGAGCGCGTCGGGCTCGCTGTTCGTCCTGCCCGCGTCGGGGTTCGGATCGTTTCGTCTCCATCAACGCGTCTGGCTGCACGGTGAGCTGACCTACATCTTCGCCAGCGCCAGCGGCGCCGGCGACATCAACGAGGCCGGCATCAACGGGCAGGCGTCGACGCGGGCCGGGCAGGCGGGAACGATTCTGGAACTTCGGTTGACCCGGATCTTCTCGATCACCGCGATGGGGCGCTACCAGTTCTACGCCGGTCCGCTCGCCTTCAAGGGCAGCAGCATGCTCGATCCCAACACCGTGGTGACGATCAACGGCCAGGCGCTGCAGCGGGTCGAGCATCCGTGGGAGGCGGTCGCCGGTGTCGCGTTCCTCTGGAAACACCTTCACCTGATCGTTGGCGTCGGCTACGGCTACTATTTCGTGCCGGGCGTCGACCTTCCTTACCCGAGCCGCGGGTTCGTTCCCGACGGGTCGCTGTCCCTGGTCCTGTGATGCGACGGCTCGGGTTATTGCGGCCGGTTTTCGGGCTCGCCGCGGCGCTGGGTGCGGCGGCCTGCGCGCCGTCCTCCATCGCGCTGCCGGACCCGCCGCACAAGGCGCAGGTGGACGCGGTCGCCGCCGTCTACGAGTCACCGACAGGCACGATCGACGTGGCGCACATCCAGCAGACGCTGGACGCGGTCGATGCGCAGCTCGCCGAGATGCACCTCGACTGGTTGCCGGACCTCGTCGCCGAGGCGCTGATGCGGGTCGCCCAGCGGCTCTCCGACGCCGACGAGCCGACGGATCCCGATGCGGGCGTAAAGACGGACCACGTGATCATCGACGCCGTCATCGAACTGAACCGCGTCTGCCGGGGCTGGGGTGATTCGGCGGGCGCGCCGGACGCGGCCGCGAACGGCAGCATCGCCCTGACGGCCGTCATCGACGACGGCAAGCTTCGCGAGGACATCTGGGGCAGCGCCAGCATGTGTCGGACCCGCCTCGAGGCGCTGGACGGTTCCTCGGCGCTCACCGTCATGCCGTCGGTCGACCTGAATCTGTCCGTCGACGCGTCGCTGGACGTCCGGCTTTACGGCCCGCTGCCCCGAAGCGTCGGCGAGGCGAAGTTCCTGCTTCTGTTCAGCGGCCGCCTCGGCACCGACGCTCTCACGACGGATGCGTCGTTCGACTTTCGGGTCCTGGACGGCCACTTCGACTTCAGGTTGAGCGTCAGCGACGGCGATATCATCGTCGAGCTCGGCGCGACGTCGATCTCCCTGCGCGCCAGCAACGCCACCTTCGTCTGCGACTTGGCCAGCCGTTCCTGCCAGTAAGCCGGGATCGGCTCGCGCGACGCCGGCTTGGTCGAGACGGCGCGCAGCGGGCGGCGTTGCGGCGGCAAACGCGGCTCCACGCGATTGAGAAACGCGCCCAGGACCGGCGGCCGCGTCCGCAGCAGCACGGTGAACGTGGTGCCCCGGCCCTTCCGGCTCTGCACCGTCACGCGTCCGCCGTGCGCCAGGGCGAGCTCGCGCACGAGCCACAGGCCGAGGCCGGTGCCGCCGCCCCGTTCCGGGGGGGCGTGCTCGTGGCGCTTGAACAGCCGCAGTCGATCCGCGGGCGAGATCCCGATTCCCTGGTCTCGCACGGCGATCGTCACCCCCGCGCTGGCCGGGCGCACGGCGACGCGAACGGAGCGTCCCTGCCCGAACTTCAGCGCGTTCGAGAGCAGGTTGGTGACGATCTGCTCGACCGCGGTCGGATCCCACCAACCGTGGACGGTGTGCGGCGGGCCGTCGATCGTGACGCCTTCCGTGCCGGCGAATGTGGTCAGCAGCCGCTTCACGGTCGCGCGGATGGTGACGCCGACGTCGAGGAACCGCGGCCGCAGCATCGGTCGGCCGGTGCGTTGCAGCTCGGTCATCGTGTCGATCAGCGCCTTCAGGCGCTGAACCTCGGAACGGACCACGCGCAGCGCGGGGGTCAGCACGTCGAGCGGCAGCCGGGCGGCGTAGCTCTCGGCGATGCTGATGTACAGGAGCGCCGTGGCGACCGGCGTGCTGAGCTCGTGGCGCAAGAGCTCGACTGTATCGGACCGGCGAACGATCTCCTGCAAGTCCCTCATCGCGTCACCCTCCCTCCAATCCTTCGTTCGCCAACGTGTCACCACCGGCCGCGTAGACTTCGCGCGCGCCGCCACGATGTATCAAACCGAGATTGCAGGCAAGCCGAACCAGCTCGGCGGAAGTCCGCAAACCGAGCTTGCGATGAATTCGGTAGAGGTGGGTATCGACGGTTTTTCGGGAGATGCACAGCTCGCGCGCGATTTCGCGGGTCAACAAGCAGTCCGCGGCCAGCCGAAACACCTCGCGCTCTCGCACCGACAGGATCGAAAGCGTGTCGGCCGGCTTCGTGCGGCGCGATTCATAGCTGGCCAGACGAGCGGCCAGCGTCGGCGCGACGTAGCGATCGTTTCGGAGGACGGATCGCAGCGCGGCCACCAGGGCGTCGGTGCCTTCGGTCTTCAGCGCGTAACCCGAGGCGCCGGCATCCAGCGCGTCCAGCACGTCGCCGATCTGATCGTGCACCGAGAAGATCAGCACGCGCGAGCGGGGCGTGCGCCTGCGAATCTCGCGCGTCGCGATCACGCCGTCCATGCCCGGCAGCGCGACGTCCATCAGCACGATATCGGGCCGGTGCGTGTCGATTGCGACGAAGGCGTCGCGCGCATTGCCCGCCTCGCCCACCACGCAAAACTCCATGTAGGGCGCGAGGCTCTGGCGAATCCCCGCGCGGAACAGGGGATGATCATCGACGAGAAAAACCTTGGTCACGGCTGCCTCCTCGCCCGCAACACCGCCCGCCCGCGGCGATCCGTCGGCTCCTCAATCAGTTTCACGTCATTCGCTACCCTGCCGCTCCCCCCCCCTGTGAAACTTGGGAGATGCACTATCGGTTTGGGTGCGCTTGTACAACGTTCAACGTTGTCTTGTCCATTTGGAAATGGGCGCATCGATGGAACGTCATTGCTTTCGATCAATCGACGAGGCCGGTAAGGGATCGCCTCAAACCGGCGCAACGGCGCGTGCGCGGTCGTTTCCGATCTAGCGAACGACGGATCGATCTGGCATCTAGCGAAGTCAGGAACGGAGAGGACGGGAAGCCGATGCAAACCGCGCAAGGGACGTCGTCGAGCAAGATCGTAACCGCGCATGCGATGTTTCTGGCAAACGTGAGTCGCCATTTTGTTTCCCTGGAGATCGAACCGATGTTGGAAGCGGTCGGGCGCTCCGCGCTGTGCATTTTGGGTGACATTTGCGTCGTCGATCGCGCCTGGGGAACGACGCCGACGCGGATTCTGGAAGTCACCGCGACGCCCGACGCGTGGATGGAGGCTCCGGCTGTTCTCGCCGGCGTCACGCGCGGCGAGGTTCGCGTCGACGGCGATCGCTCGCGCCTCACGGTCCCGATCGGAGGTGGCGGCGATCGTTATGGTTCGATCAGTTTCGCCAAGAATGACGGGCTGGTTCACAGCGCCGAGGATCTGGACCTGGCCCAGGAATTGGGCGAACGGCTCGCGCTGGCGATTCGAAACGTGCGCGAACACCGGCGCATCGCTGACGCGCTCGGCGACAGGGAACGCCTGATCTCCATCGCTGCGCATGAGCTTCGCGGTCCGCTCTGCTCCGTTCGACTCTGCCTGCAATCGCTGCTGCGTAGCCGCGTCCCGCTGGCGCCCAAGGCGAACCGGATGCTGGAAATCATGGCCAAGGAGGAGCGGCGCGTGGCGCGGCTGATCGACGACCTGCTCGATCTCGGACGCATCCGGTCGGGGCAGCTGGAGCTGGATCTCTCCTCGTTCGATCTGTGCGAACTCGTTCGTGAAGTCAGCCAACAGATGGCGGTGCAGGCCGCGGGGGCGGGGTCGAAGCTGAGCCTGGAGATGCGCGGGCCGGTCGTCGGACGATGGGATCGTTTGCGACTCGATCAGGTGGTGACCAACCTCGTCGCCAACGCGATCAAGTACGGCCAGGGACGGCCCGTGATTGTTCGTGCCAGCCAGGATGGGCAGCGCGGCGTGGCGCGCCTGGCGGTGACCGACAACGGCCTTGGCATTGCCCCCGAGTGGCACGGCCGGATCTTCGAACCCTTCAAGCGCGGCGCGACGGCCGGCCAGAGCGACGGCCTCGGTCTTGGCCTCTACATCGTCCGCAGCATCGTGGAACGACTGGGCGGCGCGGTGCGCGTCGACAGCCGCCCCGGCGCGGGCGCGACCTTCGTCGTCGAGTTGCCCCTTCAGGTGACTCACTGACATCAGTTCGAGCCTCACGTTCGCGATGGTAAGGCGGTCCATGCGCGCATGTTCTCAGCCGATAGCTGATTCTCCCCCGCGGCGGCCGACGCCACCCGTCAGGACGCGCGCGGCAGCTCGACGCTGAACGTAGAGCCGCGGCCCGGTTCGCTCTGCACCGAGATCGTGCCGTGGCTGGCGTCGATGATCTGCTTGCAGATCCAGAGGCCCAGCCCGAGACCGGGATGGCGCTGGACGGACGTGGCCCGCTCGAAGCGCTGGAAGATGCGCTCCTGCTCCTGCGGGAGGATTCCCTCGCCCGCGTCCTTGATCTGCACGCGCGCGCTCGTCTCGTCGGCGTCGAGCTCGACTTCGATCGGGCGCCCGCACCCGAATTTGATCGCGTTGGAGAGCAGGTTCGTGAGGACCTGCCCGATTCGAATGCGATCCCAGTGGCCGACCACTTCGGGACGCAGTCGCAGCAGCACGGGCGATCCGGCCTGCGTCGCCGATTCGCGCATCAGGTCGATGGCTTCGATCACGAGGGCCTGGAGATCGACCTGCTCGGGGCGAAGCTCGAGGCGCCCTTCGATCAGCCGTGAGACGTCGAGCAGCTGATCGACGAGTTGATTGAGGCGCACCACCTGTCGGCGGATCGCCTTCAACCGGCGCATCATGCGATCGTCGTTGACGCGCCGGCCAACGATGGCGCCGTTGCCGCCGTTGCCGCCGGTGACCGGAATCGCGAGCAGGCCGTCGGTCTGCAGGCTCAAGGTCGTGATCGGCGTTCGCAGCTCGTGGGACGCGGCCGACAGGAATTCGTCGCGCGCCTTGAGGGTGCGCTGGAGGTTCGCAAGCGCCTCTTCCTGCAGCGCGTTTCGCTTGCGCATCGCCGTCAGCTCGAGGCGCGTCTGCACGCGCACCAGCAGCTCGCGAGCCGAGAAAGGCTTGATCAGGAAATCGTCGGCACCGGCCTCCAGGCCGGCGATGGTGTCGTGCTGTCCTGCCGTGCGCGACATCAGGATCAGCGGCACGTCCTGCGTCAACCGATCGGCACGCAGCAGGCGCGCGAGATCGATGCCGCTGAAGCCGGACATCTGCGCGCTGGCAATCACCAGATCGAACGGCCGCGCGCGGGCGGTGTCGCGCGCGACCTCGCCGTGCTCGACGATCGTCACCGTAAACCGCGCGCCCAGCAGGAGCTCCAGCGTGGCGCGCGTTTCCGGATCGTCTTCGACCACGAGGATGCGCGCCTCGAACTCCTGTGCGCTCGACACGTTCGCTAACGTTGATCCGTGTCACGCCGACCGCAACCACGAACGCTGTAAGCGTCAGACGCATTTTGCCCGACGGGCGGGGCGGTCCGATTGCGGGGCCGGGCCGCATCGTCAGTTTGGACTTCGGAGGGGGGGGACGCGGCGGCCGTGCTGGCTTGGCTCGGAGTGGTCGCCGCCCTGTGGTCCGGTGACCTCGGCGCCGAGCCGATGGCGGGCCCGCCGGCGTTGCCCAGCGAGCCACCGCGTGCCGACATCTTCCCGTTGCCGCGCGAGCTGCCGACCGACGAATTCCAGCCGAACGTCCGTCACCCTTATCTGTACACGACGCTGGAGACGGTTCTCGTGCTCGCCGGCGGCACGGTCTGGTATCTGCGCCACGGGACGGACGAGAGCTGGCGCGACGCGTTCGACTTCCGCACCTGGAAGCGAAAGCTGAACGGAGAGGACGTCACCTTCGACGGCGATCATTTCAACACGAACGCCGCTGGGCACCCGATCGACGGAGCCGGCTACTACCAGATCGCGCGTGGCAACGGGCTGGGGCCGGGCGCCGCTTTCGTCACGTCCGCCCTGGCGTCGACGTTCTGGGAGTTTTTCGTCGAGCTCCCCGAACACCCGTCGATCAACGACCTGATCATGACGCCCGTCGGCGGCGCCGTCATCGGCGAGGCGACGTACCGGCTGGGGCGCTACCTGGCAGTCAGCGGATCGGGAAGCGTGCGGTGCGCGGCCGCGTTCGTCTTTGCGCCGATCGCGATGATCAACGATCGCCTGCACTGCGGGCAGCGCGACGGGATCCTGCCGGCGGCGCGTCTGGAGTTGTCGGTCGGCCTCAACCGGGTCGAATTCGACGGCGGCGCGACGCGGAACGAGGTCGCGCTCGCGTTCGGCAGCGACATCGTCACCCAGCGCGCCTACCGGCAGGCCGGAAGCGGCGGCGTGATGATAGGCCCGGGACAGTGGGCCGGGTTCAACACCGATCTCCGGCTGGGCGAGAGCAACCTCGAGGGCGCCTGGTTCAACGCGCGGGCGGTGTGGGGCGGTCGCTACCAGCGCCATTATCGGTCGATGACCGAGGAGACGGACCTGCCGGGGACGGGCGGGCCGACCCAGGGCTGGGGATGGCTTCTCGGCATGGGCAGCTCGTTCGACTATCGGCTGCGCAACCTTCCGACGGTTCACGACCGGATCGCGTCGGTGGGACTCCTCGGCCCGGCCTTCGAGCTCTCCGCCCGCAACGGCGCGACCATGCGGGCGACGTTCAATTTGCAGTACGCCTTCGCCCTGGTCGGCTCCATCGCGTACCGCGCCGATCCCACGTCGCTGGCGGACGACGTGATCAAGACCGAATTGCGCAACTTCGGCTACTACTACGCGCAGGGCGTGGTGTCGTCGGCGACGCTGATGTTCGATCTCGGGGCGATCGGGTTCAACGCCGACGGCCGGGGCGGCTGGTATTGGTCGATCAACGACGGCGATCCCGCGCAGTCCGCCATCCAGCGCGACGTCCGGCTGCACGACACGCGCTTCTACCTGACGACGTCGGTCTGGACGCGCCCGCTGGTCGGCGCGGCTCGATTCGGCCTCGCGTACCAGCAGGTCTGGCGGCACAGCAACATGCTGGGCGCGACCATCGCCACGACGGAAAACGACATCCTCGCCACCGCCGCCCTGATCTTCTGAGGCGGCGGGCGCGGTCAGAACTCGAAGCCGACGCGGCCGCCGACGTTCCAGCTCTGCATCGAATTGCTGGTGGCGACCGCGGTGCGCAGCAGGTCGTCGTTGAACGTGGCGCGGTAGGTGCCGCGGACGTCGACGAGGAACTTGCCGACCACCCGCGCCGTCACGCCGCCGCCCATCGGCACCATCCCGACGTCGTCGTTGCCGTGAACGCTGGACGTGTTGGTGGCGGTGTTGGTGAGCTGGTAGTGGGTCCAGCCCGCGCCCGCGAACAGGTACGGCTGGATGCGGGCGCGTATCAGGTTCACACGCAGCGTTCCCTCGACCCCGTTGCCCACCAGGAACGCATTGTTCGACAGCCCGAGCGCCTCGATGTTCTGCGCGGAGCCGACGTAGGCGGTCTCGACCGCGATCGGCAGCCGCGAGCCGAACATCAGGCGCGCATCCCAGGACGCGCCCGTGCCGCTGACGTTGCGGGCGCCCTGGTCGATGAACCCGATCGCGCCGGCGCCGAGGGTCGCCTCGACGCCCAGCCCGGAAAATGGAGCGTCGGGTTCTGGCGGGGGAGGCGGAAGCGGCGGTGGTGGCGGTGGGACGGCGGGCGCCGGAGGCGTCGCGGTGGCCCCGGGCGCGGGCGCCGGCGGCGTCAGATGAAGATGATGCGTGGGCGCCGGCGTGGCGGAGGGCCGCGGGGGCTCCGGCGCAGCGGCTGGCGGCGCAGGCGGTGGCGCGGGTGGCGTCGGTTCGGGTGGCGGCGGCGTCTCGGCCGCCGGCGCCGTCGGCACGTCACAGACGGTCACGAGGACCACGCGCGCCGGCGTGCCGGCCAGTCGCTGATCGTCCTGCTTGCCGTGTCCGAACACCATGATCCGATCCGGCTCGATGCCGCGTCCCAGCAGGAAATCCTTCGCCGCGTGCGCGCGCTGCTCGCTGAGGCGCTGGTTCGACACCACGCCGCCCGACTTGTCCGCGTAGCCCTCGAGCCTGACGGTCCGATGATCGCCGTTCTGCATCCAGACCGCCACGCCGGCCAGCGCGCCGCGCCCGTTGGTGTCCAGCTCCGACGATCCGCGCACGAACGTCACCTTCACGCCTGCGTCCTTGCAGACGGGCGACGCCCCGGGCGTTCCCTCGACCTCCGCGGCGACACCTGCCCGCGCGAGCGCCATCAGCGCCGCGAGCGGGCCGACCCAGGCCAGCCTGCGAAGCCCCCGTCCGGACTGTCTCAACATGCTTCGTACCTCCTCGATCCGGAATGTGGGACTGGAGAGGCACGGCTTCGATCGATTACGGGAACGCCGGACAGGACGATCTCCTCCGGAATCAAGCTATGACCGATTGTCCGGATCGGGACCCCGGCGCACTGTTCGTTCAGCGATCACGTGCGAGGACTCGTGGAGACGACTGCGCGCTGGGCCGCAAAGGAGGAGACGATGTCGACGTCGGGAAGAAGCCTGCGCAAGAAACGCGATCGGGCGCTCGATCGCAGACAACAGTCGAGGCTGCCGCTCGACAAGCTGGATGAGTTGATCATCGGCGACGGAGCCTGCGGTCCGCGCCGCGCTGGCTTCATGGTTCCGATCCCCGAAGCCGGCTTCACGGAGATGGCGAGGAAGCAGGGGTGACCCTCGAACGGGCGCTGCGATCCGCGGTTGGGATGGCGGTCGTCGTCGCGCTCGCCGGCCTGCAGGCCGGGTGCGCCGAACGGATCGGCAAGAAGGCGGCCGCGGGCGCCATCGCCGAGCTGCAGCGACAGCACGACGAGAATCCGGACAGACGGCCGGCGAAGGTCGCCGCGGCCAGCGCCGTCGAGGGTGTGGTCGAGGCGCTGGGCACGCCCGAGCGGCAGGCGCAGATCGACCGCCTCGTCTCGCGGGCGGCCGCCGTGGCCGCCCAGACCGCCGTCCAGGAAGCGACCCGGCAGATGGTCGTGTCGCTGGGCCCGGACGGTCAGGGGCCGCTGGCCTCGAGCCTGTCGCGCATCGGTCAGCAGATCGGTCATCAGGTTGTGACGAACGCGGTCGACGACGTGGGCGCCCAGCTCGCCGCGCTCGTTCCCGAATGCACCGGCCCGGACCCGCTCGCCTGCGTCGAGCGAAGACTCCAGCGCACTGCGCACGGGACGGCGGCCTCTTTCACCTCGGGCGTCAAGGAGAGCATCGGCTGGCAGGTGCTGCTCGTCGCGTTCGCGCTGGGCGCCGGGGGCGGCGTGCTCGGGGCGTGGCTCTGGTCGTTGCGGCACTTCCGCCGCCGCAGCCTCCGCCTGGCGTGACGGCCGACGATGACCGTTCGAACGATCAGCGCGTTGCTGTTCGGCGTGGCGGTTCTGATCGGGTGCGGGCCGACGCTGCACGTGAAGACTGACTTCGATCACGCGGCCCAGTTCGCCCACTACCGTTCGTTCCAGATGGGCGAGGGCCGGGTGATCGAGAAGGGGACGGTCACCGACAACACGATCGTCAAGGACCGCGTCGATGCGGCCATTCGCGGCGGCCTGGCGGCGCGCGGGCTGGTCCAGAACGCGGACCGCGCCGATCTGATCGCCCGCTTCGCGGTCGGCGCGCGCACGGTCAGAGAGCTCGAGGGGGTGGGGTACCCGCTCGCGGTCGGCGTCTGGGGCGCCTACCCCGAGGACTTCTGGGTGTCGGAGCACCCCGAGGGGACGCTGGTGATCGATCTGGTCGACGCGCGATCGCAGAAGCTGGTCTGGCGGGCGTACTGCACCGCCGAGGGATCGGATATGGCCGACCCCGCCTTCATTCAGAAGGCGGTCAACCGGGCCTTCGGGCGCTTTCCGCCTGCGTGACGGGGCGCCGCCTGCCGAACAGGAGGCTCGCCAGCAGGAGGCCGGTCGCGAGCTGCACGGCCACCTCGATCACCTCGAAGAAACCCGCGCCGGAATTCCCCGCCGCGGCGCCGTGACCGATCAGCTGCAACACGGCCTGCGTTCCCAGGAACCCGGGCGCGAGCTGCAGCAGGCCCGGCACGACCATGACCGGCACGGAGCGCCCGGTCGCGTGGGCGTGGAGGTACGCGGCCGATCCGAGGACGAAGGCAGAGAACGCCGGCGCGCCGTGGGGTCCGACCGCCCATTTGCTCAGCTCCTGCGTTTCATAGGCGAGCAGCACCGCGATGACGATCGCGGCGGCGTCACGCGGCCCGCCCTGCAGGCAGAAGATGAGGGCCACGCCGCCGATGCCGACGATCGCAAGCCGGGGCAGCCAGGGCAGGGGGGTCGCGGTGACGTCCGGGGCCGCGGCGGCGTGGGTGATGGCGACGGCGGCCGCGATGCCCGCCGACAGCATCACGAAGCGCAGCAGGCCGTACGCCATTCTGATGGTGCCCGATTCGAGCGCCTCGCTGGCGAGCTCGTGGACGCCGATCGTCACCACCATGGCGGGAACCAGCAGCGTGATGCCGCCGAACACGGCGCGCGGCGCATCGAAGGGGGGCAGCACGCGCGTCAGCGCGAACGCGCACAGGCTGCCGATCAGCGCGGCGATGAAGCTCTTCTGCAGATCGATGGCGTTGTTGCGCATCGTTCCGAAGTGGATCAGGCCCGCCGCGACCCCGACCACAGCGCCGACCAGCATCTCCAGCCAGCCGCCGCCGACCCGGGCGGCGACCGCCGCGCCGTAAACGCCGTAGGCGGCGACCACCACCGGCCTCGAGTAGCGGGGCGGGAACGCCGCAATCTCGGCAATCTTGCGGCGGCCGTCGTCGACACCGATGCGACCTGCGGCGAGGTCGTCGGCCAGCGCCAGCAGGGCGGTCATCCGCTTCAGGTTCCAGTGGGTGTCGAACGACATCCGGCGCACCGCCACCCGCGGTGGGCCGCCGTTCTGCACCTCCATCGTGAAGAAGCTCTGCAGCGTGAAGAACTGGCCGGTGATGCCGAGGCGCCGGGCCACCGCCTCCAGACGCTCCTCGACGACGTCGGCGGGGATCGTCGCCTGGTGCAGCGCGCGCCCCAGGTCGATCAGCAGCGCGTCCTCACTTGCCATCTGGGGCGCCTTCTTCCCGTGAGGGCCCAGGCGAATCGCCGTGGTGTGCTAGCGCGGGATGCACACCACGGCGATTGCCCAGGGCGAATCGATTTCGAAACTGTGGGTCTGCCTTCAGCGCTTGACCACTAAGGCATCGCCCGACTTCGCGATCACTTCGCGGTCGGTCGGATCGAGGCCGCGACCTGCTCGGTGTACGTGAACTGCACGACCTGCCCCGGCTTGAGGTTCGGCAGCTTCTTCTGCAGCGCCGGATCATCCACCGACACCGTCCGGCGGTTCCCCTTCGGCCCCTTGAAGGTGACCTTGTTGTTCGGGACGTCGACTGAGATCACCTCGGCGGAGATCGTCGTCTCGCGGCTGGCCCGGGCGGGGCCGCCGCCCTCGCCCATGCGCTGCCCGGACGTCTTCTGGGTCATCCCCGCCTTCGCTCCGGGAGGCGCCAGCGAGACCGCCATCGACTCGTAGTAGTCGATGTCGACGTGATCGCCGACCTTGAGCGTATCGAACGCCTTGACGTCGGTCGGCACGTCCATCGTGCTCCGCTCGCCGTCCGCGTTCGTCAGCGTGACGGTCCGCTTGGCCCGATCGATCCCCGACACCACGACCGTCTCGGTGTTGACCCGCTCGGCCGCCCCCGGCCCCATCCGGTGCGTCATCCCTTCGTCGGCCTGCGCGCGCGCGGCCGACAGCGCACCCGTCAACAGACCCACCGCCAGACCGATCACCATCTTCGTCCCGTTGCTCGAGTTCTTCATTTCACACCTCGCGTGAAAAGCTAATGACGCCGGTCCGCGCCCGCCGCGCCGGCACCTGTCGGTCGATGACGGAAAACCGGGTGGGCCGCTGCCATCGGCGGGCCCCCGGATCGAGATTGGCGACGAGGAGTGTGAAGTGGGCGGCGCTCGGCTGGCGGCGGCGGTGAGGCGCGCGTTTGCTCCCGTGCGGCGCTATGGCCAGGCGGTCTGGAGCCGCGATCGCGCCGGGCTCGGCGGCTGGTCGTCGCTCTGGACGCGCGTCGCGCGCATCGTGACGCTGTCCGCGCGCGGCGTGCGCGCGCACAAGCTGTCGCTGCAGGCCGCCGCGCTCGCGTACTACACGCTGTTTTCGATCGTTCCCGTGCTGGTGGTCGCGCTCTGGGTCCTGAAGCTCTTCCACGTGATTCACCACCTGATACCGGAGGTGCCGGCGCCCCCCGAGGCGACCGCGCAGGGGACCGCCTCGGAGATGCACGTCCCCGAGGCTAACGTGATGTTGCGGCACGTGGCGCGCGCCATCCTGTCGGCGGTCGATCGGGCGGGGCGGCTCCCGGCCGGGATCGTCGGCCTGGCGGCGCTCGGCTACGGCGTGATCCGCCAGATCGTTCATGTCGAGGCGGCCGTGAACACGATCGCCGGTCGCAAAGATCGGCCACCGCGCCACTGGCGGATGCTTGGCTACCTGGCCCTGGCGGCGATGCCGCCGGCGCTGTTGATCGTGTCGGGTCTGTTCCGCCGCCTGTCGCGCCTCCGGCTCGGCGCCACGCTGGCGGGCGCGGTCTCCTGGCTGCTCGACGCGGCGCCGCTGCTCAAGTCGGCGGTCGGCGCCGTGGTCGGACTGGCGATCCTGTGCGTCGCGCTCGCGATCTTCTATTCGTCGGCGGCGCGCGCCCGCATCGCGCGGCTGTCGACGTTCGCGGGCGCGGCCGTCGGTGCGTTGCTTCTGGCCGGCGTGCTCTGGGCGTTCGCCCGCCTGCAGATCGGGGCGGCGCGCGCGGGTGCGCTCGAGTCCGGGATGGCGGCGATCCCCGTTTTCCTCCTGTGGGCGTTTTCATCCTGGCTGGTGATCCTGATCGGCGCCGAGGTGGCGGTTGCGCACGAGCTGGACGGCATCCTGATTCACGGCACGCGCGCCTGGCGACTCGGCCCGTACGAGGAACAGGTGGCCGGCGTCGAGATCATGGTCGAGATGACCCAGCGGGAGCTGCGGCCGCCGCGCGGCGGCGGCGACGACGGCATCACGGCGAATGCGCTGGCCCGGCGGCTGCGCTTGCTGCCCGAGAGCGTGCGCGACGTGGCGAGCCGGCTGCTGGCGGCGGGGCTGCTGCGCCGGGTGGACGGCGACGACTATCGGCTGGCGTGCGATCCCGATCGCGCGGGGCTGCGCGACGTCGTCGGCGCGGTGATGGGTCGTCCCGACGATCGCGGCGGGCGCGCCGCCGGGCGGACCGGCCCGACGCTGCGCGAGCTCGCCGAGCGTGAAGCGGCCGCCAGCCGCGAATGAGGATTCGGCCCCCGTTGTCGACCCGATGGGCCGTCACCAACTGAGCGGTATGACGAGGCACGCGCGCGCGGTCACCGGCTGTGCTGTCTCGATCGCGACGGCGCTCGCGGGCGGCTCGTGCTCGACCGCCACGACGTGCGCGGTGGACAGCCACGGCAACTCCGCCTGCGCCACCTACACGAGCGCGTATCCGTACGACGCCGTCTATTACGATCCGCTGTACGCGACGACGTGGGGCTACTACCCGTTCTACGTCGACACCTACTACGATCCCTCAGGGTACATCTACACGTATGCGCTGCCCGCCCCGGTCCCGGTCGCCGACCCCGTGACGGGCAGCAACGTTCCCGAGCTGCTCGACAAGGCCCACCGCGCGGCGAACGCCGTCGACGTCGCCGTGCGCGCCGCGCTGGATCCGGTCAGGCAATTGGTCGAGGGGCCGCCGGCGCAGAACGGGGACAGCGTCGTCTACGGACCCGGCAACATCGGCAACGGCAGTTATCAGTTCACGCTCCGGCAGCTCTCGGCGTCCGACAAGCGCTTCGCCTGGAAGCTGGAGGCGCGTCCGGCGAATTCGACCGCCAGCCTCGCGCTGGTGGCGGGCGGAACCATCCAGGTCGGCAGCGTGCCGCGGCGCGGACGCGGCGTCTTCGGCGTCGATTGCACCGCGCTCGGCATGGCCGATTCGGCGGTGAGCTGCCGCGGACAGGTGCTGATGGGATTCGCGCACACCGCCGACGGCGACAAGATCCTGAACGCCGGCCTGAAGGGCTACACGCCCGACACCAGCGTGGCGACGCCGCTCGACGGAAAGATCTTCGATTGGCGCCACGGCGACACGGCCAATCACGTGCGCCTGGCGGCGAAGACCAATCTATCGGTCACCCGGACGGCGGAGCCCGAGACGGTCGCCATCAAGATGACGTGGATCAAAGACGTCGGCGTGCGGGCCGACGCCGCGGCGACGGGCGGCGACATCCCGCAGGGCAAGATTTTGAAGATGACGACGTGCGTGCCCGCCACCCTGGACAAGTCCCAGGCGACGACGTCGATCGAGTCGTGCAACAGCGATGGCAGCGCCTGCACGTTGGCGGGCGAGTCGATGACGCCGAGCTGCGGGAACGGCCTTCAAACCGCCGAAGAGCCGAACCCGGACATCACCGCGTCCGACCCGCCCGCCGGGATGCCGGAGATGCCGGCCCAGCCGGCGGCGATGCCGGACGGCAACGGCAACTGACTTCGTGAAGGGCTGAACGCCAGGACGCTTGACCGCGTCCTGGCGTTTCGATTTTTGCGACAGGCACGCAACCGGCGCGCGACACGGCCGATGAATGGCGGTGCTAACATGTCCGTCGCCGTGGGCGCGTCATCAAAGGCTGCGAAGCCCGTCGACCCCACCATCTACCCGGTAGATGAGAAGGTGGGCGAGAACACCCTGCAGCGGGCCATCCTCGAGCTGCTGCGGCCGCTGATCGAGCGTTGGTTCCAGCATCGCCGCGTGCGGGCCTTCGTCGGCGCCGATCAGTTCATCTACTACGTGCAGCACGCGCCGACCGAGCGCGTGGCGCCCGACATCTATGTCCTGCCCGGGGTGCGCCAGGGGACGCCCATCTCGGTCTGGAAGACCTGGGAGCGCGGCATCGTCCCGAGCTTCGGGCTGGAGATCGTCTCCCGCGATTGGCTCAAGGACTATGTCGAGGCGCCGGAACGATACGCGGCCGCGGGAATTCCCGAGCTCGTGGTGTTCGATCCGTCGCCCGAGCGCCACGCGGACCGAGTCGCCTGGCAACACTTCCGCCGCGTCCGCAACCGGCCGCTCACTTGTGTCGAGGTCAGCCGGAGCGATCGCATCCGTGTCCCGGCGCTCGGTTGCTACCTGCGGGCGATTGGAGACGGAGAGTCGACGCGGTTGCGGGTCGCCACCGGGCCGCGAGGCGACGAGCTGTTCCCGACCGCCGAGGAGGCGGCCATCGCCGAGAAGGAAGTGGCGATCGCCGCCCGTGATGCGGCCGTCGCGCGCGTCGCCGAGCTGGAGGCCAAGCTCCGCAAGCGGCGGCTCCGGTCGCGATAGTCGAAATCAGGTCAGTGGGCCGCGCGGGCCCGGCCGAACGCGTCCATCCGGCCCCAGCAGCCGGGGATGTCGAGCAACTCGATCCGTCCCAGCGGCTCTGGAATGGCCGGATCGACGATCAGGTGAACGCCGTCCGAGTCGAGCCCGAGCAGCGCGCGGATCAAGAGCAGCGGCGCGCCGGTCGCCCACGCCTGCGGGCTGCACGCGGTCGGGTATTCCACGGGGAAGTGCGTGGTCGAACGGTCGTAGCCGCCGAACGCCTCCGGCAGGCGGCCGTTGAACAGATCGGCAGCCTCCAGCATGGCTCGCGAGATCCGCGCCGCCTCGGCGCGGTATCCATAGCGGCGCAGCCCCCAGGCGATGAAGGAGTTGTCGTGCGGCCAGACGGTGCCGACGTGATAGCCGATCGGATTGTAGGACGCTTCGCTGCTGGCCATCGTGCGCACGCCCCAGCCCGAAAACAGCGCGTCGCTCATCAGGTGCTTGACGCAGCTCCCGGCCTTCTCGGGGTCGGCGATCCCGCTCCATAGAAGATGGCCGACGTTCGACGTCAACGAGTCGATCTTGCGCTTCTTCCCGTCCAGCCCGAGGGCGAAGAACCCGCGCTCCCCGACCCAGAAATCCCTGTTGAAGCGGCGCTTCAGATCAGCGGCCTCGGATTCCAGCTGCTTGGCCCAGGCGGCGGCGCCCCACATCTCGCGGGCGAGACGGGCGGTTCGCATCTTGGCGTCGTAGACATACCCCTGCAGCTCGCAGGTCGCGCGCGGCGTCGGCGCCAGCGTTCCGTCGGCGAACGCGATCGAATCCCAGGAATCCTTCCAGCACTGATTCTCGAGGCCGGTCTCCTTGTTGCGGCGTTCGTACTCGACGTAGCCGTCGCTGTCGCGGTCGCCGTACTTGTCGATCCAGCCGATCGCCGCGCGCGCCTGCGATTCCATCTCGCGGGCCAGCGCGCGATCGCCCGTCCAGCGCACGTACTCCTCGAGCACGATCAGGAACAGCATGGTCGAATCGGCGCTGCCGTAGTAGGGCGAGTGCGGGCGTTCCTCGAACGCGGTCATCTCGCCGAGGCGCAGCTCGTGCAGGATCTTGCCGGGCTCCTCGTCACGGAACGGATCCTCGACGCGGCCCTGGAACAGCGCCAGCGCCCGCAGCGTCGACGCGGCCAGCTCGG
>Ga0066903_100000088_pt1 | contig 41525 bp, 59 predicted proteins | sample PanSoiMetaGPlot1_FD_67491 | JGI IMG/M metagenome (GOLD analysis project Ga0066903, IMG submission 67491) | Tropical forest soil microbial communities from Panama analyzed to predict greenhouse gas emissions - Panama Soil - Plot 1 (version 2) | ecosystem: Environmental > Terrestrial > Soil >... | reverse complement strand
GCACATCCACGTCCGCCAGGCGCATCCGTCGCTTCAACGACTCCCGAGCCTGAAAGCTGGCCACCATCTCATCGGCCCGATCCAACACGAACCACCGCCGCGACGTCACCACCCCGAACTCCGGGTCACACACCGAACAGCGCACCACCCGCCAGCCCTCGTCCACCCGCACCACAGGCGACACCTGGAACACCGCCTCCGTGTTCGTCCACACCTCGCACTCCGCCCGGTGGACGATCACCTCCCGCAGCTCGTCGTAGACGGCTAGGTGGAGGGCCACGGCAACACACCCTGAGCAACCACACGACCCATGACCCCCGTACCAGGGAACAGATCGTCGACCTCGTCGCCCTGGCAGTAGCCCAACAGATCCAGCACCCACCGACAGAACCGGTCCGGCTTGGCCCCCGTCAATCCCTTCCGCAACGCGATCGGCTCCGCCAGATGATCCCGACCCACCGGCGCACCGTCCGACGACGAACCCCGGGCAGGGACGAAGAACACCGGCTCCCATGTGTAGGCGATCCGCACGTTCGCCTTGAACGCGGCAAACGGTTTCACCCACGCCGCCACCCGTATCCCCGACGGCGCCAACGAGACCAACGGATCCAGAGACTGCGAGCTGAGGCTGTACGCCCACCCGTCGTACTCGGACGCCAGTCGCGCCAATAGCACCTTGTGGGTCTCGACGTCATCCCAGCAACGGCCGTCAGGGTGGTAATGGCTGTACTTGTCGCAGCACCCCAGATAGGGCGGGTCCGCGTACGCCAGTCTCACGAGGGCCACGAACCCACACTCGTAGCCGTCGCCCGCACCCCCAACCTGCCCTGCTGCCCCTCCACCACCACCGTCAGATCCAGATCCCGCGACCCGAAGAACGACTCCGCCTCCACCAACGCCTTGTCCACCAATGACCGCATCGACGGCCCCGGCCCCGCCACGATCTGGAACTCGTACACCACCGTCACCTCCACGCGACACGACCCCCCGCAGGAAGGGGAGCAGGGGGTCGCACGCGGATGGGTGCCGAATCTCTACCCGACCTCGCGGGTGTCAACCAACGAACTTCGCGTACAAGTTCGACCCCCGGCTGCCATCGGGACGCTCCACCACCCGCGTCGTCATCTCCCACCGACCATCGGGGAGCTTGATCTTCTTGGCAGCGATCGCCTTCTCCTTCGTCTTGGCCCCGTTCTCCGCCACATACTGGCCGATGCAGAACCAGGCCCCGGGCTCGGCCTTCGCCGTGTCCAGCGCGTGACGCAACTTCGGATCGGTCCGAGGCCCCTTCCGAGGCTGACGCACATCCTCGGGCAGCTCGGCGACCTTGATGGCCTCGTACACCGGCCGCTTGCTTCCATTGTCCATTGCCATGGGTGTATCTCCTTGACTCGTCACCCGTAAGGAGAGGTAGAGGCCCATGACCTACACACCCAAGTGGGCTTCGACTCTGCGACGTGCCTCTCCACACACCCACGGTACCGACAACCGCACCCACGCACAAGGTCACCCCAGGAGCGAGTGCGGTGGAGGAGACCGGAGAATGGTAATGAACCATCCCGAGCCTCACGGTCTCGGGGATCTCCCCCACCATCGTGTCCAAGGTTGCAGCCAAGCAACACCTCGGTATTCGCACCCTAACACCGCTCATCGGCCGACTGTCCAGCACTGTTTAGAACATCGCCTCTTGACCGGGCAGCACCCCGAGGTCTCGGAGCTTTCCGCAATCAGGGCAGATCCCCCCGCCCGTGTACTCGATGCACCGCACCGCGTTCGGGCCACCCGCCGCCCGGTTCACCACGTAGCCCTTCACCGCGGGCCACGCCCCGTCAGCGTGAACATCGAACGGCCGCTCACAATCGTCACAGGTCACTCTGCCTCCCTGATGTCGAGAAACGAGCGGAACCGTGACTTCTCCGTCAACCGCTCGCCACACTCTGGGCAGAACACGCCCCGCCACCACTCCTGCGCGGTCACGGGCCACCACAACAAGCACTGGTCACACCAGCCATAACCGGGTGACACCATCCGCACCTTCATGATTCTCCAGTCTGAAATGACATGAAAGTTCTGTTACCGAGGCGATTTGGGAGAGAACAGCAGGTCAGATGACCAGGGCTTCTTTCCAAAATGCGTCCGGTCACAGAACTTTCGATGTATTTCATTCGTCGATGTCTTTGCGGTGGGGAAGGATCTGCTGCCCATAGCCGCCGTCCGGTCCCTCGATGACCGGAGCATCCGGCCTCGGCGGACACCAGAACAGACGCCCGTTTTTCTTCCCCGGCTCCTTCTCGATCGTGTACGCCGCCAACGGACGTGCCGCCGCCAGCCGATGCTCGGAGATCCCCGCCTGCCGCGCCCACGTCTGCACTTGGGTCGCAGGAGTCCGTTCCGTCACCATCTCGAACAAGAAGTGCACCGCCTCGTTGATCGCGGTCCGCTCGTCGTCGTCGATGTCGCCGAGATGCAGCAAGTCCGCCCCGCTCCGAGGGCTCGCGCCCTCCCACATGACTTCGCCACACTCGTACAAGTTGTTCGGCATGATCCGGTACGCCAACGTCTCCGGCTTCGGCGCCAGATTCGACTTGTAGACCGCCAACAACCGGCGGTTCTCGTTATCGGGATCGTGGGCCGCGACCATCACCAGCCGAGCTGCCGCCAACAGACCGATCGAACCGCCACCCCGGTACAACGTCGGAGCCCCGATGGTCTTGTTCAAGTGGCGGATCGCGAGGATCGTCGTGTGCGTGGTCTGGGCAAGCTCGCTCATGGGAGACAACGCCCGCCGCACCTTCTGGTCCTTGTGAGCGTCAATCCCGTCATCCAGGAACGCCATCAACGGATCAATCAACAACAAGTCGATGTTCTCCATGCGGATGATGTCCTTCAACATCCCCACGTCCATCGGCAACACCGGAGGCCGATACGACGGCTTCCCCTTCCGATCCAAATCCGGCATCGCCTCCACTTCCAGGAACCGATCGGGGTCACCCCCGGCAGCCAACAACCGCGGCAACACCGTGTCCGCCGCACCATCCTCACCCCGCATGAACAACACGTTGATCGGATGCGGCGGCAAATACCCGTCAGGCATCGGCGACCCCGTCGTGAACCGGGCCAACAAGTCGATCATCAACGTCGACTTCCCCACGTCAGGGTCACCGTCCAACAGGACCAGCTTCCCGGTCGGCAACCGTCCCGGCCACTGCCAGTAAATCTGCTTGCGCTTGATCTGCGAATAGCGGGTGACCTTCGGTCCGAACTTCCCGTAACCCTCCGCTACTTCCTCATCCGGGAGACGGTCAGCCGCCTCCTCCCATGGATCATCGCCCATGTTCTCCCTTCCTTTCTCGCTTCGATCGAGACCTCTGCTTCGCCCGCTGCCAGCGGTCCCATGCCTCCTCACACAACTCCGTGTCCGCGTACTCGTAAATCCAGTGCCCCCACTGGTCCACGTAGTACCGGCGACCGTCAGGTGAACGCCGAACAGGACGTCCGCACCGCAACACTTCCCACGGCCATCGACGAGTGCCGTTCAACCCGCTTCGCGGATGGTGGTCACCGCCAACGGGTCGAACGCGACCCGGTAACACCAGCCGCTCTTGCGGATCTCCACCGTCCCCGACTCCAACCGAGCGATCAGACACTCCCCCGTCTGGATGCTGTCCAGCATGGTGTCGAACCCCTGCCGCTCCGGTTCCGTCAACTCCGACGACGACTCCACCGAACCCGTGTCCCGCCCCCGAGTGAGGACCGCGACCATGGCGTGCCGGAAAGCGTCCCGCACATCCGCGTCCACTTCGGCGAACACTTCGCTCACCCGGGCGTGCAGCTTGCGCTGCCACGGCGGCAACTGCCGCGACTCCGGCACCGGTTCCGGCGTAGGGGCGCCCTCGGCAACGGACTCCACGATGAGCGGAGCCTGCGGTTCATCCGCAGGTGCCGAGGGCGCGATCTCCGGCGCTTTCACGTTCGCCCGCCGCTTCGACGTCCTCGGTTGCTCCCCGACCGGAGTGTCCCCCTCGACAACAAGGGCGTCCTCCAGATCAGGGGCGATCTCCAGGCCGAACAGCACATCGGAGAACTTCAAGCGGCACAGCTCGGTATGCGCCCTCGCGCTCAACATCTGGCGCGGGTACTGGTTCCACACCTGCTTTCCCGTCAACTTCGCTCGCTGCGCCCGCCCCCACGTCCACGAAATCGTCGTCCAGTTCGTTTCATCCCGCCTTCGGCCCCGCACCGCCACCTCGGCGTCCTCATACATGGTGACGTCCAGGCGGTGACCGGCCGCGTACACCAAGGCCTGCGCCACCGACGCCGACAACGTCACCCTCCCCTCGATCACGTGGATGGCCCGCAACGACGACACCGGCGCCAACCCCAACTCGTTGCCCGCCAACAGGGTGGCCAACACCGCCGGAGGACGGTTCAACAACACCTTCGGGACGAACCCCTCCACCGTCGCCAACCGGTCCGCCAGTTCGATCAGCTCCGGGACCGTGAACTGCAAGGGGCTGCGCCCGTTCCCGCCCGTGAACGTCTCCACCGCGGTCACGACGCCGCCACCTTCGGCGCCAACGCCGCCAACACGATCTCGTCCCGAGGTGTGTCCAGGAACTTCGACACCTGCGCTACATACAGGAACGTCTGCCACGTGTTCTTCCCCGCGTCCACCGGCACCAGTTCGTACTTGTCGTCCTGCAACCACAGGGCGGCGACCACGTCGAGACGGGCGGTGCCCTCCGGTTTCGCCTCACTGACAGGCTCCTGGGGGGCGAGCGGCATGGGCCGCAAATCCCCCGTCACCGGATCCACATACGACTCCGCCCACGCATAAGCGGCGAGCTGCAACGCCGTTTCCGGCCAGATCCCGGTGCGGCCCGTCTTGTAATCCACCAGCGCCAGGTCGTCGCCCACGTAGCAGAGAAGATCAGCGGTCCCGCAATAACCCCAGCCGGTGTTCACGATCACGATCTCGCTCCCCACCGGTTGGACATGGAAGTCGTCCACCCACCGCAGGAACATGTCGACGTTGCGTTCCTCGCTGTAGGGGACCTCCACCTCCTCGCCTTTCATCAGATGCTCGGCCAGCTCGTGGATGGTCTTGCCCCGCGACATCGCCCCGGTGCGGTCCCCCCGGAACGCCTCCAACGCCCGCTTGGTCACCTCCGACGGTTTCAGGTCGGCGAGATCGTCCTTGTTGTCGCCCGCCCACTCCGCCACCGTGCGGGCCGCCCAGTCCACCAGCGCCGGTTTCGGGTAGCCCTTCAGCAGCGTCGTAACCCCCGGGATCAGTTCCCCGTCGGGGTTGTAGTAGGAGTGGCCCTTACCCCGGTTGACGCGACGCCACTGGCCTGTCCCTTTCATGTCGCCTCCCGTAGCAAGTCGAAAAACGTTTCCGGTTCCATCACCACCGCGTAATGGGGGCCGCGCCGCTTCACGAACAGCACCCCGTAGCGCGCCCCCGCCTCCGCCGTCTGGGCCGGTAGGTCGGCGAGTCCCTCCCGGATGGCGCGAGCGATGTCCTGGTAGGCCTTGATCTGCACGCAGGTGTCGGGCACGCCCTCCAGGTCGCCCACGTCGTCGACCCGTCCCGCCAGCCGCCGTCGCACCGTCCACCCCGTCTGCTCGCGCACCAGGCGTTCCACCTCGCGCTCGGCCCGCTTGCCCTTCTCCATCGTGGCCCGCGTCATCCCGCCTCCCGCAGCGACGTGATGCGCAACGGATGGAACGACACCTTGTGGCACCAGCCCCGGTCCCGGATCTCCACCGACCCCGACGGCAGACGACGGATCAACGTGAGGCCGTGTTCGATGTTGTTCAACATGGCGTTGAACCCCATCTGCTCGGCATCGTCGAGATCGTCGGACTCCTCGGTCATGGTCCCCGAGTAGCGGTCGCGGGTGAGCAGGGCGGTGATGGCCTGCCGGAAGGCGTCGCGGGCGTCGGTGTCGGAACCGGAGAACAGCTCGTCCACCAGGACCCGCAACCGGCGCTGACCCCACGCCGAGGGATGGTTCACGACCTCACCCATGACGCCACCGGTCACAACACGGGTTGCGGCCCACGTTGGTCAACGCCAGTTGCTTGGCGGTGTCCACCGCGCCCTCGGTGACCACCAGCACCGTCTTGCACTCCCGGCACGAGATCCGAGCCCACGCCCGCTTGCCCTTGCCGTGCTCGGCGACCTCCAGCCCGTCGTCGGCGAACAGCGGTAGCTGCTCGGGCACCGCCTTACTGGGCGCGTCGAAGGGGCGGATCCTCGGTCACGCCCACCGGTTTCGATGCGGAGCCCGCATCACTGCTAATTAGCGCCCTGTTCGGTGATGTACCCTCACCAAGTGCGTCCAACCACGACGAGAAGGTGTCAGCGTTGACACGCCACACTTTCCCGATCTTGTACGCACCGGGCAGCTCGCCCCGAGCCGCCAGCCGTTTGCAGTGCGTCACACTCAGATGCAACGTCGCCGCTGCATCCTCGATGGTGAGTACTTCCCTGACGACAACAGGACGGTTCGCGGACTTTGCTGTCATGCGCGCCGACCATAGGCCTACATCCCCGGTGACGCCAGAGATCGGTGAAGAAAAATGCACGGCTCGCCCATGAACCCAACGCGCAAGCGACCGACACGCAAACGCAAGGCGGCAACCGAGCCCACCGAACTGGGACGACGGCTACGCGCCGAACGGTTACGGCGACACGCCAGCCAGGCCGACGCCGCCCACTACTTCGCCATCCACCAGACCAGCTACCACCGGTGGGAGACAGGCGAGACCGCGCCCCCCTCCATCCAGTACGGACACGTCGCCGACTACATCGGTGTCACCGTCGACCAGGTGTGGACCATGGTGGGAGGAGGAGCGCCGCCCACCACCCTGGAGTCACTGCGCGACGACTTCGCCGCCCTCCAACGTCAGGTCGACCAGTTGCGCGAGGAGCTGCACCGCAAACGCTGACCAGCAGCGGGCAAGGAACACCCGTTACTTCGTATGCCCAACCGCGATGACGCAGCCGAGCGGTCTGCATGGCGTCAAGTCAACATTCCAACCCAACAGGGCGCTCGGGTGTGACGCGGCCTCCTGCCGTCTGTTCTCACGAAGCACGCCGAACTTCACCCGTCCTCTGAGGAAACACACCTGATCGACCGACCGCATCGCGTAATGCCAGATTCGGGTATCCGTGTGCGAGGGGATCAAGAGCACTACCGGCTGACCACGCGCTCCGGCGGCGACGCAAGCCTTGACCCACGGTTCCCGAGCCTTTGAGTACGGAGGATTTACATACACGGACGGCGACCAGTCCACCGTCCACCACAGCCGCGTCAGACCATCATCGGCCTCGATGTAGAACCGCTCGGCGTTAGTCGGGTTGTCAGGCTCCGTACACGGGTCAAGGCCGATGCCCCCGAGAACCTTCCGCACCGGTTCCAACAGATACGGCGGAGTCAACTGCCGTTGCGCCTCGTGGCCCTCGCCCCGGTAACGCAGATCGTTGTTGAACCGATAGCTAGCGACACTCACCACATCGGATCATGCCCCATGACGAGCCGTTGCGTCATGGGGCTCACATGGAACCTCGGTTACTTGTCATGCCCTGCTATTCCTCGTCGCTCAGTTGACGGCGCACGTCGGCCACCGCTGCCATCGCGTCCTGCACCGTCACATCGGCCTCGTTCATGCTGATCTCATACTGCTCGTAGGTGTCGGCCACCATGCGCCACACCACCCCGAGCACCACCATGATGACGGCGAACGTCAACAGCCACCGGCCCGTGGCCGTGGCGTTGACCCGCAACGAACCCTCATACCAGTCGGCCACCGCCGTCGCCCCCGCGGTCACGAGCCCCACCACCACCACCGAACGAACAGCCAGGAACGTGGCCGCGATCACCCCCGCCACGAACACCACCTGCGCCCCCCACGAGTTGAGATCACCGTGACTCAACCACTGCGCCAACGCCAACTCCCCCATCAACGCGGGCCAGAACGGGCACGGCACCCCCGGCAGCCACCGCGACGAACAACCGCGGGGCAGCGCACGGCGCGTCATCCATAACGACACCGCGAAACACGCCAACCCCGCGGCGAGCACGATCATGTCCTCGCCCTCGGTGTCGTGCTGCACGATCAACTCGATCAGGCACACCGTCCACCCCACGGCACGCACCCCGGGCAGGAACAACTCGGCGTTGACTCGGCCGTTCAACGAGACACCGACCATGAACGCATCCCCCTCGCAAGCTCTTGCTGTTCATCCCCAGCTTGCGCAACAGCCACGCCCTGTTCGCTCACCGCAACCTACGAACACGCGCAACACGATGCAAGAGGCACATTTGCGCCCACCATCGCTGGATGGTACCGAGAACTGCGCGCCACGCATCAGTGTGCATTGCTCCGAGGGAGTCCCAACCGATGGGACCGAGCCCTTGATGCACGTCATTCCATGCGTGCTAATTCGATGCGCCCATACCGCGAACTACCGCCCTACCTGCATGTTTGCGCCCCCACCCTTATGCAGTGTTATTCATCATGTTGAGACCATCTATGCGGCCGAAACCCCTACCGACCAGCACTTATGCGCACCCGCGCTTACAATCCGGTCCCGTCGCCACCGGACCAGACAGGACCACGCCGTTCCTGAGCCCTCCACCGAGCCCGTCCCCCCATGCACCGAACGCATCACCGTGCAACCGTCCACAACCTTGCACACAGGCTGTGGATCACCCCCGATGAGACGCCACGATGCACTTCGGTCTACCATCCGCATCATGCAAGACGGCACTATCGACGATCGCGGCAACGGGACCATCAGCGTCCGCCTCTACGTCCCCAGTCCCTGGGGTGAACCCAAGCGGGTCAGGCGCACCCTTCGCCTTGGCCCCGACGCCACCGACGACGACAAACGCGCCGCGGTCGACGCCCTCAAGACCGAGCTGGGCATTACCGCCGCCGAAGCCACGGTCGCCACCGTCCTGGGCGCCTACTGGACGGAGAACTACGACCGCTGGGGACAACGGGAACAGGCCTCCATCCGCACCATCATCGACCAGATCCTCATCCCCCACCTCGGCCACCACCCTGCCGCCGCCTTGACCTTCGCCCATCTCGAAACCTTCTACCGCCACATGCAACGAGACCGGGTCGGGTGCGGGATCTGCGCCACCAACCACCACGTCAACCGGCCCATCAAGAACATCGGCGGCGGCTACATCCGACGCCTCCACGGCATCATCAACCCCGCCTTCGCCGACGCCCAACGAGCAGGATGGCGCACCGACAACCCCGCGGCTCTCGTACGCCTGCGCCGCTTCCCCCTCAACGCCGAGCCCACCCCCGCGCTCCCGCTGGCTGCCATCAAGGCCTACTTGGCGCACGCCAGCGAACTGGACGACCAACGGCTCTACGCCCATCTCCGGCTGTCGGCCTACACCGGGGCGCGACCAGGCGAGACCGCGGCCCTGCAACGGGACGACTTCGCGCTGGTGAACGGTCAGCCACGGCTCACGATCTCGCGAGCGCTGTCGGAGTTCCCCCGCCTCGGTGGCCCCTACCCCTACGGCCAAGGCTCCGGCATGATCGTCAAGGGCACCAAGACCGGCGACGAGCGCGTCCTCAGCATCGACCGCGACACCTACAACCTCGCCCTCAGCCTCGACTACCCCGACGGCTGGCTGTTCTACGACGACGTGTCCGAAACCCCACCGCCGGAATGGAACGGGTCGGGTGACCACTGGCCCCACCGACCCCGCTGGTGGACGCGACGGTTCTACGAGCTACGGGACCGAGCGGGGTCGGGTGACCACCAGCTCCGAGCCCTCCGCCACTCCCACTTCACCCAGCTCCTCGACGGCGGGTTCCGGCCCGGACGCGTCAAAGAACGGTCAGGACACCGCCAAGAAGCGACCCTGACCAACGTGTACGCCCACGGCACCTACGCGAGCGACGACGCGGACATGGCCGCGTACATCGCCCGGATCCTGGGCTAGAGCGCCGAGCGGTTCGCTTCGCGGTTCGCGTCGTCGCACGCCGCGACCGCCTCGCGGTACTCGTCGAACGTGCCGACGTTCGCCTCGTCCTCGTCGGCACCGTTGTAGACCGTCCAGACCGTGTAGAAGTGGTCCTGGTCGCCGGGACAGCGGTAGCCGCGAGCATCAGGCCAGCGGTCCACCGCCCAGCGCCGCTCCCACGGCTCGCCGTACTCGTGCTCCGGTCGGCGCTTCATGCTGAACCGGACGGGGTGCGGCTCCTCGCACATCGTTACCGCCTCGTCGTCGCGCTGGATCACGTACGGACCCGGCACGGTGGGTCGTGCTCGCTTCATGACGGCACCACGTCGAACCAGTAGGTCACACCAGCTCGCGCCACCCCCACCAGCCGGTACCCGTGCGCCGCCGCGGCACGACGCGACGCCTTCAGCACGTTGTCGGCATCGGCCCGCCGATCCGAGCCCGCCTCGCCACAATCGAACGTGTACGAACCGGGTCGGGTGACCGCGTCCACGAAGCCCGCCGGGTCATCCAGCGACAACGGCGTCGCGGTCACGAGTAACGCTCAATGATCGCCGTCGCCGCGTCCTGTGTGCCTTGCTCCACCATTTCGTCAAGACCAGGGCTTCCGGGCTCGTGTTCGGCTGTGAACGTGTCGTGAGCGTCGCACGTCTCGCGCCACACGCTGTCATCGCCGGTTGCCTCCGGGTCGATCCACGCACCGTTCTCGTGCACGATGCGCCGACCGCAGTAGCGACAGATGGTCATGGTTTCTCTCCTTTGTTCAGTCCAGTACGGACATGCACCGCACCGGGAAACCCCGGTACGGGCAAGAACGTGCTAGGCCAACCGAACCGGCATCACCAGACCGACGAAATCGTCACCATCGAACACCGCGACCGCTTTCCTCGGCCCGTTTTGGCGGAACACCGGATCCGCCAAACCCGTCGTCAAGAACGCCAGATAGTCGCTGTTCAGCGCGACCGGAGTCGGCTCATCCGAACCGTCACCCTTGCGGAAGAACGGGGACGATTCGAACGCGGCCAGATAGCCGCCCGTCGGGCAAGGCCAGAACACCGGCCGACCATGAGCGTGCAACCGCTCCAACACCGGCCACGACTCCGCACCCTTCAAGAGACCGCCTACGTTCGGCGGTTCCTGGTCGCGCGGCTCAACTGAACCGTTCACGTTGTACGCCCCTGGCTGGTTCGAGGGCAGGTTGTAGTGCGCCAACAACGGCGCCACTCGTTCCGCTTTCACCAGCCAGTAGCTGTTCGTGGCGTACAGCGTTCCGTCATGTTCCGTCAGGAACAACCGGGCCGGATCGTCTTTCGTGCCCTTCCCGACCACGCGCTTGAGGTCAGTCAACTTCATCATGTTTTTTCTCCTTGTGTCATAGCCCGCTAGTACGGACACCCGCGCCACCCGAACCGGGTCAGGTGACGGGGAGAACGTGCTAGCTACTCGCGACCCTCTGCTTCCAACAACGCGTCCACGTACTCGCGCACATCCTGGGGCCGATCCGCGTACGCGGACAACGCCGCGGCCAGCTTGTCCAGCTCCATATAGCCGAGACTGGCCTTGCCCAACGGATACAACGCTTCGCCGATGTGCTCCTCAGACCATCCAATGAGATCCAGAAACAACGTCATCGGACCCGTACCCGCATCGAAGTTCGTACTCCACGAGTACAACCGTGCCACCGCGTCACACTCGTCCGGTGCGTCGTCCAAGAGATCTTCGACCGTGCGGCCGGTCTCGTCTTCGTCTACGTAATCAGTCATTGGTTCCTCTCCTGTCTCACTGCCGACTAGTGCCGACACACACGCCACCCGTAGCCGGGTGACAGTGTGAACGCGCTAGGCGCCGATCTCATCGAAGGCGAAGAAACTCCGGTACTGCGTCCGACAGCCCGCATAACGGAATTCGATGTACCAGCCCGCGGGATCGCGCACGAGCGGACCCGTAACGCACATACCACGTTCACGCGGCCTCTCCGACAATCGCACATAGGACGGAATGATTACTCCGTCTTTCGCTCGCACCGGTTCACCCACGGTAGGTGGAATCCTGGTCATGGTCTCTCTCCTTTGTCTGCCCAGTGTGGACAAGGCGCCGCCCCACAACGCGGGACGACCCTAGAACGCACTGAATCAGTGACCATGCGACCCGCAATCGTCGCCACCATCAGTCACGTAGCCGGTGCAACGCGTGATCCCCACGGCACGCACGCACCGGGGATAGACCACGCCTTCCACCTCCACCGTATCCGCGTACACACGGGGTGCCCATGCTGGGCTACCGCTAGCGGCCCGGCCCGCATGGTAGGCGCAACGAGTATGAAACTGGCCCGGCGCCATACCGCCGAAATCGCGGCACGTACAACGATCCGAATCACTCATGGTCAATCTCCCTTGTCTTACTCGCCCATCCACTAGGCGACTGTCTCGATGATAGACCCCCATCGGTCACTACCGATACCACCATTAGTGTGAACTACGTCACACCGGCCACGCCAGCACCGTAGGCCACCACCACCACGGAAGGCCACCACACCGCACACACGCCCCGTAGAGCGCACGCGAGCTGGCACCTGGACACACGTAGCCCACGATGCACAGCGTGCATTCACGCCCCACCCATGCCACCCACGCGCCACGCCCAGCGAGCTCGACATCGAGCTTGAGCCCGCCCCTACGTCCACGCCCGGCCGGGGCAGACCGACCGACGCTATCCCGGCTTGCCCACCGGCCCCCCCGCTCGCCCGGTATGCCCAACTCGGAGCCGAAACGGCATGGGAGGCCCTTGGGGGTATAGAGACTCTGGGTTTATGGTCCTCACCGTGGGCTATTGCAGCGATAACACCGTTCTGGGGCGCACGTTGCGCTCTCGTCGTATGACCGTGTTCGCGCTGTCGGTTGAGACGGGCATCAACAACCGCACGCTGAGTTCCTACGTGTCGGGGCGGTTGTCTCCGGCTGCTGCTCATTTGCAGACGATCGCTGAGGTGCTCGGTCTTGATCCGGAGGAGCTGATGGACGGGCCTCATTGGCGGCTGGCTGATGCGGTGGGCGCATGATCGTGGCGGTGGTGGTGTTGGCGGTGGTGTTCGCGGCGTTGTCGACGGTGACGGTGTTGCGGTTCAGTGTGCTGTTGCGCCAACTGGTGGACAGTGTGCGCCTCGACAAGCTGGAACATGCCCAGCGGTTGGAGCAGGCTCATACGCAGGCGTTCGCGGATGCGATGACGGCGTTGCAGAGCGTTCAGGATCGGGTGTCGGCGTCGCAGTCGCAGCTTCTGGAGCGGACGATGGATGCGGTGGCGGGGCCGCAGGGGGCCTCGCAGGAGCCGTTCAAGGTGGATGACCCCAGCTTGGATGCTCGTGCCCGGTGGGTACCGGACGACGAGTGGGATTACAGCGGGCTGGGAATCGACCCCACAGATGACGAGATGCCGTTGCCGCGTCTGGAGCCGGAGGGGAACGCGCATCGGGCGGTGATGGTGCCGCCGGGGCAGGGGTTGGCCCCCAACTAGGGGTTCACTTTCCGTGCCGTTCGTGGCACAGTACGGGCACCCTCAGTGGAGAATGGGGGCGGAGGAGAAGCATGAGGCGACGGATGCCGTGGTGGGTGGGCGTGCTCGTCGTGTACGCGGGACTCTGCGGTGTCTGGCTGTCGGGGTACGCGTGGTGGGCGTGGCTGATCCTGTTCGCCTTCTCCGGCGCGCTCGAAGCGGGCTGGCGGTACCGAACAAAGGAGAGCAAACCATGACCAGGGACAGTCGGCAGTTGATCCTGCCCACGGTGGGGACGATCGGCGGTGTCGCCTTGTTGGCGACGGGCCAGTGGGCGGGGTGGCTGCTGCTCATCGCGTCGGTCCTGCTGTACGTGCTGTGGGGTCTGCGGCGGCGGGGGATCGTCCTGTGAGGCGCGTCGGGACCAGAGCCCTGCTGCCGGTGGTGGCGGTGGCGTTGCTGGCGTTACCGGCGTGCGACATCTTCGACCTCGGCGCCATCCGGGCCGAACAGTGGGTGGCGGGCTCCCCTGCCGTCGCCATCCACGACGGGGGCAACATCGGCGACCAGTGCGTGTTCGACGCCATCGTGACGGGAGGGACCGCGGTGGCGTTGGCGGCTGCACCCCCGGCGGGAGCGATCGCCACCCTGCTGTCGTGGTCGATCGCGGGCGTCGGGCTCAACGCCACCGCTGAGGCCTGTTTCGACTCGTGGCGCAACACCGTCGACCCCAGCCTCAAGCAGCGGGACCTGGAGGCGTACTGCGCCGCCGGGAGCATCGCGTTGTACGACGACTGCCTGATGAAGGGGTGGGCCGAGTGGGAGAAGAAGCAGGCCATGCGCGACGAACTCGGTGACGTGATCGCGGCAGGGGCGTACCTGGGCTGGTGCCAGATCCGGTTCGGGAACTGGGCCTGTCACTGGTGAGCGTCGCCGCCAAGATCGTCATCGCCGTCGCCGCCCTCATGGGCGGGTTCGTGGGCATGTGGTGGGGGGCTGGTGGCCCGGTGAGCGCCAAACCGCACCCGGACCCGGTCCCGACCACGGTGTGGTACCCGCCCGAGCCGGGGAACTTGCACGTCAACTAGCGTGCCGATGGTGGAGGTCGTTTCGGGGGGCAAGGGCAAAGACCAGTTCGTGCTCCCCCACGTCGACATCACCTACGGCGAGGTGGCCCGCTTCGCCGCCTACGTCCACTCCTCCAACATCACCCCCGGCGGGGAGATGCGCATGGCCCTGGGGATCCCCCACGGCCAGATCCCCCACGCCATGGACCTCCTCAAACAGACCATGGGGGTCATGTGGGAAGTCACGTTCACCCGGGTCGAGAAGAAGGACCTCCCCAAACCGGGGTGGTAGATGCCTCGTAAGGACCTTGCCTCCGTCGCCGTCACCGAAGCGGTCACCACCGACGAACAGCTCGGCACCGCCGCCCGCTCGCTGGCCTCCACCGCCATCGCCGTCGCCCAGCAGATGCTCGACAACGGACCACCCCAGACCCAGTTGCGCATCGTCACCAGCCTCCTGCCTGCCATCGGCCGCGCCCTCGCCGCCCAGGGGGAGGACGAGAACATGGCCGAACTGCGTGCCCAACTCAGGGGACTGCAACAGTCGCTGCTCGATGCATCTTGAGCCCCAGCTCGAACAACTGCGGATCATCGACACCCGTGCTCATCTGATCGACTTCCGCCTCAACTGGGCGCAGCGGGAGTACCTGGCCGAGATCGAGCGCCAGTACGACCGCCGCAAGCTCGTCCGCATCATCGTGCTGAAGGCCCGCCAGCTCGGGATCTCGACGCTGACCGAAGCGGTCATGTTCCTGTGGTGCTTCATCTGGGACAACATCCAGGCCCTGGTCATCGCCCACGAGAACGACTCCGCCACCCATCTCCTGGGCATGAGCCAGACCTACTGGGAGACCTACCCCTACAACCTCGCCTACAAGGCCAAGTACCGGTCCCGCAACGAACTGTCGTGGGTGGAGACCAAGTCCTCCATGAAGATTTCCACGGCCAAGAACGTGAATACCGGGCGGTCCAAGACGCTGCACTGCGTCCACGCCAGCGAGGTGGCGTTCTGGGACAAAGCCAGCATGACCATGGGGGGGCTGGAGCAGGCCTTCCACTTCGAGCCCAACACCATCGGCGTGCTGGAGTCCACCGCCAACGGGGTGGGGGGCTACTTCCACGACCAGTGGTACGCGGCGGAGGCAGGCGACACCGAATACGTCCCTCTGTTCTTCCCGTGGCACCGCCACCCCCAATACACCTGGGGTTACATCAACCAGATGCTCAACGAGCCCACCCCACCGCTGGAGAACATGAATGAAGAAGAACGGGTCCTCCGCCGTCTGGGAGTCGACGACGACCATCTCCTGTGGCGCCGGTGGGCTATCCGCAACCTGGCACAGAACGATCTCGCATGGTTCCACCAGGAGTATCCATCTACGCCAGAGGAAGCTTTCGTGGCCACCGGGTACAACATCTTTCCCCTGGCCGACCTGCGCGCTTGTTATGAGCCGATCGAGAGGCCGCTCGTGGGCCGTCTCCTACGCGAAGGCTCACAAGTCCGGTTCGTCCCCGATATTGCCGGTCCCCTCAAGATCTACCAGACCCCGTCGTCGGACTACGACTGGGGGCGCTATATGGTCGCGGGTGACCCGACTCGTGTTACCACCGGGGACTACGCGGTGGGACAAGTCATCAACCGACGAACCTATCGACAAGTGGCTACGTGGCGGGGTCGTATCGACGGGGCGTCCTTCGGGGAAGAACTCGCCAAACTAGGGGTGTACTACAACACGGCCCTGCTCACGTGCGAGACCACGGGGGCGGGCTATACGGCCATGGGGGCGCTCATCAACATGAACTACCCCAACCTCTACAAGCACCGGTACGCTGACAAGGAACCGTCGGTGATCGCCACCACGTTCGGGTGGGACACCAACCAGCAGCGCAAAGAGTGGATGATCGGCTTCCTGTTGAAACTGGTCGTGGATCACACGGTCTCCATCCACGACAAGACCACGTTCTACGAGATGCAGAACTATGTGTCGGTCCCCAACGGCCACTACGGACCGAACTCCTCCGCCGGGTTCGACGACACCGTCATGGCCCTGGCCCAGGCCTGCATCTGCTCGTCGACGGAACTGCTGGAGGCCTACGTCGGTCCCGTCAACCGGGTGTTGCGCCCCGACGACCCGGAACGTACGTGGCAGGCGTGGGACGAGGAACCAGCATCATGACCGGGTGCCGGTCTACACCTACCGCTGCGAGCCCTGTGACCTGACGTTCACGTCGGACTGGCGCGACGACGAGGTCATGTGCCTGCGCTGTACCCGCTGGGCGCGCCGGGTGTGGGGGTTCTCCCTGCTTCCCTCGTTCCCGGGCAACCGCGCCCAGCACGCCTCGGAGCTGAGCCGCGCCTCGGAGAAGGCCAGTGCCCCCCAGACCCTGTACGACGCCCACGGCGAAGCCCACACCGTCGAGCGGGCACCGCACTCCTACGTGCCCGTCGACCTGCGGGACCGGGAGGCCCTGGGAGTCACCAGCGAAGGCCTGGACAGCACTTACGATTCGCTCCGTCGCGAGGGCAACCATCCCGCCGCCGACCGCCTGAGGAAGGTGATGGAGTGAGCAACCAGACCATCGCCACCGCCAACGTCGACCCCGAATCCGAACAGATCCCCCACGTCGAATACCCGCCGCCCCCACCGGCCACGCCACCCCGTTACGACGTCGAACTGGCCGCCTACGTCCGGCAGTTGTTCTACCGGGCCCGCGAGCACCGACGGCCCATCATCGCCACCTGGAACCGCAACGACCGCCTCCTGCGCAACCGCACCTGGCTGAGCGACCGGGCAGGCTGGCTCCCCTCCCCCGAGGTCCCCGAGATCCGGCCCATCATCAGCCAGCTCGCGGGGTGGATGACCGACCAGCGCCCCACCTACACCGCCGTCCCCAGCGCGTCACCGGCCACCCCCTACTTCGACATGATCGCCAAGATCGCCGCCGACCTCACCACCGTCATGGACGCGGTGGCGACGGTGCACCGCCACGAGGAGAACATCAAACAGGCGGTGTGGGACTCCTACGCCTGGGGCACCGGCCTGCTCAAAGCGACGTGGGACATGACCCTCGACGGCGGCTTGGGGAACGCCGTGTTGCTCCGCGTCGACCCCTACACGTTCTATCCCGACCCCGCGGCGAGGAACCTGGCCGACGGGAACTACTACATCGAAGCCCGCAACATGTCCCGCCAGGAGATCGACCGCCGCTACCACGCAGGCAACCTGTTCGCCGACGGGATGCCCGCCCCCACCGAGGACATCGACGTCCACCCCGACCGGCTCGGCAACGCGCCGCGAGCGTCAGCGCGCACGTTCCCGGGCCAGGCCGCACCCATCGCCCCCTCCACCCGCAGCGCGAGCTTGAGCACCCGCTTCTCACCGGGCGACCCCGACCCCAACGACCGGGGCGTCACCGTCCTCGAAGCATGGATCCGCCAGCACGAGCCCACCGAGATCAACGGCCGCGCCAGCCTGTTCGACTACTGGCGGTGCGTGGCCGTAGCCGGGAACCACGTCCTCCTCGACGTCCCCGCCTACCAACTCTGGAGCCACGGCCAGCACCCCTACCAGCGGTTCGTGGCCGACGACACCGGCGAGTTCTGGGGCCAGTCCCTGGTGGAGGACCTCTCCTCCTGCCAGATCACCCTCAACCGCCTGCTGGCCGGGGTCATCCACAACATCGACCTGTGCGGCAACCCCCCCTTCCTGGAAGGCGGACGCTCCGGCATCCCCCGCACCCGCATCCCCAACCGGCCCGGGACCCGCATCACCGTCACCGGCGACATCAACCAGGCCAAATGGATGGAACCCGTCCCCCTCCACCCCATCATCCCCCAGCTCACCCAGTTCTTCATCACCGAAATGGAACGGATCAGTGGCCTTAGCGCTATCACTCGTGGTTTTACTCCCACTGGCCGTAATGCTTCTGATGTCCTGGATTCTGTTCAGGAGGCAGGGTTCACCCGCATCCGATCCCACCTCCGAGGACTCGAATGGGCGCTGCGAGCCGCCTACGACCAGATCGCGGGACTGATCGTCGAGAACTACGACACCCCGAGACTGCTCGCGATAACGGGACCGCAAGGGCAGTCCACGGCCATGGCGCTCGCCCCCAAGCACTTCCACGTCCCCGTCCTCGACCGCAACGGCAACGTCGTCACCCACCCCCTGCGGTTCACCATCATCAGCCAGATCGGCGCCCACATCTCCCAGATGCAGGAACGAGCGGAGACCATCCAGCTCTACACCCTCGGCCTCTACGACCCCCTCCAGGCCCTGACCAAGCTCGGCGTCCCCAACGCCCAGGAGATCGCCGACCGCATCGCCAGGCTCACCGCGGCCCAGGCCTTCCAGCCCCCCGGGGCACGGCAACGAGCCGGTAGGTCGCAATGAAAGCGTCGCCGTTGACCATCTACCAGGGCGACGACTACCGGGCCATGGTCAACGTCACCCAGAACGGCACCCCCGTCGACCTGTCCACCTGGTCGTCCCCCCAAGCCCAGATCCGCAAGGACGTGGCCGACAACGACACCACCGTGGAAGCCACCTTCACCTGCTCCCTGGCGGGCTCGACGGTGACCCTGACCCTGGCCAACACCGTCACCGTCGGCCTGGCGGGCTGCTACGTGTGGGACCTCCAGGTCAACACCTCCATCGGCGAGCGCCGCACCATCGCCCGCGGTCCCGTCCACGTCACCCAGGAGGTCACCCGGTGACCGCCACCGACGAGTTCGACGTGGAGGTCCGCACCGACCTGTTCGACGTCGACGTCGACGGTCCCGTCCTCCTCGGCGCCGACGGCCCCGTCGGTCCCCCCGGGCCTCCGGGACCGGCAGGCCCCACCGGACCACCGGGAGCGACCGGGGCCACCGGCAGCGCCGGACCGCCGGGGGCCACCGGGGCGACAGGCCCGCCGGGAGCGGCGGGACCGACCGGCCCCCAGGGCTCCACCGGCGCCACCGGACCGGCAGGCCCAGGGGTCCCCACCGGCGGCACCATCGGCCAGATCCTGACCAAGACCTCCAGCGCCGACTACGCCACCGCCTGGCAGACCGGCGCCAGCGGCGGCACCGGCCCCGACGAGGTCATGATCGCCCACGAACCGGCCCCCACCACCGCCGGACTGGAACTGTGGGTCGACCTCGACGCCACCGGCTCCGGGTTCGGGACCGGACCGGCCGGACCGACCGGTCCCGCGGGACCCACCGGCCCGACGGGCGCCACCGGGGCCACCGGCCTGCAAGGACCCACGGGCGCGACGGGCGCTACGGGACCGGCGGGAGCGACGGGCGCGACAGGGGCGACGGGACCGGCAGGCGCCACCGGAGCGACGGGAGCGACGGGGACGGCGGGCGTCGGTGTGCCCGCCGGGGGCGCCGCCAACCAGATCCTGACCAAGACCACCGCCACCAACTACGACACGTCGTGGCGGTACGGGTCGCTCCCCACCTTCACCACCACCACCCAACGCGACGCCCTGTGGACAACCCCTCCCGACGGGTCCATGTGCGTCACCACCGACACCGGCACGTGGTGGCAGTACACGGGGGGCATGTGGTGGAAGCCCTACGGGCTGGTGAACCGCACCACCTACACCACCTACGTGGCCGGGATCGGCTCAGGGGGCTACGACTTCGCCACCACCCCCGCGCTCACCATCCCCACCGTGGCCCGCCGCTACCGGGTGGTGGGGAAAGCCAACATCTCGGGGACGGGGACCCTCACCTACCTGTACTCCAAGTACCAGGTGGGAGCGGGAGGGCTCACCAACATCGCCTCCCGCATGGCGCAGCTCAACAACGGCACCGGGATCCTCTACGGCGAGACCTTCGTGTCCCTCACCGGTACCGGCGCCACCGTGAACTTCCGTCTCGGGTTCGGGGGGACCAGCGGCACCGTCAACCTGGAAGGCGCCGCCGACGTGGCCTGGATCGAGATATGGGACGGAGGCCCCGGCTAGTGGCGGTTCTCAACTACCGCGACCCCGCCACCGGGAACTGGGTGGCCCTGGGCACCACCACCGGCGGAGGGACCACCACCTCGCCCTACAAGTGGTCCACCAGCACCACCGCCGCCGACCCCGGCTCCGGGTACGTGCGGGCCAACAACGCCACCCCCAGCTCGGCCACCGCCGTGTACGCCTCGGTGTACGACACCAACGGCACCCTCGTCCGGCTCGACACCCTCAGCACCGGCTCGACGTTCTGGTTCTACCGCAACGGCGACATCACCCAGAACATCAAGTACACGGTGTCGGCCACCCCCACCAACAACGCCAACCTGTGGTTCACCATCCCCGTCACGTTCGTGTCCACCGGCACGGGCGGGTTCTCCCCGTCCAACAACAACCTCATCGACGCCTCCCTGCTGGGCGGCGGGAGCGGCGGGGGAGCGTCGCTCACCGCCCTCAACCAGGGGCTGCTGGCCACCAAGGTGTGGTCGACGGGATCGAGCGCCTACGTGTGGCCGGGCGGAGGCGGGACCGCCCCCGACTCCAACGCCTTCACCAACATCATCTTCATCGACCCCACCGGGGCGCATGACCCGAAGACGTCGACGGGGGGACGGAACACCGCCAACGACCTGTGGGAGACCGGCACCCCTGCAGGCGGTGGTGGTTCGGGGACCGCCAGCCTGTTGGCCTACACCCGCTATAACCCCGGCACGCAAGCGGCGGTCAACGCCACCACGACCTCGTATGTCGACATCGACGCCACCAACCTCACGGTCACGTTCACGGCGCCATCGTCAGGCCGGGTGATCGTGGTCTTGTCCGCGCAGGTGAACCAACTGACCAACGGCTCTGGCTACTACTGGGGATTGCGGAGCGGCGGAAGCCTGGTCGCGAACTCCAACTGCCTCATCCTGTACCACCAGAACAGTGAGACCCACTACCGCCCGTCCATGAGAGTCGTCATCGACGGCCTCACCCCCAGCACGTCGTACACCTACACATGGGCGCACATGCGGGGGTTCGGGACCGCCACCTGCCAGACCATCTACGGCGGTGGTGCCGACCCCGCCGTCATGGAAGTGTGGTCGGGGGACACGACCGGCGGCGGCGGCGGCGGAGGGGCGACGACCGGCGGCATCCTCGCCGCCGTCAACTACAACCCCGGCAGCCCCACCGGTCCCACCTCCACCTCCACCACCGCCACCGACGTGGACGCCACCAACCTGGTCGTCACCTTCACCGCCCCCGCCTCCGGCAACGTGTTGGTCCAACTGTCGTCCAACGCCATCACCCAGAACTCCCCGTCCGCCGGTCTGGGCTGGTGCCTGCGCTCCGGTAGCTCCGATGTGGCCGGAACGAAGCACCAGGCCATCTACAACCAGGCCAACTCCATCGCCACCCGCATCACCCTGCCCATCGCCGTCACCGGCCTCACCCCCTCCACCAGCTACACCTACAAGTGGGGGCAGTACATCTCCCAAGGCTCCGGCACCGTGCAAACCCAGTACGGCGGCGTCATCGGGGTGGCCTCCATGATCGTGTTCGCAGCCTGATGGCCAAGGTCAACGACGGCACCACCTGGCAGTCCGCCCCCGGGTTCAACCTCGTCCCCACCGCCCTCAAGACGACCAACTACACGGCCGCCGCCGGTGAGGAGGTCGTCTGCGACACGTCCGGGGGGGCGTTCACCGTCACGTTCCCGACCGCGCCCGCCAACAACACCGTCGTCGGCGTCAAGCTCGTCACCACCGGCAACACCCTCACCGTCGCCCTCGGCGGCACCGACCACTTCGAGAAAGCCACCGGTCTCACGTCGCGCACCATGGGCGGCCTCAACGAGACACTGGTGTGCTCGTACTACACGGGCGTGTGGTACGTGCTGGTCAACAACGACCGCGCCCTCGTCACCGGGTACGCCTCCGTCCCCAACACCGCCACCGCCGGACAGGTCGGCGTCGACGTCCAGATCGACGTCCAGTCCTTCTCCACCCCCGGCACCTTCACCTGGACGAGACCGACGTGGGCGACCAACAACAGTCTCGTCCTCGTCCTCGTCACCGGCGCAGGAGGCGGCGGCGGCTCGGGGCGGCGAGGGGCGACAGGCACCGTGCGAGGTGCGGGGGGCGGCGGACAGGGCGGGTTCCGATCCCGATCCGAGTTCATCGCCGGGGACATCCCCGGCACCGTCACCGTCACCGTCGGCGCCGGTGGCGCCCAAGCGCTGGCGCCCACCACCGACGACACCGACGGCGCCAACGGCAACGCCGGAGGAGCATCGAGCTTCGGGCGTTACGTGTACGCCTCCGGAGGAGCGGGTGGCCTCAAGGGCACCGGCACCGACGGCGGCCTGGGCGGCACCACCGCCGCCGGAGCCCGGGGAACGTGGCCGGGAGCCCCGGGGATGCAGGGGGCAGGGGTCAGCACCGCCGCCAACCCGGAGACCAACGAGTTCGGCGTGTTCGCCGCCAGCCAGCTCACCGCCAACGTCATGGCCTGCGGGGGCGGCGGGGGAGGGGCGGGGATCAACGCCTCCAACACCAACCAGGTCGGCTCCGACGGCGGCGACGTGAACGGATGGGCCGACGGCACCGTGGCGGGCGGGACAGCGGGAGCAGGGTCGGGCGGCGGCACGGGCGGCAGCCTGGCCGACCCCTACACCGCCTCGGGCGGCGGCGGCGGAGGCCGGGCGAGCGCGGCCAACGCCCTGGGCGGCGGTCCCGGCGGCACGCCCGGCGGCGGGGGCGGCGGAGGCGGAGGGGCGACCAACACGTTCACCGCGGGCAACGGCGCCGTCGGCGGCGACGGGTTCGTGCGGGTCATCACCCGGCCGTGAGAACCACCCCCAACCTCGTGGTCTACATCGGCCAGTCCCTCAACGGCCAACCCGTGGGCCACAACTACCCGGACACCACCATGACGGGGCTGCGGGGCGTCTCCTACCTCAACGCCTTCATCGCGGGGGTGGCGTGGCTGCAGTTCAAGCGCACCCAGGACTGGTTCAACTACTTCAACTACTTCGCCACCCAGGCCCGCCGGGTGGTGTACGTGATGGTGGGAGGCACCACCGACTACTCCACCACCGCCAACCGCACCGGCGCCCAGTGCTACGCCGACCAGGGGACCATCGCCACCAACCTGCGGGCGCTCGGCTCGGCGGGACAGGTCAAGGTCATCTCCACCACCACCCACCCCTCCGGTCCGTTCCCGGCGCCCAACGAGGCCAATCGGGTGGCGGGCAACAGTCTCGTCATGGGCGACGCCAGCGCCTATTTCGACGCGGTGTTCGACGCCGCCCAGGCCCCCCTCAACGACCCCGCCAACACCACCTACTACCAGGGTGACCAGACCCACGGCACGGCGGCGTGGGCCGACCAGATGGCAGCATGGATGCGGCCCGTCATCACCCCGTTCCTCATCGGATGAAGTGCGCCTTCTGTGACGGTGCGGGCCAGCTCCCCGGCGAGTGGGACGACCCGACCTGCCCGGTGTGCGAAGGGACCGGTGAGGTCCCCGATCAAGCAAAGGAAGCTCCCCATGGGACGTACGATCCCTCGACGAGTAACTGATCGCATCTGGACCAGGGTTGACGTCCGTGGACCGGATGAGTGCTGGCCGTGTCAGCTATACGTCGCTCAGAACGGATACGCGCACGTCACTTGGCGTGATAGCGGCCATGTCCAAGGCACGACCGCTCATCGAGTTGCATGGACCGCGGTCCATGGCCAGATTCTCGATGAACTGACCGTCGATCATCGCTGGCCAATATGTCAGAGCAGGAACTGTTGCAACCCTGCTCACCTCCAGCTCCTCAGTCGTGCAGCCAACACTGCGGAGGCCATGGAGCGCAATCATCCCAACTCGGGTAAGACCCACTGCCCGCAAGGTCACCCTTACTCACCAGAGAACACCTTTATCACGAGTAGGGGCTCCCGCAACTGTCGTCATTGCAAACGAGAGCAAGCGCGCTCGTCATATCGACGCCGAAAAGAAGGGATCTCTATCTATGTCTCGTAAATCGCTGCAGACCCCCGACGGCCGTCACGTCCAGTTCGGGGAAGTCGACACCCTCACCATGCCCGACGGTTTCACCGCCCCCGACAACGGCGCCTTCTGCTCCAACTACTCGGGGCAGGAGATGGAGAACGTCGGTGGGGGATTCGGTGCGGCCTACAACGAGTGGGAGAACTACCCCGAAGGCTCAGAGACCGACTAGGGGACTCTCGTGCCGTTCGTCTCGAAAGCCCAACAGCGGTACATGTTCCTCAAGAACCCGACCGTCGCGAAAGAGTGGGCAGCCAAGACCCCGAATATGAAGGGGTTGCCCGAGCACGTGAAGGGCTCGAAGGCGAAAAAGACGCCAGCACGACGCAAGAAATAGAGCATCCCTCGAAAGGACAGGACATGGCCCAAGATCCAAGTCAAGCCGTCAAGGCGCCCGGAAACGCGCCGATCCAGAAGCAGGGGCAGACCACCAACGGCCAGTTCGGCTCCAACCCCAGCGCCCAGCCCAAAGGGCGTTCCGCCGCTCGCGATCTGAACGTCCGATGAGTCCCCGCGCCTCCACCTCCGTCACCGGCGGCGACGAACCGGCCGAGGCTCCCGCCGAGGAAGCTCCCGCGGCCGACATCAACGCGGTGATGGAGGCCACCCAGGTCACCGACACCCCCTCCACCGACCCGCCCGGCAGCGACGTCCTCACTCCCGAGAACGTGCGCCGCTACCCCCACCTGTTCACCGACGAACAGAAAGCCACCATCGACAGCGACGAACTCCCCGAGACCGACCTGGAGAAGGCCAACCGGGAAGCAGCCGAGGCCGCCGAGTCCTAGAAGATGGCCACCGGGACCCGTACCACCGACACCTTCGCCGAGGGGCTGCGCAAGCTGCTGTCGTCCATCCAGGACCTCAAGACCACCGACGACGCCGATCTGCCCTTCATCATCAACCTGGAGACCATCGTGCTCCAGAAGATCAAGGGCGACGCGTCGGGGGCGTTGCAGGGTCCGGGGCCGATGGGGGCAGGACCGGGAGCGATGATGGCCCCGGGCGCGGGCCCGCCGCCGGGCATGGGACCGCCCGGCATGGGAGGTCCGCCGGGGATGCCGCCTCCGGGCATGGGGGCACCCGGGCTCCCCCCTGCGCCCGTCCCCGGCCTCATGGCCGGACCGGTCATGCCCCCCGGCGACGAGCTGCGCCGCATCCTGTTGCGCGGTGTCACCGCCAACCGGCTGTCCACCGTGGCCAACAAGATCGCGGGCCCGGGAGCCTGACGTGGCCAACGCGCATCCTGGGTTCGCCGCCGTCCAATCGAAGATCGCCTCCCAGCAGGGCATCAGCAAGGACCGGGCAGGCGCCATCCTCGCCCACTCGTCCCGGAACGCCAGCCCCGCGGCCAAGGCGCGCAACCCTCGGCTCAAGCGCGTCGGCAAGCCCACCGTGAAGATCAAGCGACAAGGACAGACGTATTGAGCGACACCGCCCCCTCCGCCGAGGACGAGTTCACCCAGTCCTTCCTCGACGCCCTCGAATCCCGCTTCCCCGTTTCGAGCGCGGAACCGTCACCCGAAACTGACCCCGCCGCTCCCGGCGGCGACGAACCTCCAAGTGAGGGGGAGGAACCGTCGTCGCCGGAAACCGAACCCTCACCCGAGCCCGAGCCCGAACCGGAGCCAGCACCGGACGAGGGTGGAGCACCAGAGGAAGGGCACGGCCAACCGGCCTCCGCCTTCACCCTCTCCGGCGTCGACTACAGCTCCGAACAGGTCAGCCGCGCCCTCCAGGTGGCCAGTTGGTTCGATCGGCTCAACCCTCAAGAAGTCCAGGCCATCGACGCCTTGATGTCGGGCCAATACACCCTGTCCCCCCTCCAGCCTCAACCCCAACCGTCGCCTGGAGGGCAGCCAGCCCCCTCGCCCTCATCCGTACAGCCGCCGCCAGCAGCGGAGGACGAGGGGGACTGGCTCGACCCCCGCGCCCAAACCGAGATCCGTGCCCTGCGCGCCCAGATCAACGACCTCACCGAATCGTTCAAGGCCAGCCTCGGTCCCGTCGTCCAAACCCAGCAGCAGGCCGACTACCAGGCCCGCCTCACCCAGATCAACAAGGCCCACGCCGACTTCCAGGCCCGCTACCAGCTCGACGACAACGCCATGAACGCCCTGGAAACGTCCATCGCCCAGGCCCAGGTCCTCCCCGGCCTCGCCCAACGCGAAGGGTCCATCGAGAAGGGCATGAACACCGCCCTGGAGATGATGTTCTGGACCACCCCCACCTACCGCGACGCCTGGCAAGCCCAGCGCACCACCAGCCTCCAAGCGGAACAGGCCGCCGAAGAACAGGCCACCATCCGCAAGCAACACCTCACGGCCCTGTCCGGTTCGGGCGGCAGTGCTCCTCGCCGTGAGCCCGTTCCCTCATCCCCCGAGGACCGTCACCAGGCGATGGTCCAAGAGATCGCTGCCGCCATGAATGGCAGTGGTCAAGTCGAGTAATCACTACACGAAGGAGTAGGGAACCTTGGCCACACCTATCGGCACAGGGGTGTTGAACAGTATCTCTCGCAGATTCATCCTCGGCGAGATCACCGACAATATTTACAGGAGTAACCCCATCCTCTTTCGCTTGATTGCTTCCAAGAAGAAGATGGTGCAGGGTGGCCTCCAGATCGAACTGCCGCTCATGTACGGACGGTTCGCGGCGGGTGGCCCCTACCAGGGGTTCGACCAGTTGACCATCGCTCCCAGCGACACGGTCAAGAACGCGGCCCTGGACTGGAAGCAGCACTACGTGCCGCTGGCCATCGACGGCCTGTCGCTCATCAAGGCCAACAGCCCGGAGGCGATCGCCAACATCATCCGTCTGCTGTCGGACCAGTCCCAGATGGAGATGGCGGAGAACCTGGCCGTCGGGCTCTGGAGCGACGGGTCCAACCCCAAGGATCTCGACGGGCTCAAGGTGGCCATCGACGACGGCACGGTGAACAACACCTACGCCGGTCTGTCCCGTACCGCCAACACGTGGTGGAAGTCGAAGATCGACTCGTCGACGGCCGCTCTGGATCTGCCGCCGTTGCAGGCCATGTTCGGGAACTGCACCGAGGGCGGTAGGGCGCCGACGATCGTGGTGTCCCGCCAGGAGCAGTACAACCGGTTCTGGGCCAAGAACACGGTGTACCAGCAGTTCCCCGTCAACCCGGGGGGCAGCGACGAGCTGCTGGCCTCGGCGGGGTTCACCAACCTGCTGTTCAACAACGTGCCGTGGACGGTGGACTCCCACGTGTTCGACGGCCCCAACGCCACCAACAGCGCGGTGGTGATGCTGAACGAGGACTACATCTACTGGTTCACCACTCCCCGGGGCGATTTCGCCATGGAGGACTGGCAGAAGCCACCGGACCAGGACGCCTACGTCAGCATGTTGCTGTTCGCGGGGAACATCGGGATCACCAACGACGCTCGCCACGGCAAGCTCACCAACTTCGCTTCCTAGGAGGACCCAATGGGCAGCAAGACCATCTCCAACCCCACGGGCGCCTACGGGTACTCGACGTTGGACCAGCAGGGCTGGAACGAGACAGCAACGTTCGTGGTGTCCACCGCGGCGGTGGCGGCCAAGCAGCTCGTCCAGATCGACCCCGCGGGTAACACCGTGCGCTCCGCTACCACCACCCCCAACCCGTTGCAGGTGGGGATCACCCAGAACGCAGCGGCGGTAGGGCAGGCCGTCAACGTCATCGTGCAGGGAGTGGCGTCGGCCGTGCCGTACACCGGCACCGCCCCGGCGGCGGCCGACGTGTTGATCGCGTCAGCCACCACCGCCGGGCGCGTCGCGGTCAGCAACACCCCCGGTCTGGGCCAGTCGGTGGGGATCGCGGTGGGCGCCGGGGCCGGTGGCGTGGTCGATGTGTGGGTCACACCGAAGTACCTGTCGTAGCCTGCGGCCATGGCTTCGGGTGATGTTGTCCGGTTGGTGAACGTCGGCGATCGCGACTACGTCGACGCCTACAACGGCCGCAGCTACGTCATCCCCGCCCACGGCCAGATGATGGTGGACTGGGACGCGGTGTGCCTGTGGCTCGGCCACCCCGACGCCAACGACTTCGACCCCCGCAACCGGGTGCGGGTGTACGAGTACCAGCGGCTGCGGTCCAAGTACGGGGTGGACGCCAAGGCGTTGGAGATGAGCCTCAACAACACCCCCTTCGACGCCGAGGCCCTGTTCGAGGCCATGCGCCCCCCGTTGGAGGCCTACGACATGGCCGACCAGCGGATCATGACGGTGGCCGACGACCCCAACGGCGACTTCCTGGCCCCGGTGGTGGCCGCTTCCACCAGCGGGGACATGTCCACCATCATGGCCCGGTTGCAGACCATGGAGCAGGAGCAGGCCAACCTCCGCCAGCAACTGGCCATGGCCCAACGCCGCGAGCAGGCGTTGAACGACGCCCAGCCCATCGACCCCGACGCCCCCAAGGTCGTCTCCCAGGACCAGGGGATCCCGGGCACGGTCACGGAGACCACCGATCTGGTGGGACCCAGCATGGCGCCCCGCGACCCGGCGGTGTCGGAGCCCACCGAGGACAAGCCGTCCCGTGTCCGTGTCGTGCAGTCATGACCTGTGCGTGCCGACCTGACCCGCTCCGCGCTCCTGGACCTGTTCCGGGAGACCACCGCCCGCCTCGCCTCTAACCGGACGCAGCTCGCCGAGTTGGTGGCGGTGGAGCACGAGAACCGCACCCGGGCGTGGTTCGAGCACCCCTCCAACCTGGTGTCGGAACGGGACCGGGTGGCCGACTTCCAAGTGCTGGACCTGGCCGGTGACGTGATCCGGCTCAAAGGCGAGATCGCGGCGGACGAGGATTGGATCAGGTACTACACGGCAGCGTTGGGTGGGGTCTCGTGATCGGCCTCCTGACCGTCCTCGGGATCCTCATGTGGGTCCTGTACGGGGAGGACTAGGTGCCCGCCCCCAAGGTGGCCTCCAGCACCGCCGCCATCGCCTTCGACAACTTCCAACCGGGCATCGCCGACCTCCCCGGCATCAACTACAAGCCGGAGACGGCCACGCGCGACAACACCTGGCGGTGCATCGCCAACCACTCCGGCGCCCTCACCCCCCTGCCCCGGCGCACCATCCCCTTCGACGTGGGCGACCATCCCGACAACACCGCCTGCACCGGCCTGTACGTGCCCCCCATCGGTCTGCTCCCCAAGGTCAACACCATCGACTTCGTGAACGGCCAGTACCCGGAGCACGAGCTGTTCGTGGGGTTCGAGGCGTTCTCGGCGGGGACCATCACCCAGTCGGTGGCCCGCTACCGCCGCTACGAGGCCCCCCTGGGCCAGGGCCACGACCTCGTCAAGGAGGTCACCGGACCGGCGCCGGTGTGGCAGGAGGAGTTCGGCTGGCACCCGACGGGGATGGTGTTCGCCACCACCCGCTCCAACCGGGCCGACTACTCCCAGCCCGGTGTCCCCGTCGTCATCATCTTGGGAGCGGGGGGACTGTACGAGTTCCCCGACGACCAGGCGCCCTCCACCACCACCCCGTTCACCATCTTCACGTCGCCGTGGGTCCTGAACATGACCACCCACCAGGGGCGGGTCCTGCTGGAGCTGATGACGGTGTACGACCACGGCGTCGACACCATCACGTTCATGGGGGAGAACATGACGTGGTCGTGGTTCAACGACGTCACCCCCGCCCACTGGGGGACCTGGAACGGCGGTGACCCCACCGTGCCCGCCAACTTCGACGGGACGGCCAAGGTGTGGTCCCCGGAGAACCCGTCGGGGTTCGGGGCGCTGGCGTCGATGTCGGCCAACGAGATCTTCGCCGTCAAGCACTCCCACGGCGGCCTGTACGTGAGCGGGTCGCTCGACACCGGCACCGTCGTGGCCCTGCCCATGGTGACCGGCACCGACATCTCCCACACCCCCGCCGTCACCCCCATCGGCGTCGCCTACGGGAACCGCACCTCCGGGGTGTGGGTGTGGAGCCACGGGGACGCCTCGACGTTGATCTCCCCCCAGATGATCCCCGACTTCTGGGTGACGACCCCGGGGGGCGACTTCGACGAGTTCGGGGGGGTGTCCTACCAGTTCGCAACCTGCGCCGACTGGTTGTTCGTGCCCAACAACTTCCTGTACGACACCACCCTGAAGTCGTGGTGGCGGTACGAGGACCCGGCGGTGGCGGTGTACCGGTGGGTCACGTCGCAGTGGCATTTCATCTACGCCGCCAAGTCGTTTATCACCGCCGCCGACCACCAGCCCATCGCCGAGTACAAGCGGGAGGAACTGACCGACAGCTTCTCGTGGCAGTCCCACCCCATCTGGCAATCGGTGGCCGACATGATCGCCGTCACCGAGACCGAACTGATCGCCGAAGGCCAAGGCGACATCACCCTCACGTTGACCGCCCTCAACGGGGACACCAACTCCATCACGATCACCTTGGAGGACTGCGGGTTCCCGGAACGGTTCCGGGAGCGGCTGTCCATCCAGGGCAAGTACGTCCAGTTGCGGATCGAGTCCAAGAGCCCCTCCACGGCTGTCCCCGCGCCGACGGTCTATTCGGTGACGCTGTACCCGTTCAGTGAGGCGCCGGTGGGGCGGACCCGGTAATGGCCGGGTCGTTTCCCGACGTACCGGGGTTCCGGTTCGAGTACGACCGGGACGGTTCGGTCATGCAAGCGAGTGGCGGCACCGTCAGTGTGACGTCGATGCAGTACTTGAACGACGAGTCCAGCAGTGGCGCTGATATGGGAACCGGCTACACGGGAATAGCGTGGCCGGAAATAAGAACCGTCACCGGGCTATTCCTGTACGGCCAACACGGCGTCAACTACAACGACCAGGCCACTATCAAGACCTCCCCGAATACCACCAATGGTTATGACGGAACCTGGACGACAGTAGGAACGCTCCAAGAGAACATCAACGCCACAGACTTCAACATCCCGACCTATTGCCGCCAGATTGTCCCCGACACAACCACTCGCAACGGCATCTCCCTGTGGAATCTCCCCAACATCACCGGCATTCAGATTTACCCGGTGTATCAGGGGGGATGGACAGCCAAAGCCATCCACATCTACGGCACCATCCCGCTCACATCCAATCCGTCACGGCTGGTCCTGTGCGACTCGTCCGGCACCCCCACTACCAACGGGGCCTACTTCGACTTCGGCAACGCCGCTCGGGCCACGGCCGCTTCCATCCCCTTCCGCATCAAGAACAACTCGTCGGTATCCACCGCCCAGTCCATCACGGTTGCTATGCAGGCCTTGTACGACTCCTCCCCGACGTTCTCCAGTAACCATGACTTCGACTTCGGCGGCGGATGGGTCAAGACGGCGAACATCGGCGACCTCGGTCCTGGTGCGATCACTCCCGTCTACCAGTTCCGACGCAACACCCCTGCTGGTGCCGCGGTCGGACCATGGCAGGGGCGAGTCACCGCCGTCCCCGCCTTCATGACATGACATGCCATCCGTCCCCGACCTCGTCATCCAGGTCTACGACAACGTCGGACCACTTCCGTCCCCGGCTCTCGTTGCCCAGGTCTACGAGAACGTCGGCACCGGCCTGCCCCCGGAAGAACTGGCCGGGGAACTCGTCTACCCCCCGCCATGCCACATTCCGCACAAGAACTGGGCATCGGCCCAAGAGGCGGAAAACTACTTTCATATCGAACGATGGTCCTATGTCATGCATTCAGAGAAGTTCCCGGTGCAACTCCGACTCCATTTGCCCTACAAGAACTGGGCCGACGAGCAGGAAGCGACCAACTACTTCGTCATGGAACGGTGGGCGCTGGACACCCAGCTTCACGGGTACATCTATCCCCTCCATTTCCCGTTCAAGCGATGGGCGGACGACTGGATGGAGGAGGACAACTACCGCTACCTGGAGAACTGGGCGTTGTCCTTCACCGGATACCCGGGGAAGGAAAGTGTCGGTGTGCCGCCCATCTATCCGAACCTCTACATGCAGGTGTACGAGAACGTCACATAGGCAGGCCCCATGACCACCCAGTCCCAACTGCTGTCCGATGTCCGCTCCCGCCTCGACGAACCGTCCCCCCAGTTCTACCCCGACCCCGAACTGCGACGGTGGATCAACCAGGGGGCCCGCGATGTCGCCCGACGTACCGAGACCCTGCAAACCACCGCCGACATCACCCTGTCCCCCGGACAGCAACAGTACGTGGCGCCCATTGACACGCTGCGCATCTACCGCATCGAATACAGGGATGCCGGGTCGCGTGTCACTCCCCTCGAATACCGGGACTACGCCAACGCCGACAGCGTGTGGTGGACCACGCAGCTCACCACCCAGTCCACCCCCCAGATGTGGACGGCGTGGGGGTTCCCGCCCACCCTCAAACTGGTTCTCTACCCCATTCCCGCCAACCCCGGTACCAGCATCCGGGTGTTCTACTACCAGGCGCCCACCGACCTGGCCACCGACGGCACCGCCGCCAACACCACCGTCCCCATCCCGTCGGGGCGGGAGGAGTTGATCGTCGACTTCACCGAGTACATGGCCCTCCGCAAAGCCCGCGATCCGCGCTGGCAGGAGGCCAAGGGGATCTACGACGAGAAGGTGCAGGCCATGATCGACCAGACGCGGCGGTGGTCGGACCAGGCCGGAACGTACGACACGTCGTACCCTCTGCACCCGTTCGTGTGGGATGAAGGCTGGTACTGATGTCCGACTACGCCTACGCCGGTCAGGGGTACATCGGTCCCACCAGCCAGCGGGTGCAGGGCGCCACCCGGTCCATGGTCGACCCTGGCCTGGGGATGGGCGCCAACCCCAACCTGGGCACCTACTACCCGTTGGGTACCCCCACCGTCAACGACCCCACCTACGGGTTCGGGTGGGGAGCGACCCCCAACCCCAACTCCCCTATCGCGGGCACCCCGCTCATGGACCAGCTCGAAGCGAGCGACCCCTACGGGATCGGGTTGCGGGCACCGGGCTACAGCCCTGTTCCCGGGTTGACCGAACAGGCCAAGGAGTTCGGGCTCGGGATGGCAGCCACGGGCATGGAGGGCCTCAGCAAGTTCAACGAACTCATCGGCCAGAACGCCAAGGACATCATGATGGCCCAGATCAACCAACTGGGCATCGGCTACGGCCAGGAGAAGGGCTTTCTCCAGAAGGATTACGACATCGGGATGGGCAAGGTGGACCTGCGGGGCCAGTCCCTCGACGTCCAGAAGGCGGCCAACGCCCGCCAGCCCGGGTTCCTCACCGCCCTCCACAACATCGCCGGGCAGCAGTACGACCTGGCCCGTCAGGGCAACGTGGCCGCCAACCGGCAAGGGAACTTCCAGTTGTTCAACCAGGGGGTGGGAGCGGGGAACATCCTCACCGGCGGCTACGGGGTGCAACGCAACGAGCTGGCCCAACAGTTGATGCGGGCCAACGTGGGCGTGAACCTCGAACAGCAGGGGGAGACGGCCCGCTACGGGGAGAACATGGCAAAGGTGGCCGACGAGGGCAAACAGCTCGACATCCAGGGCCGCGACCTGGGACTGGACCGCGACCAGTTGCGCAACGAACTGGACAAGGGCATGGAGCGGTTGGGGCTCAAGAACTTCATGGACACGTCGGACCTGTTGCAGAAGATGAACTCCCAGGACCTGACCACGGCCATGAACGCCCAGGACATCTGGAACAAGATCATCTACGCCTCGGACGTGTACGCCAAGGGCTACCAGCCCACCGGGTCGCGAGGCCAGCCCCTCCCACCGCCGTGACAGGAGACTGAACCATGAGCAACGTGTTCGGTGGCTTCACACCCGGCAGCTTCCAGACGTGGCAGCAACGCCTCGCAGCGAGCACGCCGTCCGCCAACGGTCAGAACTTCTGGAACCTCATTCCCGGTGCTTCCAGTGTCGCTCCCGCCCTGGAGGAGCAGGCCGCCAACCCCGGCTTCTGGACCAAGTTCCCGGGAGCATTCCAGGGCTTCAAGTCCCCCGGACTGGCGCTCGGTATCGGCGCCCCCCTGGCGGGCCAGTTCGCGGGAGGCGCGGTCGAGAACCTGGGGAAACCCAACACCACCGGAGGCGACATCTGGCAGGCCATCGGCACCGGGTTCAAGACGGCAGGCGCGGCCGCGCCGGTGGGCGCCATGTTCGAGGGCGTGGGCGCCATCCCCGCCGCCATCGGCGGTTTCGGTGTCGGCTTCACCGGCAGCCTGGCCCACAGCCTGTTCGGCGGCGGAGGACAGCAGGGACCGTCGGCCGACGACCTCAAAGCCCTCATCGGCACCACCGCCACCCAAGGGCAGTTGGACCCCGCCACCTACCAGCAACGGTTCGACACCTACAAGAAGCTCGGCATCCAGAGCACCACCACCGACGCCCAAGGCAAGACGGTGGGCACCGGGAAAGCGGCCACCGACCAGGAGATCGCCCAACGGGTCATCTCCGAACTCAGCGGCGACGCCCAACAGAAGCAGGCCCAACAACAGGACTTCGCCAACACCTACCTCACCAACCAGGCCAACGCCCAATACCAGTTGGCGTTGCAGTCCCAGGCCCAACAGTTCTTCTCCCCCTACGCCAACGCCATCCTGGCGTCGGGGATGCAGGGCTCCCAGATCCTCAAGCGGCTCGCCGCCACCGCTCCTCCCGGGTTCAGCGACGCCTTCAACTCCCAGGCCGACATGATGGCCAACGACGCGCTGCGCACCTACGGGGCCTACGGGATGCAGATCGCGGCCCAGCCGTGGGTGACGGCGGTGAACGAGACCGCCAAACAGCAGGCCCAGGCCTCCCAGAACACGTTGGACCAGATGCGGCTGTTGGCCGCGGCCCAGGCCCGCCAGGGCTCGGGGAACCAGACCGATTTCAGCCAAGTGACCCAGCCGACACCGACGGGGTAGCGCATGTCGCTCCCCGGCCTCCCCCTCCCCTCGCTGCCGTCGTTCCCGTCGTTCGATCTCCCCGGACCGCTCGGGTCCCTCCTCGGGGGAGGACCGGCCAACCCGCCGCTGTATACGCAGCTCCCCAAGGTCCAGACCGCGTTCACCCGCAAGTACTCGGACCCCGGGCTGCAGAGCGCGCTGTCGTCGCTGCCCCCGTCGATTTCCAACAGCTTCACCGCCTACGACCTGCAGCGGGTCAACCGGGGCCAGATGCCCCTCACCGGCTCCCAGACCCTCGGCGCCCTCAAGACGGCGGTGGACCAGAAGGCGGCGACCCCACCGCCCGACGAGGGGTTCCTGGGCAACGCCCTGGCCGACCTGCGGTCCCTCATCGACATCCCCCACATGGTCACCGGCCTCGTGTCCGAAGCCCAACAGCTCCCCGAGGCCCCCCAAAAGCTCTCTGAGGTCCTCGGGCGAGGGGACCTCAGAGACATCGTCGCCGGACTCCAGGAGGTCCCCGGCCTCCGATTGGTCCCCGGCGTCTACACCGCCTCCACCCTCGCCCAGGGCGGACCAGGCGCCCTCCTCCAGCACCCCCTCTACACCGCCCTCGACGTCCTCCCCTACGTCAAGGAACCGATCGCGTCGCTGGCCAACACCCTGGCGGGGAAGGTCCCCCGCGTGGCCGCGGAAGCGGCAAGGGTCGCCACCCCCGAAGTCCAAGCCGACATCGCCGCCCAGAACGCGGCCCGGGTCGAGGCGGGAGTGCGTCCCCTCCCCACCGAACCGTCCAACGTGCGCCTCCTGGGCCGCACCAGCCCCATGCTCCAGGAGTTCGTCACCAGCCGCCCCCTCTACCAGGCCCTCGCCACCCGGTTCGGGGAGTACGCCCGCGACCTCGCCCAACTCCGCTCCGGGGCCGAGAACCGCCTGGCGCTGTGGGCCAACGCCGAAACCCCCGCCGACCACCCCGCCCTCGCCACCGTCGACCCGTCGCTGCGCGACATCGTCACCCAATCCCAAACCTGGGGGGACATCCCCCTGGAACGCCAGATCGAACTCGGCAACCGGCTCCGCACCGAGCACACCCCCGACGTTCTCGCCAGCCTCACCGACGACCGGGAACTGGCCCTGGCCAACTGGCTCGACGAGAAAGCCAACGTCCTCGCCGACTACGGCGTCCACCAGGACATGCTCAAACGTCTCGACGGGCAGATCTTCACCCCCGACCAGTACCAGACCATCATGAACGCCCGGAACAAGGTCACCGCCGCCACCGCTATCCGCGATCTCCGCACCCGCATCGCCCAAGCGTCCCCGGCCGACGAGTTCCCCCACCTCGATCCCGCCGACGTGTTGAACGAGGACATGACCAACAAGTGGGCTCGGACCGTGGGGCAGGGCTACGCCCAGCTCCTCGACAAGTCCGGGTTCGACGGTGACCTGGTCCGCAAGGCGGCCAACGCCAAGGGCGCCACCCGCGACGACGTCGCTGCCGCCATGCGCGCCGCCCAGGCCGACCAGGTCGAAAAGACCCTCATGTCGCGCCAGGAGATCCTCGACGCCATCGACGCCCAAGCGAAAACGGACCCGTCCTACGCCGCCGCCCGCGCCCACATCCGGGCGGGGAACTGGCAGGACGCGGTGAACCAGTGGCGCAACACCATCGGTTCCCGCCGCCAGCACATCCACCCCCAGTCCGACGCCATCTACGACTCCATGCAGCGTTACGCCGACATGGACCGGTTCAACGCTCGCACCGAGGCGTACACCGACCGGCGGGTGGCGTCACTGGAAGCGAAACAGGCCAAGGTGGAGGACCGGGTCCTGCCCGCCTCGCTCATGCCCGTGGTGGAGAACCTGCGCTACGTCCCCGGGGACCGCACCACCGCCCTGTACCACCTCTACGGCGACAACCCCGAAGCCCTCCGCCATCTTGACCAAGGGTTCCCGGAGATGGTCCAAGGTCTGCGCGACAACCCCCAGGAACTACGCGCCACCGAACGGGCGTTGGTCTCCCAGGTCCAGGAGATGCGCCGCAACGGCCTCAAGACGGTGTGGTCCCACCAGGTCGCACCGGACAAGGTCTCCCAGATCATCCACCCCCACATCACCGACTGGATGAAGGACCCGTCGCTCATCCGGGAACGAACCTTCGACACCGTCCCCTACCACGAGAACCCCACCGTGGCCATGTCCCACGGCGCCGTGGAGTACATGACCAAGAAGGTCCAGGACCAGTTCGTCGACGACTTCGTCAACATCTTCGGCAAGGACCAGACCACCGCCTACGCCGAGATCCGCGACCTGGCCCAGACCCTGGCCCGAGGCAACCCCATCAAGGCCCGCCAGATCGCCAACACGTTGATCCGCCGCAACTACGAGCCCTACAACCCCGACCAGATGTTCCCCGGCAGCGGAGCGGGACTACGGATGCGACCCGACGAGCGCATCTACATCCCCAAGGTCATCGACAACGCCCGCAAGGAGATGTTCGAGAAACAGCCCTACCGGTTCGCCCAGGCCCTCGACAAGCCCATGAACCTGTTTCGCACCAGCGTCCTCGCCTACCGGCCCGCCTTCCACGCCAACAACATCGCCGGTGGCCTCATCCTCATGGCCCTCCAGGAACCGGGGACGATCCCCTACATGCTCTCCCACTACCCCGAGATCAGTAAATGGATCCGCTCCGGGGAACGGGAGATGGTCCCCGGCGCACCCCCCGGCGGGATGGGGTTCTACCCCCGGGAGATCAACGAGTGGCTCGACCGCACCACCACCGCCGACCGGGTGGCCGCCATCCACGACCTCCAAGGGGCCACCACCGCCCGCCGGTGGGTGGGCGAGATGCTGGGAGCGGGCAGCAACGTCGTCGACGCCCTCCGCCGGGGCGCCCAATGGTCCTACGACAAGAACCAACTGGTCGACAACTTCTACCGCTCCACCGCCTACAAGTACGCCTTCGACAAGGAGCTGAACGCCCAGATCAGGGGCGGGTTCGCGGCCGACTCCCCCGAAGCCGTCGCCCGCGCCCAACAGGCAGGCGTCGCCCTGGAACGCAAAGTGCTCCCCCAGTGGGACCGCATGACCCCGTTCGAGCGCACCGTCATCCGCTCCTTCTTCCCCTTCTACTCCTTCTCCAAGTTCCTCATCGACTACGCCCTCCACTTCCCCATGGACCACCCCTACCGGGCCGCGGTCATGGCGTCGCTGGCCCGCAAGGAACGAGAGGACTTCGGGGACTGGCTGCCGTCCAACTTCTCCCGCATGTTCTTCGTCGGCAAACCCGACAAGAACGGCGTGGTCAAGGCCATCACCCCCGGCGCCCTCAACCCCTTCCAGGACCTGTCGTCCATGTTCACCATCGGCGGGCTGCTGGGGCGCACCAACCCGTTGATCGTGGCCACCATGAAATCCATCGGCATCGACCCCTCCAAGGGCAGCCAGGACCTGTACCCCGACGTGTCCTACGACCCCACCACCGGCACCCTCAAACCCCGCAACCCCGGCCTGCTGGGCAACATCCTGGGGTCGTTCATCCCCCAGTCCCAGGTGGTCAGCGCCCTCATCGGCCACAACGAGAACTTCAAGGGGCTCCTGCAAGCCAACCCCGAGGCGGCGGCCACCATGCTCCGCTCCGGTCTCGGTCTCCCCAACTTCTACCGCGACATCAACGTCCCCCAGGAAGCGTTCCGGGCCGAAGTGCAACGGGAGAACGTCCAGCAGCAGGTCCGCAACAAGGCGCTGCGCACCGGGGACTGGTCCGAAGCGATGAAGTACCCGGGCCTGCGCCCCCAGTTCGCCCACATCCAGCAGTTGCTGGCGTCCAACCCCGCCGCCCTGCGGGCTTACCGGTCCCAGGTGGCGGCGAACACCACTCCCGATGCTCTCAAGCTCGCCCTCATCGAACGCACCGTCCCCGTGGGATGAATGAACCTCGCCTCCCTCGGCGCCCTCCTCACGGGGATCGCCGGGATCGTCACCGCCCTGGTGTCGCTGCGCAAAGCGAAACGGGAAGGGGCGGCCGACTGCCATGAACGGCTCAAGGCCATGCAGACCGAAGCCGAGGACCTGAACGCCGAGCTGCACCGCATCCGCATGGACCACCCCGACTGGGGGTCGGCCACCACCTGGCTGCTCGTCTCCCTCGCCCTCCTCGCCATCGCCGCCGTGCTCGCTACCGTGGCCCTCGGAGGCATCCATGGACCCATCGGACCACCAGGACCCACCGGACCCAAAGGACCCGCAGGCCAACAAGGACCGCAAGGATCAACCGGGTCGACGGGACCACCGGGATCGACCGGGTCCACGGGGGCGGCTGGCGCGGTGGGCGATAACGGGACGGGAACTGGAAGCACTCCTGGCCCGCAGGGCGACACAGGAGCGACAGGCGCAACAGGAGCTGGCGGAGTGGGTGGCGCAAACGGCAGCCCTGGCCCGACAGGATCGGCAGGCGCTACTGGCCCGACAGGGCCAACCGGACCACCAGGGCCACCAGGACCCCAAGGGCCGACAGGAGCCCAAGGAGGAACAGGACCAGTAGGACCCACAGGCCCGCAAGGACTCGCTGCCTCATGTCCCCCCGGATTCACCCTCGGCGATGTCGTGGTCAAAGCCTCGAAGGGTTCCGCGGAGTTCACCATCCACGCCTGCGTCCGCTGACTAGGTTCCCGCCATGGCCGACGACCAGCGTCCCGCATTGGAGCAGTGGATCCGCGCCGTCCAAGCGGAGGACGCCGAACGCGACGACGACGATGAAGGCCAAGGCCATCTCGGACCGGAAGGGCCGTCGTGGCGGGAACGCCTCCACCACGGCCGACCCCACAAGATCCGGTGGCCCGATGCCTGACCGGTGGCTCCCCAACGCCGAGATCATCGGCTGCACCAAGACCGGCGGCAGCTACAACGGCGCCCCCTACCGCCTCACGCTCCACACCACCGAGGGCGATCCCGGCACCGTCAACGGGTGCCGCAACATGGCCGAGACCCACGGCTCACCCCCACAACTCTGGTACCACCCCCGTCTCCGCTGGCTCGGCCAGGGCCTCCCCCTCGACCGCTCCGCCTACGCCCTCGCCCACCCCTCCGGTACCCCCGAGACCAACCGGGCGGGCGCCCTCCAAGTCGAGATGTTCGGCTACGCCGACGACACCCCCAACTGGACTACCGAACTCGACAACATCGGCCACGACGTCCTCCGCCCCCTCCTCGACGCAGGCTGGCCCATCGACACCGGACGCCTCGCCCCCACCACCGGCTCCGACGGCTACGGCCAGAACGGCGCAGTGCGGGGCAACTGGGACCAGTGGGCCAACTTCAACGGCCTGTGCGTCCACGCCAACGTCCCCGGCAACGACCACTGGGACGCAGGCCAGGTCGACCTGCACCGCATCGTCGACGCCGCCGGAGGCGTCAAACCGAAACCACCGCCACCCGAGGAGCGCGACATGGCCGCCCCCGCCACCTGCACCGACTCAGACGACCGCCAATGGGTGTTCTACAAGGGCACCGACAAGCAACTGTGGGCCCGGTGCGGCAGCGACGAGCCCTTCGCCCTGGGGGGCGAAGTCACCGACGCCATCACCGTCGTCCCCGGCCCCCGCTTGCAGTTCGACGTGTACGCCTACGCCCCCAACGGCTCGTGCTGGTCCCGCCACGCCGAGGGCTATGACTGGGGCGACTGGTACCAGCTCTAGGTGGGAGCCGTCCGTGGGTACCCGACCAGGTTGCCCGCCCTGTAGCAGGCGGACGGTTCCCACCGTGAAAGGAAGAACCCGTGACCGAGACCCAAGGCTGGATCCTCGTCGTCGAAGTGGGCGTCATCGCCCTCTCCTACCTCCTCGGCCTGGTGCGAGCACGCCCGTGAGGCGCCCGTAGTGCGCCTCCTGCTGGCCGGAGTAGCCCTCGTGGCCAGCGCACACCAAGGACCCGGCCCCGGCCTCACCGACGCCGTCAGGATGGGACTGGCGGTGCAATACAACGCCGCCGTCACCTGGAACGAAACCGAGGCCCGCAACCGCTGGAACTACGAGGCGGCGAGATCGCGCCCGCCCGCGACCACTGTCCCGACGCGATCCCGCCGATCCTCTGGGGGACCACCATCATCGTGGGACCGTGT
>Ga0066903_100000087_pt1 | contig 41619 bp, 36 predicted proteins | sample PanSoiMetaGPlot1_FD_67491 | JGI IMG/M metagenome (GOLD analysis project Ga0066903, IMG submission 67491) | Tropical forest soil microbial communities from Panama analyzed to predict greenhouse gas emissions - Panama Soil - Plot 1 (version 2) | ecosystem: Environmental > Terrestrial > Soil >... | reverse complement strand
TTCATGATCGAACCGTGCGGCACGTAGATGAAGCCCCAGCGCTGCACGGCTGCCGCTGTCTTCCGCAGCGCCGTCTGTGCCGGGACCATCGCGTCGAGAAACGGAAGGGCCAGCGTCGCGCCCACGCTGCCGCGCAGGAAGGTCCGCCGCGAGATGTGCCGTCGTGTGATGAACATGCCGGCTCTCCTAGTGTGCCTGCTTCGCTTCGTCGCCCGCCTGGCGCATCTGGAAGGGGACGCTCCGGACGATGCCGGCGACGAGCGACGAGAAGCGGTAATTCTGTCGGCCCGCGTCCCTGACGATCGCACGAACCGCCGGCATGTCTGAATACTCGAGCCCGCGGCCAAGAGCGAACGTCAGCAACATCTCCGTCGCCGTCCGCGCGAACTGCTCTGGCCGGTTCAGGATGGCTGTGCGGAGACCCGCGGGGCCCGCAACCACGGTGCCGTCCCAGAGCGTGCTCGCCGCGTCGATCGTCGCCCCGTTGTCGCTCGTCCGCCAGCGGCCGATCGCGTCGAAGTTTTCGAGCGAGAGGCCGATGGGATCCATCAGCTTGTGGCACCCGGCGCACGCCGGATTCTTCCGGTGCTCTTCCATCCGCTCGCGCATCGAGGCCACGCGCCCGGGCTTCTCGTCGAGCGGGGGCACGTTGGCCGGCGGGTCTGGCGGGGGCGTGCCGAGGATATTCGTCAGGACGTACTTGCCGCGCGTAACGGGCGACGTCCGGTTTGCGTACGAGTTGAGCGCGAGGATGCTGCCATGCCCAAGGAGGCCGCGGCGTTCGTCGCGCGCGACGTCGACGCGGCGGAACTGGTCGCCGTAGATGTCGGGCACGCCGTAGTGGCGCGCGAGCCGCTCGTTCAGGAACGTGTACCGTGCGTCGACCAGCTCGAGGATGCTGCGATCCTCGAGGACGATGGTTTCAAACAGCAGCTCGGTTTCGCGCTGCAGCGCCTGCCGCAGGTTGTCGTCGAAATCGGGGAACACGTCCTCGTCGGGGCGGAGGCTCTTGAGGTTGCGCAAGTACAGCCACTGGCCGGCGAAGTTGCTGCCAAGCGCCCTGGCGCGCGAGTCGGCGAGCATGCGCTTGACCTGCTGTTCGAGCGCCGACGCATTGGCGAGCCGGCCTTGCGTGGCGGCGGCCAGGAGCTCGTCGTCCGGAATGCTGCTCCACGCGAAAAACGACAGACGCGATGCCAGCTCGACATCGTTGATCCGGTACGGCGCGCCGGGGGCGACCGTGTCGGGATCGCGTTCGAAGCGAAACAGGAACTGCGGGCTGACCAGGACGAACCGGAGGGCGCTCTCGATGCCTTCGTCGAAGCTGCCGCCCTTCCTCCGGACCTGACGATAGAAATCCTGGACGCGCTCGAGCTCGGCGGCGCTCGGCGGCCGCCGGTAGGCCCGCCGCGTCAGCGTGGACAGGATCGTCTGCGCGCATGCGCTGTCGGTCCGGCCGTCCGGCTTGCAAGTAAACAGTCGGAGGCGGCTTGGCGAGGCGCCAGGTCCCGCCGTGTTGAACGGTCCCTCGATCGTGACTTTGTCGAGCTCAGGGATGCCGACGGGCGTGATGGGATCGATGCGCTCGCGCAGGAACGGCTGGAGCAGTTCGACAGTGGGCGCCGAGCTCTTCTTGAGAAACGCGACGCCCAGTGAATGAGGACCCGCCTTGACCGCCATCCGCTTCTCGAACCGCCTTTCCAGCTCGTCGCCGGCGGCGGTCGGATTCAGGTAGTTGGCGATCTCGTCGTCCTTGCCGCCGAAGCGCGCGAGGAGTACCCGCTCGCCGTCGAGCGTGATCTCGAGATCGTGCGCCACCTCGAGGCCGCGAATGATGTTGACGGTCTCGCGATACAGGTGCGGCTTGAACACGTACTCGCCGTCCACCGGGAAGGTGTAGCGGACGAGCATGCCGCCCCGCGTGCCGATCGGAAGCCCCTCGACGTGGTCGTCCTGCGACAGGTCGGACTTCACGCGAAAGGTCTCGATGGCCGGCGTGATGCTGGCGCTGCCGACAGCCAGCGCGCTGATCTTCCACGCGGCCGTGAGATACCGCTCCATCAGAACGGGCGAGACACCCAGCACGTCGGCGATGTTGTCGAAGCCGTACGCGCTGTCGTCGACCGGCAGCAGCGCGGCGACGTCGAGGTCGAGCGCCAGCAGATCGCGAATCGCGTTCGCGTACTCCGCGCGGTTCAGGCGATGGAGGGCGGTGCGCCCCGGGCGCGGGTGTGCTGCCGCCGCGCGATCGATGGACGTTTCAAGGTAGCCAGCCAGCGCGGGCAGGGCATCGCCTTCAGGACGCGGCATGCCGACCGGCGGCATCAGCCCGCCCCGCACTTTGCGAATGACCTTCTCCCAGATTTCCGCGTGGTCCGGCGGGCTCGAGACGTCGAGCCCCTCGAGTACCAGGCCGCCCGATTTCGTGCGCTGGTTGTGGCAGGTGACGCAGTATTTGTCGAGCAGCGCGCGCTGGGCGGACGGGGCCGTCTGCGACGGCGCGGCGGACTGCGGAGCGGGCGCCGCCTGTGGGACGCACAGACCCAGCACACTGCCCACAATCAGCACGCCCCAGGCCCTGCGCATCTGCTAGATCAGTCTCCTCGCGCGATATTGCCTGAATCGATCGGGGTCCGCAAGGTCACGGCAGCAGCCATCCCCACAGGTTGCCGTCCGGCGCCTGTTCGCTGTGAATCTGTATGTAGAACCAGCCTCTTTTGAGCGAATCGATCTGGACCTTCGACAGGCGAAGCGATCCGCCGAAGGTGCCGCTCGGAGCCTTGACGATCGTGAGGTCGAACTCCACGGGCCCCCGAACCCCCCGTTGGCCGATATGGACCTGCGCGATGGTCGCGGGCGATTTCATGCCCTCGAACGTGCCTGAAATCTCCAGCATGGCTCCGCTGAGGACGGCCGTCGCCGCCCCCTTTCCGGTGATCTTGTCGGCGTTGGAGGACTCGACCGGGACGGGCGAAAGTCGGGCCCGGAGCCGCGCCTCGGTCGACTGACCGGCCGCGATCGCCGCAAGGCCGATCAGAGCCACGGTCGCCAGGCAGGCCGCTGACCTGGAAGGGCTTGCGGACATGGAGGTGCCGACATGATACGCGCGATCAGGCTCCGGGTTGACGGCTGGCAGCCAGTCGTGCTCCCATAGGGGAAGTTCATGACAGCCGCCGCCCCCGATTTTGCCGTGACGACGACCGTGCGGCTGGTGGTGTCGCTGCTCCTGGCGCTCGTCCTTACCCTCCTCCTTACCAACGCCGGCATCGGGGTGCCGGCATTAGGTGGATGATGTAGCCGGCTGACGAAGTACCAGCAACGGGGAAGTGAAACCAAGGGCCATCATCCAGAACGGATGATGGCCCTTTTGCTTTTCAGGGAGAACGAACATGGTGGTCGTGATTGGCGACGAGCAGCAGAACGTCGGACCTTACGAGGCGGGTGAAACGGACGCCGACACCGGGCCGTCACGCACCGATCCGCCGCATGAGGCTCCCAGCGACGGTGACGATGGGGCGGAAGACGAGGCGGGGTACGGGCACGGAGTGTAATCTCTCGAGCCTCGGGGCTTGGGTCTTGGGGATCAGGCGCTAGTCCACGAAGGCGATTCCCCAGGGCCGCTGTCCGACCGGGATCTTCTTCTGCACCATCAGCGTCGCGGCGTCGATGATGGAGATGTCGTTCGAGGGCCCGTTCGCCGTATAGAGGGTCTTGCCGTCGGCGCTGATCCCGATGCCCCACGGCCGCGGTCCCGCTTCGACGGTGCCGGCCACGCGGTTGGTAGCCGGATCGATCGCGAGCACCAGCTTGGTCCTGCCCGTCGTGACGTACACCTTGCTCCCGTCGCGCGTGGCCACCACGCCCATCGGCCTCGTCCCCTCCGCTAACTGGATCGTCGCGATCACCTTGTGCTTCGCGGCATCGACGACGGTGACGGCGGCGCCGTTCTCGGAGGTGATGTACGCGCGGGAGCCATCGGGCAGAAAGGCGATACCGCGCGGCCGGGGCGGCACCTCGAACGACGTCACCACCTTATGTGCGAGCCGATCGACCACGAAGATCTTGCCGTCGCCCTCCGACGTCGTGTAAACCACCGCGTCGTCCGGCCGGACGGCCACGCCCTCGGGCTCGTCGCCCACCTTGAACGATTCCACGACGTGACCGTCCGTTACGTCGACGACGCTCAGGCCGGCCGCGTCTTCGTTCGCGATGAACAGCTGCTTGCCGTCGTGGCTCAGCGCCACCTGCTCGGGATCGGATCCACCCTCCAGCACTTTGAGCAGCTTCAACTCCTTGAGATCGACCACGCCGATCCCGTCCGCGGTCTTGTCAGCTGGCGGCAGCGTCTTCTCGTCGACGCCCGGGCCGGCGACGGGTGAGCCGCTCAGCGCGACGTACAGCGTCGACCGGTCGGGGCTGATCGTGAGACCGCGCGGCCGCTTCCCGAGCTTCACGGTCGCGACGACGTTCTGTGAGGCGACGTCGATGACGGTGAGATCGCCGGAGCCCTCGTTGGTCACGTACACTCTCGGTCCCGCCGCGACGGGCTTGGCCTGGGGCGCGACGGTCGCCGCTGGCGACCCGGGTTCGGACTTGCCGCACGAGGCGACGGCGACACAGGCGCAGAGGCTGCCGGCGAGGAAGATCGGCTTCATCGCGGCCATTCTATTAGACTGACCTCCACTTTGTCCGTCCGGTCTCAAGTCCTTCTGGCCAGCGCGTCGGGCGCGCTGCTCGCGCTCAGTTTTCCGAAATACGGCCATCCGGCGCTCGGCTGGATCGCGCTGGCGCCGCTGCTTGTCGCGCTCGCATCCGGATCACTCGCGCGCGCCTTCCTGCTGGGGTTGACGACGGGGGTGATCTATTTCGCGGGTACGTTGTACTGGATGACGGGCGTCATGCTGGCCTACGGCGGATTCGACGCATGGGCGGGGCCGGCGTTCGCGTTCGTAATCGCGGCCATGCTGAACGCCGCGTTCGTGGCGTACGTCGCGCTGTATCCGGCGCTCTTCGCGGTGGTGACCCGGCGGATGCTGATGCGGTACGGGCCGCGCGCGCTCGCCGCCGCGCCGCTCGTCTGGGTGGCGACGGAACTCGGTCGCGGGTATCTGTTCACGGGCTTCCCCTGGGTGCTCCTCGGCTATAGCCAGACGACCGTCCTTCCGATCGCGCAGCTGGCGAGCGTGACGGGTGTCTACGGCGTCTCGGCGCTCGTCGCCCTCGTGTCCGCGTCCTTTGCGGCCGCGGCTCTGCAGATGCGCCTGAACGGCCGGTGGCGGACGGCGCACCTTGTTCCGCTTGCGGTCGCGTTCGCACTCGTCGTCGGCGTCGCGGTGTGGGGCAGCGTGCGCGTAGGAAGCGGCGAGCTCACGGGAACGGGAGTGCCCACGCGCGTCGGCCTCGTGCAGGGCAACGTGGCGTTTGGGGACCGCACGCCCGCCCGGGCCGAGGCGGTGCTGAACCAGAACATCGCCATGACGCGGCAGGCGATCGCGCAAGGCGCCGAGCTCGTCATCTGGCCGGAGTCGGCGCTTTCGCCGTACATGTTCGGAGACGATCCGTTCGTGGCCGGCCGCTTGAAAGCGATCGCCAAACAGGCGCGCGTGTCGATCCTGCTGGGCAGCGACGAGGCGGAGCGCACGAAGCCGCCGACACTGTACAACTCGGCGTTCCTCGTCACGTCCGAGGGCGCGACCGGCGGCGTCTACCGCAAGATGCACCTGGTGCCCTGGGGCGAGTACGTGCCGATGAAGAACGTGCTCTTCTTCGTCGGCCCGCTCGTCGAGGCGGTGTCGGACTTCTCGAAGGGCACGGACGCGACGCTGCTCCCCGTCGGCGCGCATCGTGTGAGCACCGCCATCTGCTACGAGGTGATCTATCCGGATCTCGTGCGGCAGTTCGTCCGCGCCGGAAGCGAGCTGCTGACGACGATCACCAACGACGCGTGGTTCGGCCGCACGTCAGCGCCGTATCAGCACTTCGAACAGGCCGCGATGCGGGCCATCGAAGAGGGACGGTACCTCGCGCGCGCCGCCAACACGGGCGTGAGCGGCATCGTCGATCCGTACGGACGGGTGATCGCGCGGACCGATATCTACCAGCAGGCGCTCGTGGTCGGCGATGCCCGGTTCCTTCGCGTACAGACGCTGTATGCGCGGATGGGTGACGCGTTCGCCTACGCGTGCGCCATCGTGACGGTCGTCCTGCTCGCAGCCGCAAGGCGGCGTGTAAAATAGGACCCCGGAAGAGGAGCCGATGCCGACTGTCGAAGAACTGATTCGCCGCTACGAAGATCTGAGCAAACGCGCCGCCGACCTGCGGAGCTATCTTTGAAGCCTCCCGCCCACAGGAAGAGCTGACCCGTCTCGAAGAAAAAGCCGCCGCGCCCGACTTCTGGAAGGACCAGGCTGAGGCGCAGAAAGTCCTCCAGCGCCGCCGGCGGCTTGAGCAGGACCGCGATCTCATTCAGTCGTTGACGAAGAAGCGCGACGATCTGGGTGTGCTCGTCGAATGGGCCCAGGCGGGCGAGAGTGTCGATGCCGATCTGGCGCTGGCGATCGACGCGCTCGACCAGGAAGTGCAGGCCGGCGAGATCAAGAAGATGCTCGGCGGCGAGCACGATCGCAAGAACGCGATCGTCACCATCCATCCGGGCGCCGGCGGCACCGAGTCGCAGGACTGGGCGGAAATGCTGCTGCGCATGTACCTGCGCTGGACTGAGCGCCGCGGCTTCAAGCGCGAGCTGATCGACTACCAGCCGGGCGACGAGGCGGGCCTCAAGAGCGCGACGTTCACCGTGATCGGCGAGTACGCGTTCGGCCTGTTGTCGGCGGAAGTCGGCGTCCACCGGCTCGTGCGCATCTCGCCGTTCGATCAGGCGGCGCGCCGTCACACCTCGTTCGCGTCCCTGTATGTCTGGCCCGAACTTCCTGAAGACGTCGACATCGTCATCGAAGACAAGGACATCCGCATCGACACGTACCGGTCGAGCGGTGCCGGCGGCCAGCACGTCAATGTCACCGATTCCGCCATCCGCATCACGCACCTGCCCACCGGCATCGTCGTCTCGTGTCAGAACGAGCGGTCGCAGCATCGCAACCGCGATTCGGCCATGCGCGTCCTCAAGGCCCGCCTCTACGACATCAAGATGAAGGAGAACCAGGCCAAGCTCGATCAGATCGGCGGCGCGAAGAAGGAAATCGCGTTTGGCAGCCAGATCAGGAGCTACGTGCTGCACCCCTACCAGATGGTGAAGGATCACCGGACGAAGGAGCAGGTGGGCGACGTCAACCGGATCCTCGACGGGGACATCGACGTCTTCATCAAGTCGTACCTGATGAAGAAATCGAGCGGGACGCTCGGGCAGGCGGCGCCAGACGAGGACCTTGACTAGTACCGCGCCGCGGCCCAAGGCGCCGCGGACCGGCCGATCGGCGGCGTTCGTCGCCATCGGGATCCTGTGCAGCCGCCTGGCCGGGCTCGTGCGTCAACGGGTGTTCGCCCATTACTTCGGCCTCGAGAACGATGCCGCCGACGCGTTCACGCAGGCGGTCAAGATCCCGAACTTCCTGCAGAACCTGTTCGGAGAAGGCGCGCTGTCGGCGTCCTTCATCCCGGTCTATGCGGCGCTCCTTGCCCGTGGCGAGCGCAGAGAGGCCGATCGGGTGGCGGGGGCCGTTGCAAGCCTGCTCGCCCTGATCAGCGCGATTGCTGTCCTCATCGGCGTGCTCGTCACGCCGCTCCTCATCGACGCCATCGCGCCCGGCTTTCACGGCGCCAAGCGCGAGCTGACGGTGACGCTCGTCCGCATCGTGTTTCCCGGCCTCGGCCTGCTGGTGCTGTCGGCGTGGTGCCTGGGCGTCCTGAACAGCCACCACAAATTCCTGCTGTCGTACAGCGTGGGAGTGGTGTGGAACGTGGCGATGATCGTCACGCTCGTCGCGTTCGGCCCGGGCGCGACGCTGCCGCGGTTGGCCGTGAATCTCGCATGGGGATCAGTGGTCGGCAGCGCGCTGCAGGTTGCCGTGCAGCTTCCGGTTGTCTGGCGGCTGGCGCCAGACCTGCGCCTGGCGGTCGACATCACCTCCGAACACGTTCGCACGGTGCTGCGCAACTTTCTGCCGGTGTTCGTCAGCCGCGGGGTCGTGCAGTTGAGCGGCTATGTCGATAGCGTGATCGCGAGCTGGCTCCCGACTGGCGCCGTCACCGGTCTCATGAACGCGCAGACGTTGACGATGCTGCCGGTCAGCCTGTTCGGGATGTCGGTGTCGGCGGCGGAACTGCCGGCGATGGCGGGTGCCGTCGGCGTCGAATCGGCGGTGACAGACACGCTGCGGATTCGGTTGAACAGCGGTCTCCGTCAGATCGCGTTCTTTGTCGTGCCTTCGGCGATGGCCTTTCTCGCACTCGGCGACGTGGTCGCGGCCGCGCTGTTTCAGACGGGCCGCTTCCGCGCCTCGGACGCGGTCGTCGTGTGGGCGATCGTCGCGGGATCCGCTGTCGGACTGCTGGCATCGACGCTCGGCCGCCTGTATTCGTCCACCTACTACGCGCTGCGCGACACGCGCACGCCGCTGCGGTATGCGGTCATCAGAGTCGTGTTGACGACCGCGCTCGGCTACGTGTGCGCGATTCCGTTGCCCGCGTGGCTCGGGATCAACGGCATCTGGGGAACGGCGGGATTGACGGCGTCAGCAGGCGTCGCCGGCTGGATCGAGATGTTGATGCTGCGGCGGACGCTCAACGCACGCATCGGCAGGACCGGCCTGCCCGCTGAGTACGTCGCGAAGCTCTGGACGTCGGCTGCTGCAGCGGCGGCCGCGGCGTGGGTGGTCAAGCTGCGCGCGCCGATCGATCGGCCGATCGTCGCCGCCGTGCTGATACTCGGGACCTACGGCACGCTGTTCTTCGCGGCGACGTTTGCGCTGCGCATTCCGGAGGCGACGTCGGCCGCTCTCCGCGTCCGTCGCAGGGCAGGCTTGTAGGAACCTGCCTATGACGGGCCGACCTGGCGGTCGGCCCCTACCTGGTCTCCAGCCGCTGCTTGATCCGCTTCAGGTTCTCGTCGAGCGCGCCCTTCGCGCGGCGTTCGACGATGGAGCGGCGGAGGCCGGCGAAGACTCCTTTCAACGCGTTCGCCCGCGACCGGTTGACGTACACGAGATAGAAGTTGCCTGGTGCTCCCATGGCGTCGCTTGCGACGGTCACGGTGAGCGACGCGTCGAAGTAGCGGCTCGAGTACACGTCCTTCGACGTCAGCACGTCGTTGCCCGCCGCGTCGCGTGTCATCGTCACATGTGTGACGCTGATGAATGGGGCGATCCCGAATTTCTCCTTCGACCAGTACAGGAAGTCTTCTGCCGCTTGCAGGTGCGCGGCCGGGAACGCCTCGAGATAGCGGGGGAGTTCCGGCACCAGGCGGCCGATGTACGGAGAATTCTTCAACACGCCCGCGAAGTCTTCGACCGGCCGGACCGGCTTCTTGTCGTCGTCGTACTCGGTCATGCGGTGCTCGCCTGTGACGTAGCCGCGCACGCCTTCGAACAGGAGGCGTTTGTACAACTCCGCCGCGCGCGCGTTGGCGTCGGGCGCCGACCAGTCGACGTCCCGCTGAAAGCGAGCGATGGCATCGGCGGGGAGACGGACGTCGCAGTCGCCCACCTTGCAGTCACGCAGGTCGGCATCGTCCCTCCCGACCGTCAGCGGGCCCAGATCGTCGAGGGCGGGCGGGCTGCTGAAACGGCCGATCTGCAGCACGTCGGGCGCCTGCTTGAAGCGTGCGATGTCCCGGTAGCTCTCGACGAACGCCTGACGGTTCGCCGAAATCCTGACGGCGCCGACCGCGGCGACCTCACCTGGAGCCGTCGCCGACAGGTTGTGCTTGACGACCTTGCCGCGGGACAGGTCCACGAGCTCGGCTGACGTGAACTTCAGGTCGGAAGACAGGAGGGACGCAAACGCCGGCGAGAAGTCCGATGGTGGAGCGGCCAGGCCTGTAAGCGCTGCCAGCGACAACAGCGCGCCGGCGGAAACTGACACGATCGGCGCCGCGCCCGCCCTGACCGGAAGGGGCATGACCTGATTGTGCCACCGAGCCGTTAAAATCGCAGGCCAGCCGCAACACGCACCTGGTGGTCAGCCGTGTAGTTGACATGCGGATCGCGGGCCACGCGAACGAACCACCGCCGCCAGTCGAGGTCCACGCTTACGGCCCAGGCATTGACCGCGATCCCGTCGTCGCCGGTGCCGTGCTCGTTGACGGTGTCGACCGTCAGGCGCCAGGTATCAGGCAGGTAGCGGCGGAAGTACAGGTGGGTGTTCGTCTGACCAGTGTCGAGCCGGTTGTCGTGAATCGCGTACGCCAGAATCGTATTGCCGTCGCCGTCCCGGTAGCCACCGCCGAGCTGGATGTAATCGTTCGGATCGAACCCCAGGTTCCAGTACGGCTCGAGGTTGGTGCGGCCGGCGCCGCCGATCGCGAAGAGGTGGTGCCCGGCCTCGGCATACACGGTGACGCCGACGAATCCGTGTGACGCGGCGAGAATCGACGGCACCAGCGTCAGCCAGGAGCCGTGATAGTCGTACTCATAGCCGATGCGCGTCTGGTCGAACCCGTCGGTCTCATGGTAGGTGCCGATCCAGGCCGTTCCCGACTTGAACGTGTGGCGGATGTTGAAGTCGTAACCGGAGACGCCCGACGAGAAGTCGTAGTAGGCGATCGTCAGTTTGTTCCTGTACTCCGCGGGCGCCGATTTCTGGTCTTCGTTTTTCTCGTCCTCGCCCGCGCGCGCGGACGCTGGCGCGGCCGCCACGAGTATCCAGACGAGCAACGCGGCGCGCCCGATTCGGTGTGGCCAGGGCATCGCGCAAGCGTACCGCAGATTACGGCGTGCGGTTCAAGCCGCCAGGCTGGGTGCCGGCTATGAACGACTCGTGAATCGCACCAGGCGTGTCTTCCGGCAGCACGGCGCCGTTCGCCTTGTCGACGGCGAGAAAGACGATGTTGCCTGGCGCTTCAAACTCGGGCGGGCCGTCGTCCTTGTCGGGGCGGCTGTCGATGTAGCCCCGCATGAATTCCATCCAGATTGGCAGCGCCGCCTTCGCGCCCTGCTCGTCGCCGCCCAGCGATTTGCGCTTGTCGTCGTACCCGAGCCACACCCCCACGGTGATCGTCGGGTCGAAGCCGACGAACCACGCGTCGGTGTTCTCGTCGACGGTGCCGGTCTTGCCCGCGAGCGGCCACTCCTCCGCCATTTGCGTCGCGCGCGCGCCGGTGCCGCGCGGACTGAGGACGCCGCGCAGCATGCTCGTCATCACGTAGGCCGTGTCGGCGCGGATGACGTCGGATGGCTCGCCGCGGTTCTCTTCGAGCAGGTTGCCGTCGCGATCCTTCACGTTCAGGACGAGGAACGGCTTCATGCGGACGCCCTGGTTGGGGAACGTCGTGTACGCGCTGGTGATGTCGAGAAGCGTGGCGTCGCCGGCCCCGAGCGCGATCGGCAAATACGGCGGAAAGTCTTCCTCGAAGCCGAACCGCTTCGCCAGCGCGAGGACGTTCTTCGGCCCCAGCACGTCCATCATCTTGATCGCCGGGATGTTGCGCGATTCTTCGAGCGCGTACCGCAGGGTGATCGGACCGAGGAACTTGTGATCGTAGTTGTGCGGACTGTAGATCTGACCGTTGCCCGCCGGGTACGCCACCGGCGAATCGACGAGGATTGACGTGGGCGTGTAGCCCCGATCGATCGCGGCCGTGTAGACGATGGGCTTGAATGTGGAGCCGAGCTGACGGTAGGCCTGCACTGAGCGGTTGAACTTGCTGCGGCCGAAGCTCCAGCCTCCGACCATCGCCTTGATCTGGCCGGTGCGGTTTTCGATCGCCAGCATGGCGCCTTCAGCGAGAGGCGTCTGGTCGAGCGTGACCGTCACCGCTCCCACCGCCTCGTCGATCTTGGTGATCGCCACCTCGACAAGATCGCCCGGCTTGAAGAGATCCGCCGCCGTCGTTCGACGCGTCCAGGTGTAACCCTCTTTGCCCAGATCCGCATGGAAGCGGCCCACACGCAGCCTCGCCGGGCCGCTCTTGGGCGCCGTCACGACGACCGCGGGTACGACGTCACCGACCAGCATGGGCCGGCTCCAGCGGTCGTCCTTGACGCCTTCGAGTGTGTGGCCCTCGGCCAGCACGTTGCGCGCGGGCTTCCGCCAGCCGTGACGCTTGTCGTAGGTACGCAGCCCGTGCTCGAGCGCGCGGTTCGCGAGATCCTGGAGTTGGGGATCGAGCGTCGATGTCACCGCCAGGCCGTTCTCGTACAGCACCTTCGCTCCGTACTCCTTCTCGAGATGCTTCCGGATTTCCTCGACGAAGTACGGCGCGATGCCCGGCGGCTGGCTGGGCTGTCCGCGCGTCACGATCGGCTTCTGCTTGGCGGCATCCGCCTCGGCCTGCGTGATGTAGTGCTCCTCGGCCATGCGCTGCAGCACCACGTTGCGGCGCTGCACGGCGCGCTTCATGTCGACGAACGGGCTCTGGCGCTCCGGCGTCTGGAACAGGCCGGCAATGAGCGCCGCTTCGTCGAGCGACAGCTGTTTGTTCGGCTTGTTGAAGTACAGGCGCGACGCGGCCTCGACGCCGTAGGCGCCGTGTCCGAGGTACATCAGGTTGCAGTAGATCGCGAAGATCTCCCGCTTGGTGTAGCGTTTTTCGATTTGAATCGCGAGGACGATCTCCTTGACCTTGCGCTCGAGCGATTCGGAAAAGCTTTCCTGGTTCTTCGATGTCAGGCCGAACTGATCCTTCAGGTTGCGCGCAAGCTGCTGCGTGAGCGTGCTGGCGCCCTGCGCACGCCGCCGTTCGACGACGTCGACGATCGCCGCGACGACGAAGCGCCACGCGTTGACGCCGAAATGGCGCTCGAACTGCGTGTCTTCGGTCGCGATGATCGCCTGCCGCAGCAGTGGATTGATGTCGTCGTAGCCGATGATGATGCGCCGCTGCGTCGCGAATTCGCCGATCACCTGGCCGTTGGCGGAGTAGACGCGCGTGATCGTGCTCGGCGTGTACGAATCGAGCGCCGACACCTTGGGCAGGTCGCCCGTGTAAGCGAAGATCACGCCGGTGAGCACGCCCATCATGGCGGCCACGACGAACAGCGCGACGATGCCTGCGTGACGAGCGACGCGGATGACGACGTGAGTCACGTACCGTCCAGTGTACTTCGCTTAGCGATGCGATGCGTGTCCGGCCCGAGCGCCGCCTGACGCGCCGCTCGAGGCGCCATGCGATCGCGGCGGTGCCGGTGCAACGGTCGGTGGACGCGACGGTGGTGCCGTTGGAGCGGGCGGTGGCGGCGGCGCTGCGCTGGGCGCGGCGCCGGGTGCGGCGGCGGCTTGCGACACTGGAGCCATCGGGGGGATCGCCGGCGACGGACCGAACCCGGGCGCTGCGTCACCGCCGGCTGGTGGCAACACACCACCTGGCGTCACCGGCGCCGCGCTGACGGCCGCGGCCGGTTCAGCTCGCCGCGGCGGCGCGACGGAACCGACGCGCGGACCGGTGCTGTTCGCCGCTATCGGCACGGCCTGCGGTGTGGGCCGCGGTGTGAGGGGGCTGACGGCACGAACGCCGCCCGAGGCGCCGAGCTGCAGGACGACGGGCCGTTGCGTCGCGGTCGGCGGTGCCGTTCGCTGCACGACGAACGCCGTCGTGCGCGGCAGTTCGTGGATGGGCACGGCGTGACGGGAGGCTGCGGTTCGGGTGCCGAACACGGCGCGCGGAATCACCGTCCACCCGGGCGCCGTGGCCGCGTTGCCTATCCAGCCGGTGGTTTGCCGATCGGTGAAGCCGAGCGGACACCAGCTGACGAAGTCCGCAGAAATGCCCCACGACACCCAGGCCGGCCCCCACGTGCGGTTCGGAATCCAGAACCACGACCCGTGCGCGTTCTCCCATCGTCCGTAGTGGTGCGTCGGCCAGCTCCATCGGTCGGCGCCAATCCACGTCCAGCCGTACGGCCGAATGGCCGACCAGTAGCCGTGCGAGTACGGCTTCCACGTGGCGGCCACCCTCGGGTACCAGACGTAGCCATATGCCGGCGCGTACCCCCAGACGCCGCCGTCGTCGAGCGCCGGCCCGTACGCCTGCAGATCGGCGGGCAGATACTGCGTCGACGCCGCCGCGGCGCGTGCCTGGCTGTTGGCGAGCGACCAGCGCGCGAACGCGTCGAGCACGACGCCGTTCGCTGGTTCGACGGACCGATCGCCGGCCGCCGCACGATAGGCGCCGGCGCGGCCGATCCGCGTCGATGATACGAGCGTCCGCAGGTCGTACGAAGGCACGACATCGGCCGCCGGTATCACGAGGATCACGCGGCCCGTGCTGACGAGGATGGTCGCCTGGCCGATCAGGTCGACGGTCGAGAACTCGTCGACGTCGAGCGCCGTGCCATCGGGGAAGAGCACTTCGAGGCGGCCGTTCTGTGTCTGCAGGCGATCGCCGGCGACGACGGGCATGCCCGCGGTCGCCGGCGTTTCGATGCCGTCACGGGCGATCGTGGCGCCCCCGTCAACAATCGCGAGCGCAGCAGGGGGCGCGTCCTGACCGTATGCGCGTGGTGCGATCGGCAGCATCGCGCAGACGCACGCGATCGTCAGGAGCAGGTCGTTCGACGTGCGCACTGCGGACAGTGGTGTCGGCATCGCCGCGCTCGCGGCCGGCTGGCTGGCGCTATCCATTATAACTGTCGAATTTTGAGACCCCTTGCCACGGCACCTTCAGCTTTGACAGTGACTCACTCAACTTTTATACTCAGAATCGTAGCAAAAGCCACTCAACGAAGTTCGAAGGACAACTAATGAGCAAAATCATCGGCATCGACCTCGGCACGACCAACTCCGTTGTCGCCGTCATGGAAGGCGGCGAACCGGTGGTCATCACCAATCCCGAAGGCGGGCGTCTGACGCCGTCAGTCGTCGCGTTCGCCAAGACCGGCGAGCGGCTCGTCGGTCAGGTGGCCAAGCGCCAGGCCGTGACCAATCCCGAGAACACCGTCTTTTCCATCAAGCGGTTCATGGGACGCAAGTACGACGAGGTCAGCGAAGAAATGAAGATGGTGCCGTATCAGGTGGTGCGCGCCTCGAACGGCGACGTGCGCGTCAACGCCAACGGCAAGGAATACTCGCCGCCCGAAATCTCCGCGATGATCCTGCAGAAGCTGAAGCAGGCCGCAGAGGAATACCTCGGGCAGTCGGTCACCAAGGCGGTCATCACAGTTCCGGCGTACTTCAACGACGCGCAGCGCCAGGCGACGAAGGATGCCGGTCAGATCGCCGGCCTCGAGGTCATGCGCATCGTCAACGAGCCGACCGCTGCGGCGCTGGCCTACGGGCTGGACAAGAAGAAGGACGAGACGATCGCCGTCTACGACTTCGGCGGCGGCACGTTCGACATCTCGATTCTCGAGGTCGGCGAAGGCGTGGTCGAAGTCAAGGCGACCAACGGCGACACGCACCTCGGCGGCGACAACCTCGATCAGCGCATCATCGACTGGATTTCCAGCGAGTTCAAGAAGAGCGACGGCATCGATCTCAGCAAGGATCGCATGGCGCTGCAGCGGCTGAGGGAAGCGGCGGAGAAAGCCAAGATGGAACTCTCCACCGTGATGGAGACCGACATCAACCTTCCGTTCATCACCGCCGACGCCAGCGGCCCGAAGCACCTGCAGATGAAGCTGACACGCGCCAAGTTCGAGCAGCTCGTCGATGACCTGCTGCAGAAGACGGTGGGGCCGACGCGGCAGGCGCTGTCCGACGCCGGCGTCGACGCGCGCAAGATCGACGAGGTGGTGCTGGTCGGCGGCTCGACACGCATCCCGAAAGTGCAGCAGATCGTCAAGGAGCTGTTCGGCAAGGAACCGCACAAAGGCGTCAATCCCGACGAAGTGGTGGCCGTTGGTGCGGCCGTGCAGGCGGGCGTGCTCGCCGGCGACGTGAAGGATTTGCTGCTGCTCGACGTCACGCCACTCTCGCTCGGCATCGAGACGCTGGGCGGCGTGATGACGACGCTCATCCCGCGGAACACGACCATCCCGACACGCAAGAGTGAAATCTTCTCGACCGCCGCCGACAACCAGACCAGCGTGGAGGTGCACGTGCTGCAGGGCGAGCGGCCGCTGGCGCGGGACAATCGCACGCTCGGGCGGTTCCATCTGGTCGGCCTGCCGCCGGCGCCGCGCGGCGTCCCGCAGATCGAAGTGACGTTTGATATCGACGCGAACGGCATCGTGAACGTCCAGGCGAAGGATCTCGGGACGGGCAAGGAACAGCGGATCACGATCACCGCGTCGAGCGGCCTCAGCAAGGACGAGGTCGAACGGATGATGAAAGAAGCCGACTCGCACGCCGAGGAGGACAAGAAGCGGCGTGAGGAGATCGAAACGCGCAACCGGGGCGACCAGGCGGTCTACGCCGCGGAGCGGCTGCTGAAGGACACCGGCGACAAGCTGAGCTCCGCGGACAAGAGCGCAATCGAGTCGGCCATCGAGAATCTGAAAAAGGCCAACGAGGGTACGGACGCGTCGGCCATTCAGCGGGCGCTCGACGAGCTGACGCAGGCGCAGCACAAGGCGGCCGAGTCGCTGTACAAGCAGCAGGCGGCGGGCGGCGGCGCCCCTGGCGGCGGCGCGGACAGTGGCGGCGCGCGGCCCGGCGCGTCAACGGGTGGCAGCGGGAGTGCGCCGGGCGGCGACGTCATCGACGCGGAAGTGGTCGACGACAAATGAGGCGGTAAGCAGGAGTGCAGAATTGCAGGATAGAAAATCAGTAAAGGTTCTTTCTTTCCTTCCTGCCATCCGGCAATCCTGCCATCCTGCAATTTGACAGCATGGACTTTTACATCATCTTGGGGATTGAACGCGCCGCCACGGTCGGCGACATCAAGCGCGCGTACAAGCGGCTCGCGCGCCGCTTTCATCCCGACATCAACCCGGGCGACCGCACCGCGGCGGCGCAGTTCCGGCAAATCGCCGAGGCGTACGAGACGCTGAGCGATCCGGATCGCCGCCGGCGCTACGACGCGCTCGGCCACATCGGGCCCGCCGTTCCGCCGGTCTCCTACGGCTTCGAGGGATTCGATTTCTCGGCGGCGGTGACGAGCGCTGCCATGCCCACGTTCGGCGATCTCTTTGGCGACGTCCTGCGTCAGCGAACGCGGGGCCCCGAACAGGTGTCCGAACGCGGCGCCGATCTGCACCAGAGCATCGCGCTCGGATTCGAAGACGCCATGCGCGGCGGGCCGTCGACCATCACCGTGACGCGGCAGGAGCATTGCCACACGTGCAAGGGCCTCGGCCTGCTGCACGTCGCCGAGAGCCGCTGCGTCCATTGCCACGGCTCAGGCATCGTCAAGACGGCGCGCGGCCACATGGTGTTCTCGCGGCCCTGCGCTCATTGCGGCGGGGCAGGGCATCAGCGGCAGACACGGTGCCCCACCTGCGGCGGGCAGCAGGTGGAAACGCGCTCCGAGCTGCTGACCGTCACCGTTCCGCCCGGGCTGCTGGACGGCTCGCGCATCCGCGTGCCCGGGAAGGGGCATGTGGGACGCAACGGCGGCGAGTCCGGCGATCTCTACGTCACCGTGCGGGTGCAGGCGCATCCGCTGTTCCGGCGCGAAGGCGACGACCTGCATGTCGTCGTGCCCATCGCGATTCACGAAGCGGCGCTTGGCGCGAAGGTCGACGTCCCGGCGCTCGACGGGACGGCGCGCCTGCGCGTGCCGCCGGGCACGCAGTCGGGCCAGCGCTTCCGGCTGAGCGAGCGCGGGGTGGCGTCGGCGCGCGACGGCCGCCGGGGCGATCTCGTCGTCGAGGTGCGGCTGGTGCTGCCGCGTCTGCTCGACGAGCGGTCGAAGGAGTTGTTGCGCGAGTTCGGGAAGATCAATGCGGCCGAGGATGTCAGGCAGGAACTCAGTCGGCACAAGGGACACGAAGGACACAGGCGGTCATGAAGAAGCCAGGCAAGGCGTACTACATGATCAGCGCGGTGGCGCAGAAGTACAACATCCATCCGCAGACGCTGCGTTTGTACGAACGCGAAGGGCTCCTGAAGCCGTCGCGCACGGAAGGCAACACCCGCTTGTACTCGGAAGAAGATCTGGAGCAGCTCGAAACGATTCTGGCACTCACCCGAGATCTCGGCGTCAACCTCGCCGGCGTCGAAATCATCCTGAACATGCGCCGCAAGATCGAACAGATGCAGGGCGAGGTCAACGAGTTCATGGAGTACGTCAAGCGCGAGATGGCGCGCGGACTCGACGACTGGGAAAAGCGGTTGTCGACGGCGCTCGTCAAGTCGTCGCCCACCGACCTCGTGCGCACCACGCCTCCCGCCGCGTCGCCCGACGGCGATGCACTCAAGATCAAATCGCAAAAGTAGCGCGCCGGTTCGATGTTATAGTGACGGCGTGTCGAAGCGGAGTGGCGACGCGCAGAGCGATGCGAGGACGCTGGCGGCGTACCTGCGCGAGATCGCGAAGCTCTCGCCGTTGACGCTCGAAGAAGAACGCGCGCTCGGCGAGCGCATCCAGCTTCATCGCGACGAGGCGGCGATCGCGCGTCTCGTCGAGTGCAATCTCCGCTTCGTCGTGAGCTACGCGCGCCGTTATCGCGGCTTCGGCGTCTCGCTGCTCGATCTGGTGCACGAAGGCAACCTGGGACTCATCGAGGCCGCGCGTCGTTTCGATCCGACGCGCAACGTCAAGTTCATCAGCTACGCGGTCTGGTGGATCCGGCAGGCGATGATGCACGCCCTCGCGGACCAGACGCGCGCCTTCTCGTTTCCGCCCAAGCTGCTGGCGACGCTTGGATCGAGCGGCCGCGACCTGTCGCTGAGCGAGCCAATCGACGCGTTCGGGCGCGGGGATCGGTCGCCCGAGCTGGGCGACACGCTCGTCAACGATCAGGCGCCCGTCGACGACGAAATCGCGCACCAGCGCGATCTGGAGGAGCTCGTCGGCGCGCTGGGCGAGCTCAATCGCAAGGAGCTCGAGGTCGTCCGGCTTCGCTTCGGGCTCGAAGATGACGAGCCGCACACGCTCCAGGAAATCGGCGATCGGCTGCATCTGTCGCGCGAACGCGTCCGGCAAATCGAGTCGCAGGCCAAGCAGAAGCTGCGCCGGTCCGAGCGTCTTCGCAATCACCTCAACTGACCTGGTCCGCCGGTCGCGTTACGTCGCCTTCGAGACATCAGATGCCGTGCCCCCTTTGCGACGACACCTATTGGAAGCCGATCGAACAGAACGGCGTGCGGCAGGTCGTCCGCTGCGACTGCTGGCGTGAGGCGGCCGTCTCGAGCACGCTGAAGGCTGCGCGGATTCCGCCGCTGTACGCGCGAAGCACCCTCGACAATTTTCAGGATTACAGCGATTCGCTCGTCACGGCCGTGACGCGCGCGCGGGGCTTCGTCGCCTCGTACCCCGGCGAAGTCCGGAAAGGGCTGCTGCTCCTCGGGGCGCCGGGTGTGGGCAAGACGCATCTGGCCGTGGCGATGCTGAAAGCCATCATCGCCAAGACGGCGGCGCGGGCGTACTTCTACGACGTTCGCGAATTGCTTCGGTCGATCCGCGACACCTACAATCCTGTCGTGAAGACGACCGAGATCCAGGTGATTTCGCCCGTCATGGATGCGGAATTTCTCGTCCTCGACGATCTCGGCGCCGAGCGCACCACCGAATGGGTGGACGAGACGATGAATCTCATCGTCAACACGCGGTACAACAACAGGCTGCCGACGGTCTTCACCACGAACTACCCCGACGCGGACCCCGACGAGAAGTCGCCCGTCGACACGCTCGTCGAGCGCGTGGGCGCCCGCATGTACTCACGGCTGCACGAGATGTGCGAGTTCGTCCGCCTCGAGGGGATGGACTTCCGCGAAGTGGGCCCCGATCCGACACCCGAGCAGCTGCAAGCGTACCTGAAGCATGGGCCGAAAAAGCTGCCGCTGCGTGCCGGCCGCCAGGCGCGGGCACAGCTTCGCGACGGCAAGGGCGACCTGAAGTGGTCCGGGGGGAGGGCGGGCAGCTAGTATCGATGAACGACGATCTAAGATCGATCTCAAGATAAATCGTAGATCGTAGATTCTCAAATCATAGATGGTCGGCCTCGGCCTTTACCTCCACGTCCCCTTCTGCTCTGCCATCTGCAACTACTGCAACTTCAATCGAGGGCTGTTCGACGCTGACCTGAAGGCGCGCTACGTGGACGCCCTCGTGCGGGAAATCCAATCGAGGGGCGAGCGCGGCGTGGGCGCCGACACCATCTACTTCGGCGGCGGGACGCCCTCGCTGCTCGAACCGCCAGAGGTGGAGCGCATCGTCACGGCCTGCGCCGACGCGTTCGCCCTGGCCGGCGGTTGCGAGGTGACCCTCGAGGCCAACCCGGAGACGGTCAGCGAAGAGCGCCTGCGCCGTTTTCGCGCGGCCGGTGTCAATCGCGTCAGTTTCGGTGTCCAATCCTTTCGCGATGAGGAATTGCGGCGGCTGTCGCGACTGCATGGAGCCGCGCGCGCACGCGAGGCCCTGCGCGAGGCCCGCGCCGCGGGGTTCGACAACATCAGCCTCGACCTGATGATGTGGCTTCCCCAGCAGACGGTGGCCGAATGGCTCGAATCGGTAGACGAGACCATCGCGCTCGGTCCCGAACACGTGTCGCTGTATCTCCTCGAGGTCTATCCCAACGCGCCGCTCCGCGACGACATGGCCCGGGCTCGCTGGTCGCAGGCGCCCGACGATGACGCCGCCGTGATGTATGTCGCGGCCATGGAGCGCCTGGAAGCGGCGGGGTACGAGCAGTACGAGATCTCCAACGTCGCGCGGCCGGGGGCCCGCTCCCGCCACAATCTCAAGTACTGGACCGACGGCGAATGGGCAGGCTTCGGCTGCGGCGCCCACTCCACCCGGGCGGGGGTGCGCACGAAAAATGTCGCGTCGACGTCGGAGTACGTCGACACCATTGCAGCCGGGGGCACCACGCAGATGGAGGTCCACCGGCTGACCAGCGACGAGCGCCTCGGCGACGCCTTATTCACCGGGTTGCGGCTGACGGACGGCGTCGATCTCGCTGCGTTTGGTGAACGTTACGGCGTCGACGTCTGGCAGCGTTATGGCGCCGAGCTCGAGCCCTTCCTTGACGCTGGCCTGCTGCGCCGCGACGGCACCCGCTTGACGCTGACGCGCCAGGGAATGCTTCTTGCTCATGAGGTGATGGCGGTTTTCGTGTGAGCCCGAGTACGTTACAGTAACAGCCCTTTCGCGAAGGAGGCCGCGATGTTTGGATCTCGCAAGGTTCAAGCCGCCGGAGGACGGCTTGGATATATTGCTCTCGTGCTCGTCGTCGCCATCGTCGGATTTGCCCCAGCGGCCTCGGCGCAGCAGGCGCCGGCACAGCAGGCGGCGCAGGCTCCGACGACCCGTACGTTCCCAGGCGATGGCGGCATGATCCTGAATTTCATCAAGCCGGATAAAACCGCCGACTTCGAAATGGTGATGGGCAAGCTGAAGGAAGCGCTCGCCAAGAGCGAGAAGCCCGAGCGGAAGCAGCAGGCCGCCGGCTGGAAGGTGTTCAAGTCGCCCGACCCCGCCGCGGGGGGCAACATCCTCTATGTGTTCATCATCGATCCGGCCGTCAAGGGCGCCGACTACAGCGTCGCGAACATCCTCGCGGAATCGTTCAAGCCCGAAGAGGTGAACGAGATCTACAAGGCCTACGCCGGTGCGTACGCGACGGGACAGAACATCGTCAACCTGTCGCTGACGTCCGATCTCGGCAAGTAACCGGCCTCGGGAAGGCTGCCTAGAACTTGAGGTTCAGTCCCGCGTAGATGCGGTGCGCTGGCGACACCAGCGCGCCGCTTCCCAGTTTCATCACCCGGTAATCGATGCGGAGCCGAATGGGTCCGGCGAGGGAGATCTTCGCACCGCCGCCCGTGCCCGCGGTAAAGCCGCTGTCTTCATGCACCCCCAGCGTCTCGCGATAGAAGCCGCCGCCGGTTTCGAAATACGGCTGAATCCCCTTGATCGCGAACGGCGTCTGGATCAGCAGGTTGCCGGTACCGACGCGCAATGCGGGCGCCTGGGCAGTCGGGTCGTCGGTCGTGTCGGCGTACTCGAACTCGAAGCCGACGATGAGCAGGCCGGCGCCGATGGCGAAGCCGCGCGTGACGCGATTGGCCGGCGAGGTATTGGCCCCGACGAACAGCGTCGCATCGGCATACGCCGGCCGGGCCGAGGCCAGGCCCATCACGAGGGCCGCCAGCAGGACCCGTTGCGCTGTTTTTCCCATTCTGCCGGTCGAGCCTTTCGCGCCAGTGGTCATTCTGCGATCATACCCGGATGGATTTCCGCCTGACCGAGGAACAGCTGCTGCTCAGGCGTACGGTGCGTGAATTTGCCGAGACGGAAATCCGTCCGCACGTACGCGACTGGGATCAGGCCCAGCACTTTCCCGTCGAACTCGTCCCGAAGCTGGCGTCGCTCGGCCTGCTGGGCGTGCAGTTTCCGGAGAGCTACGGCGGCGCCGGCATGTCGGCCATCGACTACTGCATCTGCATCGAGGAACTGGCGCGCGTCGACCCTGGCGTCGCCCTGTCCGTGGCGGCGCACAACGGGCTGTGCGCGGCGCACATCGCGATGTTCGGCACCGAGGCGCAGAAGCAGGAGTACCTGGTGCCGCTCGCCCGCGGCGAGAAGATCGGCGCATGGGGGCTCACCGAATCGAGCTCCGGCAGCGACGCCGCCGGCATGCGGACGACGGCGACGCTCGTCGGCGACTGCTGGGAGCTGAACGGTTCGAAGGCATTCACGACGCACGGGCGGGTGGGCGACGTGATGGTGGCGATGGCGGTGACCGATCGCGCCGCCGGCCCGAAGGGCATCTCCGCGTTCATCATCGAGCGCGGCACGACCGGCATGACGCCGGGAAAGAAGGAAGACAAGCTCGGGATGCGGGCCAGCGACACAAGCGAGGTGATCTTCGATCGGTGCCGCATTCCGGCCGGCCGTCTCCTGGGCGAGGTGGGCCAGGGCTTTGTCGGCGCCATGCAGGTGCTCGACGCCGGCCGCATCGGTATCGCGGCACTGGCGGTCGGCCTCGCGCAGGGTGCTTACGAGTCGGCGCTGCGCTACGCACAGGAACGCCAGGCGTTCGGCCGCACGATCAGTCGCTTCCAGGCCATCCAGTGGAAGCTGGCCGACAACGCGACGCGCATCGAGGCGGCGCGCCTGCTGACGTATCGCGCCGCGGCTCTCAAGGATCGTGGCGTGCGCACGACGGTCGAATCGGCCATCGCCAAGCTCTTCTCGAGTGAGATCGCCGTCAAGGCGGCCGACGACTGCGTGCAGATTCATGGCGGTTACGGATTCGTCAAGGACTATCCGGCCGAGAAGTACTTCCGCGACGTGAAGCTCACCACGATCGGCGAGGGCACGAGCGAGATTCAGCGGCTCGTCATCGCCCGCCACCTGCTGTCTTGAGCGGCCCCGCTTCGATTACCGATCGGGTCGTCGCCGGCGACGCTCGCGCGCTGGCCCGCGCGATTTCGCTGGTCGAAGACGATGAGCGATCCGCCGGCGAAGTGGTCGGCGCGCTGTTCCGGCACACAGGGCGCGCGTACCTGGTGGGCGTGACGGGCCCGCCCGGCGCCGGCAAGAGCACGCTCGTCGATCGGCTGACGGGGGTGCTGCGGCAACGCTCGCTGAAGGTGGGCGTGCTGGCCGTCGATCCGAGCAGTCCGTTCACGGGCGGGGCCGTGCTGGGCGATCGGCTGAGGATGCAGGCGCACGCCAGCGACGAAGACGTGTTCATCCGAAGCCTCGCGACGCGCGGCCATCTCGGCGGCCTTTCACGTGCGACGAGCGACGCGGCGTTGGTGCTCGATGCGGCGGGCAAGGACGTGATCCTGATCGAGACGGTCGGTGTCGGACAGGGCGAAGTCGACGTCGTCCGGGCCGCCGATGCCGTCGTCGTCGTGCTGGTGCCGGGCACCGGGGATGAGGTGCAGGCCCTCAAAGCCGGCATCATGGAAATCGCGGACGTGTTCGTCGTCAACAAAGGCGATCGCGACGGCGCCGACCGCCTCGTGTCCGCGATCGAAACGACGCTGTCGCTGCGGGAATACGGAGCGGCAGAATGGCGGCCGCCGATCCTGAAGACGGTTGCGACCAGCGGCAGCGGCGTGTCCGAGTTGTGGCAGGCCATCGAAACCTTCCGGGCGCGCGGCCCCGCAGCGCAGGCCGAGAGGCGCCGCACCCGGGCGGAGGGGGCCCTGCGGGAAGCTGTGTCGCATCGCTTGATGGAGCATCTCGAGGCCCGCGCGCTGGCGGCAGGCGAGTTCGCGGCCATGGTGGATCGCGTCGCCGCGCGCGAGATCGATCCGTATGCCGCAGCGCACGATTTATTGAAACGAGCTGGAATTGTCGATTGAGCCCGTTGTTCTGATGATCCCGCCTTCATCCGAGGCCGAGAGTCTACGCTCGAGGCCGAGGGTCAGGATCGCAGGGCCAGCGCGCGGGGGTGGGGCCCCACGCGAATAAGAAGATGAAAGCATTTCTTGATCACGTCGGCATCGCCATCAGCGACCTGGAGGCCGCGCTGACGTTCTATCGCGAGGCGCTGGGTCTCGAGATCGAGGTGTCAGAGGAGGTCGCGTCGCAGCGCGTGCGCGCGCACTTTCTCGAGGCCGGCGCGGCGAAGCTGGAACTGCTCGAGAGCACTGCGTCGGATTCGGCCATCGCTCGCTACATCGCCAAACGCGGTCCCGGGCTTCATCACATCGCCCTGCGCGTCGACGACATCGACGCCGCGCTGCAGCATCTGGCCGCGCGTGGTGTGAAGCTCGTCGACGAGCGTCCGCGCCCGGGCGCCGAGGGCGCCCTCGTCGCCTTCATTCACCCCTCGAGCGCGCACGGCGTGCTCGTGGAGCTCAAACAGCCGGCGCCGTGGCGCGCGCAGCTGGCGGTCACGCGGCACGCGCTCGGCGACTTCGAGCTCATCGCGCTGAACGACGGCGTGTTCCGCCTCGACGGCGGCGCGATGTTCGGCGTGGTGCCGAAGGTGCTCTGGGAAAAGAAGACGCCGGCCGACGATCGCAACCGCATCCAGCTGGCGATGCGGCCGCTCGTCATCCGCGGCAACCGAACGATGATCGTCGACGCGGGTGTCGGCGACAAGGAAGCCGTGCGAGGCGACGCAAAGTTCCTCGAGCAGTTCGCGATCGATCGGACCTGGAACTTGGATCGGGCGCTCGCCGCGGCCGGGCTGACGGTCGAGGACATCGACATCGTCCTCGCGACGCACCTGCACTTCGATCACGCCGGCGGGTTCACGGAACGCGACCCCTCCGGACGCGTGCGGCCCCGCTTCCCGCGCGCGCAATACGTCGTGCGGCGTGGCGAATGGGACGATGCGACGCATCCGACCGAGCGGAACCGCGCCAGCTACTTCGCCGACAACTACGTCCCGCTGGCGGACGCGGGGGTTCTGCAGCTCGTGGACGACGACCAGACGATCATGCCCGGCGTCACCGTCCGGCGGACTGGCGGCCATACCATGCATCACCAGCTCGTCTGGATCGAGTCGGGCGGGAAGTCGGCGGCGTTCGTGGCCGACCTGATTCCGACCGTGGCCCACCTCGCCTTGCCCTGGATCATGGGGTACGACCTGTATCCCCTCGAGACGCTCTCGGCGAAGAAACGCCTGCTGCCGGAAGTGGTGGAACGTCGAACGCTCGTGTTCTTCGAGCACGATCCGGTCGTCACCGCGGGGTACATCGTAGAGCAGGGCGGACGCCTTCGCGTGGAGCCGGCGCTCTAACACAAACCACCGGATGGACACAAAGCTGCGCACCTGCCGTATGCTGTGTGCTTTGCGCGGCAGGCAATCATGAGCATCGAGATAGGCATCATCGGCGGCAGCGGCCTGTACGACATGGCGGAGCTGACCGATCGCGAAGAACGGACCATCAAGACCCCGTTCGGTGCGCCGTCGGGTCCGTACGTGCTGGCGACGCTGCGCGGCAAGCGCGTCGCGTTTCTGGCGAGGCACGGCGCCGGGCACCGGCTGATGCCGTCGGAACTGAACTACCGCGCCAACATCTTCGGCTTCAAGGTGCTGGGCGTCGAGCGCCTGCTGTCGGCGAGCGCCGTCGGCAGCCTGAAGGAGGAGTACAAGCCGCTCGATATCCTGGTCCCCGATCAGTTCTTCGATCGGACAAAGCTGCGTGTCAGCACATTTTTCGGCAACGGCCTGGTGGCCCACGTCGGATTCGCCCATCCGTTCTGCGACGGGCTATCGACGATCGCAGCGGACTCCAGCGAGGCCGTGGGCGCGCGCACGCATCGGGGCGGCACGTACGTCAACATGGAGGGGCCGCAGTTCTCGACGCTCGCCGAGTCGCGTCTCTACCGGTCGTGGGGGATGGACATCATCGGGATGACCAACCTGCAGGAAGCGAAGCTGGCGCGCGAGGCCGAGATCTGCTACGCCACGTTCGCGCTGATCACCGATTACGACTCGTGGCATCCGGACCACGATTCGGTCACGGTCGACATGGTGCTGGCGAACCTGCTGCAGAACGCGGTCACCGCGCAGCGGGCGATTGCGGAAGCGGTCGGACGCATCGACGGCCCGCGGACGTGCGCGTGCAAGGACGCGCTGGCCCACGCCATCATCACCAGGCCCGAACACGTGCCGGACCGGGTCAAGAAAGACCTCGCGCCACTCATCGACAAGTACATCACATAGGGTGAAAACCGCCATGAAGATGATCGTCACCGGATCGATTGCGTACGACTACCTGATGTCCTTCCCCGGGAAGTTCACCGAGCACTTTCTCCCGGAGCACATGCATCGGGTCAGCCTCAGCTTTCTGGTCGATTCGATGGACAAGCGGCGCGGCGGCTGCGCGCCGAACATTGCCTACACACTGGCGCTCCTGGGCGAGCGGCCCTATCTGATGGGCACGGCCGGCGAGGACTTCGGCGACTATCGGCAGTGGCTCGACGCCGCGGGCGTGGACACGTCGCTGGTCAAGCAGGTGGGCGGAAAGTTCACCGCGTCGTTCTTCTGCAGCACGGACACCGAGAACAACCAGATCGCCTCGTTCTACACCGGGGCCATGGCCAACGCGGGCGAGCTGTCATTCCGCGACGCCCGCGACGCGAAGCTGGCCATCATCTCTCCGAACGATCCGGGCGCGATGGTGCAGTACGCGGAAGAATGCCGCACGCTGAAGCTGCCGTTCATCTTCGATCCCGGGCAGCAGTGCGCGCGCATGTCGGGCGAGGAGCTGCGCGACGGCATCACCGGCGCGCACATCCTCATCTGCAACGACTACGAGTTCGAGCTGATTCGGCAGAAGACCTCCATGGGCGAGGAGGAGGTGCTGAAGCAGGCTGCCTCGCTCGTCGTCACGCGCGGCGAGCACGGGTGCAGCGTCTACGACAGGGGCGGGAAGCGCGTCGACGTGCCCGCGGTCGAGCCGCGCCGCATCGTCGATCCCACCGGCGTCGGGGACGCCTTCCGGGGCGGGTTGATGAAGGGGCTGGCCCTTGGCGCGCCGCACGAGACGGCGGCGCAAATCGGCAGCGTGGCCGCGACCTATGCCCTTGAGCACCTCGGCGGGCAGAGCCACTCCTACACCTGGGAAGAGTTCCGCCAGCGCTACGAACAGCACTTCGGGTCGCTGACCGTCTCGCAGTAGCGTCGCGCTTACTGAACCTTCGAGCGGAAGTAGTCGATCGTCTCGACGAGGCCCTGTTCGAGGGGGACCTTCGGCTCCCACTGCAGGAGCGTGCGCGCGCGGGTGATGTCGGGCTGCCGGACCTTGGGGTCGTCGGTGGGAAGCGGCCGGTAGACGATCCGGCTCTTCGACTGCGTCATCCGGATGATCGTCCGGGCGATCTCCTCGATCGTCATCTCGTGCGGGTTGCCGATGTTGACCGGCTCGTTCACGTCCGAGCGCATCAGCTTGATGATGCCTTCGACGAGGTCGTCGATATAGGTGAAGCTGCGCGTCTGCGTGCCGTCGCCGAACACGGTCACGTCCTCGTCGCGGAGGGCCTGGGAGATGAACGCGGGCACGGCGCGGCCGTCGTGGACGCGCATGCGCGGACCGTACGTGTTGAAGATGCGGACGATCTTCGCGTCGAGGCCGTGGTAGCGGTGGTACGCGACCGTCATCGCCTCGGCGAAGCGCTTGGCTTCGTCGTACACCCCGCGCGGCCCGATCGGGTTGACGTTGCCCCAGTAGGTTTCCTTCTGCGGATGCTCGAGCGGATCGCCGTACACCTCTGACGTGGACGCCAGCACGAACCGCGCCTTCTTCTCCTTCGCCAGCCCGAGCGCCTTGTGGGTGCCGAGCGCGCCGACCTTCAGCGTCGGAATCGGAAGCTCCAGGTAGTCGATCGGGCTCGCCGGGCTCGCCCAGTGCAAGACGATGTCGACCGGACCGTCGATGTAGATGTAGTTGGTGATGTCGTGCTTGATGAACAGGAAATCGCGATTGTAGAGGTGCGCGATGTTGGCCGTGTCGCCCGTCAGCAGGTTGTCGATGCCGATGACCGAGTACTCGCGTTCGAGAAGCGTTTCAGCGAGATGCGATCCGATGAACCCGGCGACGCCGGTGATGACGACACGCGGCTTCCTAGTAGGCATGTTTGTGGAAGAAGCCCTTCACAATCGTCAGCCAGATGATCTTCAGGTCGAGCCGCACGGACCAGTTCTCGATGTAGTAGAGGTCGTACTCGATGCGCTTCTCGAGCGGCGTGTTGCCGCGCCACCCGTTGACCTGCGCCCATCCCGTGAGCCCCGCTTTGACCTTGTGGCGAAGCATGTACTGCGGAATGCGGTGCTTGAACTGCTCGACGAAATGCGGCCGTTCCGGGCGCGGTCCGACGATCGACATGTCGCCGACGAGCACGTTCAGCAGCTGCGGCAGCTCGTCCAGGTTCGAGCGCCTCAGGAAGCGGCCGACCTGCGTGACTCGCGGGTCGTTCTCCTGTGCCCACACCGGGCCGGTCTCGCGTTCGGCGTCGTCCAGCATGGAGCGGAACTTGAGAATCGTGAACACCTTGCCGTCCAGCCCGGTCCGCTCCTGCCGGTAGAAGACGGGCCCCGACGAGCTGAGCTTCACGAGCGCGGCGATGAGGCCGAAGGGGATGGCCAGCACCACGAGGGCCGCCGACGACAGGGCGATGTCGAGCGCGCGCTTGACGGCCGTGTTGAATCCCTGGAGGGACGGCTCGTTGATGTTGATCACCGGCACGCCGTCGAGATCCTCGAGCCGCGCCCGCAGCGCGATGACCTGCAGCAGGTCGGGCACGACCTTCACGTCGACGTACGCGCGGGTGGTGGCGTCGATCAGCTCCAGCATCTGCACGTGCTGCTCGGGCGCGAGCGCGACATACAGGTGATCGATCGACTCCCTCTGCGCGATATCACCCGCGTCCTGAACGGTGCCGAGCAGCGGCAGGCCGCGATACCCGAGATGATCCCCGGCCGGCTTGTCGTCGACGAACCCCACAATCTGGTAGCCCAGCTCGCGATGCTCGAGGATCTTGTCGGCCACCAGCCGGCCCAGCTCGCCGGCGCCGGCAATCAGAATCCGCTTGAGGCCGATGCCGGCGCGCCAGCGCCGCTCGAAGAACTCGCGCACCAGCTCGCGCAGCGAGTAGGTGAGGGCGACATTCAGTACCAGGAAGATCACCCACACGAGGTTCGACACTTCGAGCGTGCCGCGATCTTTCGCCCCGGTCGCAAAGTAGGTCTGGACGTACAACGTGGCGAAGATGCCGAAGACCACCGCGAGGATGCTGCCCACGAACACCGCGAAGAAATCGTCGACGCGCGAGCGGCCGCGCCTCAGGCGATAAAGTCCCTGAAGGTGAAACCCGAGCGGGACGAGCCCGGCGATGAAGGGCAGGATGTTGACGTACTGACGAAGCGGCGGCACCCCTTTCGGCGAGGGGATGACGCCCGTATGAAAGCGAAGCGCGTACGCGATGACGAACGCCGTCAGGCCGAGCAGCGCGTCCGACGTCAGATAGAAGGCGACGAGGAGCCGGTTATGGCGCTTCAGCATGACGCCGCGATGAGCGCCTCCATCTCGTCGCCGAACCGCTCGCGGCCGAAGGTCTCGGCGTGCCGTCGGATGGCCGCGCTGTCGAACGGCGTCCGGCCGACGCGTGCGATGGCGTCGGCAAACGCCGAAGCGTCGAGCGCTTCGACGAGAAATCCGGTCTCGTTGTCGACAACCGTCTCTACCGCCCCGCCCCGTCCCAGCGCCACGACGGGCCGGCCGCACGCCTGTGCCTCGAGTGGCACGATTCCGAAATCCTCCTCGCCCGGCAGGATGGCCATGGCGGCGCCCTGAAACAGCGCCCGCACGTCTTCATCGGGAAGCCGGCCGAGAAACGTGGCGTTCGAGTCGGCCATTCGCTCGAGCCGGGCGCGCTCGGGGCCGTCGCCGACGACGATCAGGGGCACCCGCGCCTGGCGACAGGCGTCGATGGCCACGTCGATCCGCTTGTACGGAACCAATGCGGAGACGACGAGCGCGTAACGGTCGGTGCGGCTGGAAGTCCCAGGATGAAAGAACGTCGTATCGACCGGGGGATACACGACACTGGCCTCGCGATTATAGTATCGACGGATCCGCCCCGCAACATAATGAGAGATAGCGACATAGCGGTCGACACGACCCGACGTCGCGCGGTCCCAGCGGGCGAGCTTGGCCATCACCGGCCGCAGCGCCAGGCTCGCCAGCGCCCCCACCCGGTCGGACCCGAAGTACGCGTCGAACTGATCCCAGGCATAGCGCATCGGCGTCAGACAGTAACAGATGTGGACGGCCCGGCCCGGCCGTATGACCGACTTCGCGCAGCAGTGGCTCATGCTGACGACGAGGTCGAAGTTGTCGAGATCGAACTGCTCGATCGCCGTCGGGAAGAGCGGCAGGTACTGTCGGTAGAGACGCGCGGCAAAGGGCAGCCTCTGGATGAACGACGTGTGCGGCCGCAGCCGCTCGATGGCCGGCGACGTCGACCCGCGTACGTGCACCAGGGAGAACAACTCGGCGTCGGGAAACCGCTCGCACAGTACTTCGAGCGCGCGTTCGCCGCCCCGCATGCCGGTCAGCCAGTCGTGCACGAATGCGATGCGGCGCCCCATGACGGTCACGCCACCTGTCCGTAGATCTCGCGCACCCGGCGCGCGGCCGATTCCCACGAAAACTGTTTAGCGCGCGCCACTCCACGGCGCCGGAGATCGCGGCGCAGCTCTTCGCTGGTGATCACGTCGTAGATGCCGTTGGCGATCGCGCCGGCATCGTAGGGATCAACGAGCAGCGCGGCGTCGCCTGCCACTTCGGGCAGCGACGACACGTTCGACGTGACGACCGGCGTCCCGCTGGCCATCGCCTCGAGCGGCGGCAGGCCGAAACCTTCATACAACGAGGGAAACACGAACACACCCGCCAACCGGTAGAGCACCGCGAGCGTTTCTTCCGGGAAGTAGCCGAGAAACCGGACGTACTTGTGCAGCTGGTGGCGATGCACGGCGCGGCGCAGGGCCGTGTACTTAGAGATCTCGTCGCCGATGAGCACCAGCTTGAGGTGATCGAGCCCGCGCTTGCGGACCAGGTAGAAGGCTTCGATGAGGCGCTCGAGGTTCTTGTGCGGCTTCACGTTGCCCGCATAGAGGACGAACTCGTCGTGCAGCTGGTACCGCTCGCGGACGCGGACGACGTCTTCCTCGCGCGGCTCGACGGCGAACCGCTCGTCGTACGCGTTGTAGATGACATCGATCTTGTCGGGCGGCACGTCGACGAACCGGAGGATGTCGCGCTTGGAGCTTTCCGACACGGTGAGAATCCGGGTGGCGCGCCGCGCGGCGAGGGTAATCGAGGTCCGCGCGTATGCCCAGGCCAGCCGATTCGGCAGGTACTCCGGGAACATCAGGTGGATGCAGTCGTGGATGGTGACGACCGATCGGCACGTCACGAGCGGAGGCAGCACGTAGTGCGGCGCGTGGAAGAGCTGAATGTGCTCGCGGCGCAGCGCGAACGGCACTTTGAGCTGCTCGGCGATGGAGTAGGTGCCCGCGGATTCGGCGACCGGCCGGAAGTTCTCGCCGAGCGACCCGAGCGCTTCACGGTCGTCGGGACGCCCGAACAGGACGTATTCGGTCTCGTGGTCGAGGCGCGCGAGCTGCCGCAGCAGATTGCGGATGTAGGTCCCGATGCCGAAATCGTGCAGCTTGCGGGCGTCGATGCCGATGCGCACGAGGTGGGATGATAACAGTCCTTCCTTGGCCTTGGTCCGTGGTCCGTCCTTGGTCCGTGGTCCGTCTTTTACTAAGGACAAAGGACCAGGGACTAGCGTTCCCAGGCGGAATAGTCGAGACGGTACCGCCGGCGGATGTCGCGCCGCACCCCGGGGAACACGTCGGCCCGGCGCGCCGCTTCTTCGAGGGCAAGCACCTCGTTGCGGATGTCCTGGGCGTTCCGGCGGATGTCGCCGTAGGCCGCGCCGCAACCGTGCGAGACAGCTCCCTGCATCGCGTGCTGATCCCAGAGGGCGAACCATTCGTGGTCGAACGATCCGACGACTCGCCCCTCGTAGCAGCTCCCCTTGAACGATCGCCACTGGTTGTCGAGCGCGTCGGCGCGCCGCGCCACCTGCCCGATGGCCTGCTCGAAGGCCCGCGTCGCCTGCTGACGCGCCGTGTCGGGATCGGACGCGCCGGGCCGGGACGTCATCACTTCCTTGAGGCTAGACACCGGCGTCGACATCGTCGGCGCGGACTGACGGCCCTCGAGGAGCTGCTGCGCGTGATCGGCCGCGATGGCAAACGAAATGCCCTGCGCCGATCGCATCGTCATCGAGTTGATGCCGACGACTTCTCCCGAGCGGTTCACGAGCGGGCCGCCGCTGTTGCCCGGATTGATGGCGGCGTCGGTTTGCACGAGCGTGACCGAACCCACCTGGCGCACGGCGCTCACGATGCCGCGCGTCACCGTGTTCTGAAGCACGCCGAGCGCCGACCCGACGGCGACGACCTCCTCGCCCGAACGCGCGCGCGCCGCGGAGCCGAGCGTGAGCGTCGACTGGTTCGCCGCAGGGGTGTCCATCTTCAGCACGGCCAGGTCGATGTCTTCGGCGACGCGTTCAACCCGCGCCGAAGCCGTCTCGCCGGTCGCGCGCCTGATCCTGACCGAGGTTTCGCGCCCGGTCACATGCGCGTTGGTGATGAGCGTGTCGGGCCGGACGAAAAAGCCGGTGCCGCGACCGGTTGGCGTTTCAATGAGGACGACCGCCGGCCCGATGGTCGCGACAAGATCCTCCAGTGAGCTGGAGCTCGGAGACGTGGTCGCGGGAGCCGGAGCGGGTTCAGCGGGTGGCGGTGCCACCGGCGCGGTTGGTGCGTCCGTGGCCGGGCGCGGCTGCGATTCGGCGTCGGTCTCGAGCGACCGCGACGACGCCGCGGCCGCGGCAGCTTTAGCCGAGGCCAGCGCCGTGGCCGGCAAGGTCGCGACCGATGAAGCCGGAGCGGCGGCGGGCGTGGTAGGAGAAGAGTCGCGTGTCCACCAGTAGACGCCGGCGCCGACGACGACCACGGCCAGAATCACCAGCGCCGAATGGGAGGTTCTGCTCGACGAGGAGCCGACTGATGCCGTTTCCGGCTGCGACGTCTGCGTGTATCCGCAGCGACACGCGTCCACCTTGCCGGGGATTTTGCGCTGGCAGGCGGGGCACACCCAGTGCACGTGCTAGGTATCGGCGCCTCGCCACTTGAGATACAGCCGCAGCACGGCCGCCCAGCGCGGATGGTGCTTGTCGTAGAAGGCGAGCCGGCTCCGGTGATAGGCGGCGGTCGTCGCTGCGGGTGCCGCGCGGGCCGATCGTCCGCGCGCATGAACGATCTCGACATCCGGCGTGAACCAGACGACGCGTCCCTTTCTTCGCACCGCGGCACAGAAGTCGACGTCTTCCGTGTACATGAAGTACCGCTCGTCGAGCAGTCCGGCCGCGAACGCGTCGTCGCGTCTGACGAGCAGGCATGCGCCGCTCACCCAATCCGCCGCCTGCGGCCGCCGCGTGCGCCGCTCGACGAGGGCCGACACGAAGGGCAGCCCGCGCGCGTGGCCGCGGACCAGCAGCTTCTGCCGCACCTCGTTGAACGGGCCTATCATCCGGCCGAACGACAACTCGGCCCGGCCGCTTGCATCCACGAGGCGTGGTCCGATGACGCCGACATCCGGGCGCGCTGCGAGCTCGCCGATCAGTCGGTCGATGGCGGTTGGCGGCACGACCGTGTCGCTGTTCAGCAGGAGCAGCAGGTCGCCCGCGCTCGCACGGATGCCGACGTTGTTGCCGCGCGCGAATCCCGCGTTCTGAGCCAGCTCGATGACCTGCACGTCGGACCACGCGCGGGCCGCGTCAGGGCTGCCGTCCGTCGACGCGTTGTCGACGACGATGATCTCGTGTGCGCTGCGCGGCGGCGCCGCATGCAGCGACTGCAGGCAGCGCGTCAGATCGTCGCGCGCGTTGAACGACACGAGAATGATTGAAAGCTCAATCGACAATTGACAATGACCCAATCGCCAATTGAGTGGCTTCTTCGAGCACCTTCAACGTCTGCTTCGCGGCGCGCGGCCAGTTGTAGTTGGCCAGCACCGCCGGGGCAGCGCCGAGGAGGCGGCCCCGTGTCGGCTCGTCGAAGAGCACCTGCTCCAGCGCGGCGGACACTTCCTTCGGCGTCGGGGTCTTCACGTACAGCGCGGCGTCCGCGCAGCTCTCCCGCGCAACCGGCGTGTCGAGCAAGACGGGCAAGACGCCTGCCGACAGCGCCTCGAGCGGCGTCAGACCGAGGCCCTCGTATTCTGAGAGAAACGCGAAGGCGCGCGCCCGCGAGTAGAGCTCGCGCAGCTGCGCGTCCGACGCGTAGCGATGCCAGCGCACACGATCGGCGAGCCCTTCGTTCGTGATCGCGGCGTCGACATCTTCGTACGGGTACGTCCGGTTCGCGCCCGCCAGATCCAGTGACACGTCCGGCCTCGCCCGCGCGAGGATCGAGAAGGCGCGTACGAGCTCGATCACGTGGCGCCGGTTGAAGATCGATCCCACAAACAGCACACGTGGCGGGCCGATGCCGACGGGAGCGGCGTGTCGGCCGGGCACGCCCGGCGGCACCACGCGGATGCGATGGTCGGGGACATCCAGAAGACGCGTGATCTCGCCGCGTGAGAACTGAGAAATGGTCAGGACAAATCGCGCGCCCGCCGATGTCCACCGGCTCAACCAGCGCAGACGCGCCCCTTCCCGCGTGCGAAACCACTCCGGGTGCGCCGCAAACGAGACGTCGTGGATGGCGACGACGGTCGGCGTGCGCAGGAAGAGCGGCGCCGTGTAGGCGGGCGAAAAGAAGACGTCGAGATGGTCGGCGCTCGCGGCGCGCGGGAGCTGCACCTGCTGCCACCAGCTCCCTCCGGTGCCACGCAGGGTCCTGATCGCGAATCGCCGCGCGTCGAGCGGCAGCGGGATGTCGTCGGGCGCATAGAGCACGAACTCGTGCGACATCGTGGGCATCGACGCCCATTCCTGGATGAGGCCGCCCAGATAATGGCCGACGCCCGTAGGCTGGTGGCACAGCGAGCCGGCGTCGATGCCGATGCGCATCAGGCGCTCCGCAGGTGTCGCGCCGGCGCGCTGGCGCGATGATGACGGATGGCCAGCTCGTACGCGTCGAGCATCGCGTCCGCCGTCGCTCTCCACGTGAACGCGCGAGCCCTGAACACGCCCTTCGCCGCACACGCGCCCGCAAACGCGTCGTCGTCCAGCAGTCGTGCAATGGCCGCCGCCATCTGCGGTGGGTCGTCGGGATTGACCAGCGCGCCTCCATCCCCGAGCACCTCCGGCAGCGCGCCGCGGTTGGCCGCGACGACGGGCAGGCCGACGGTCATCGCCTCGAGCACGGGCATGCCGAATCCTTCCTCGAAGGAGGGCTGCACCAGAAGCCGCGCGCCGTCGTACAGCTTCCGGCGGTCGGCCGGATCGACGTACCCGATGTGACGGACGATGCCCGCGAGCGGCGGTCGCGCGATACGCGACAGCCAGGGTCCCGATTGATCAGTCGCTTTGCCGGCCAGCACGAGCTCGGGAAGCGCGGCGGCGCCCGCGGGCCGGGAGGCGGCCAGGTGCTCGTAGGCATCGAGCAGGGCGCCCACGTTCTTGCGGGGTTCGAGCGTGCCGAAGAACAGCACGTAGCCGCCCGTCCGGCTCTCACGGCGCACTGGCCAATCGGGCGCGCCGGGCGAGCACACCGAGATCTGTTCGGGCGCGACGTCGAGCTGTCGCTCCACCTCCCGCGCCGTGAAGTGCGAGGGCACGACGATGCGGTCTGCACGATGGGCGTGATCGCGGGCGAGCGCAGGGTAGTCGCGGCGGATCTCCGCGCGCGTGCGTTCGGGGTGCGCCAGAAAATTCAGATCGTGGATCATGACGACGCGCGCGGCCCCGCGGGTGGGGATGAGCAGGGGATGCATGGCCTGGACGACGTCCGCGTCGGCCCCGGTCAGCGCCTCGACCGCGGGCCATTCCAGCCGGTGCCAGGCGAAGTTGAGCGCGCGAACCGGAATCCGGCGATCGACGACGGTCAGCGTCCGACGGTCGAGATCCGGGGCGTCCACGCGGTCGCGCCACGAGCTCGAGAAGAGCGTCAGGGCAAGATCGGCACGGCCAACGGCGCCGAGGGCGCGGACGAGCTGATGGGTGAATTCACCGACGCCGCTGCGTTCCTTGAGCGCGGCGCGGTAATCGATCACGACTCGCACTTGTTTAAGTCTTTCCGCGTCAGTATCTTATTGTGAAATGAATATCGCCGTCGTCGGTACCGGGTACGTGGGTTTGGTCGTGGGCGCGTGTCTCGCCGAGAACGGGAACGTCGTCCAGTGCGTGGATAAGGATCAGGCGAAGATCAAGATGCTCCAGGCCGGCCGGATGCCGATCTACGAGCCCGGCCTCGAGGAGATGGTCCGTCGCAGCCGCGCGGTCGAGCGCCTGGCCTTCACCACGGACCTCCGCGCCGCCATTCAGGGCTCCGATATCGTCTTCATCGCCGTCGGCACGCCGCAAGGCGAGGATGGGTCAGCCGATCTGAAGCACGTCCTGCAGGTTGCGCGCGACATCGGCCGCGCGCTGGACAAGTACACGGTCATCATCGACAAGAGCACCGTGCCGGTGGGGACGGCGGCCAAGGTTCGCGCGGCCATCGCCGCCGAGACGACGCAGCCGTTCAGCGTCGTCAGCAACCCGGAGTTCCTGAAGCAGGGCGCCGCGATCGAGGATTTCATGAAGCCCGATCGCGTCGTCGTCGGCACCGATCCCGGCGATACGCGCGCCGCGGCGATCATGCGCGAGCTCTACGCGCCGTTCACGCGCACCGGCGCGCCGATTCTGATGATGGACACGGCGAGCGCCGAGCTGAGCAAGTACGCGGCCAATTCCATCCTGGCAACGCGGATCTCGTTCATGAACGAGATCGCGAACGTGTGCGAGCAGGTGGGCGCCGACGTCGACCAGGTGCGCAAGGCCATCGGGTCCGATCGCCGCATCGGGACGTCATTCCTGTTTCCTGGCGTCGGGTACGGCGGCAGCTGCTTTCCCAAGGACGTCAAGGCGTTGCTGAAATCGTCGGCCGACCTGGGCTACGACTTCAAGATCCTCGAAGCGGTGGAGGCCGTCAACGACGCGCAGAAGGAGCGCCTCGTCGACAAGATGCAGGCGCACTTCAAGGAGCTGCGCGGGCGGACGATCGCGTTGTGGGGTCTGGCGTTCAAGCCGCGCACCGACGACATGCGCGAGGCGCCGGCCATCGCGATCATCAACCGACTGCTGGCGCTCGGCGCCACGGTCCGGGCCTACGATCCTGAAGCCATCCAGACGGCCCGCTGTCTCTTCGACGGCCGCATCACGCTGGCGGACAAGAGCTACGAGGCGCTGTCGGGCGCCGACGCGCTGGCCATCGTGACCGAGTGGAACGAGTTCCGCGAGCCAGACTTCGCCAGAATGAAAACGCTCATGCGATCACCGGTCGTGTTCGATGGCCGCAACATTTACGCTCCCGAGCAGATGAAGGCGCTCGGCTTCACCTACTTCTCCATTGGGCGCTAAGCCGGCGACGGTGCTCGTCACCGGGGGCGCGGGGTATATCGGCAGCCACGCGTGCAAAGCGCTCGCGCGCGCCGGATTCCGCGTCGTCGTCTTTGACAACTTCGTCGCCGGCCACCGCGAGGCGGTCCGCTATGGTGAGCTGGTCGAGGGCGACATCACCGACACGGCCGCGGTCGCCGCGGCATTGAAGCGCTACGAGGTGGGAGCGGTGATGCACTTCGCCGCGTTCCTCGATGTCGGCGAGTCGGTGCGGGAGCCCGCGAAGTACTACCGCAACAATGTCGGCGGCGCGCTGAGCGTGCTCGAGGCGATGGCAGCGCAGTCAGTTCGCTACTTCGTGTTCTCGTCGACCTGCGCCACCTACGGCGAGCCCATCGAGACGCCGATCGCCGAGACGCACCCGCAGAAGCCGATCAACAGCTACGGGGAAAGCAAGCTGGCGGTGGAGCGCGCGCTGCCGCACTTCGAGGCCGCGCACGCGATCCGATCGATGGCGCTGCGGTATTTCAACGCGGCCGGCGCCGATCCGGACGGCGAAATCGGCGAGGATCACGCGCCAGAAATCCATCTCATCCCGCGCGCCATCGAGGCGGCGACCGGCGGTCGGGGCTTGCAGGTGTTCGGCGACGACTATCCGACGCCCGACGGCACCTGCCTGCGCGACTACATTCACGTCGCCGATCTGGCCGACGCGCACGTGCGGGCGCTCGGCGCGCTGGTGGATACCGAGCGGTCGCGCGCGTACAACCTCGGGACGGGCCATCCGCACTCGGTTCGCCAGGTGATTGACGCCGTGCAGCGCGCGGTCGGTCGGCCCGTGCCGTGGACCCTGGCTCCGCGTCGCGCCGGCGATCCCGCCGTGCTGTACGCGGCGGCGGCGAAGGCGCACGGCGAGCTGCACTGGAAGCCACGCTTCGCCGATCTGGATACCATTGTGGGGACCGCATGGCAGTGGCACCAAACGCACCCCCGCGGATACGCTCGCTGATCGCGCGGTTCACTGAGTGACTGACCGCCAGCTGTTGAAGCGCCTGTTCGCGTACGCGGCCCCCTACCGCGGCCGTCTGGTGGGCGCGGTCACGGGCATGATTCTGTACGCCGTCGGGTCGGCCGGCCTGACGGCGCTCGTCGCCCCCATCTTCGACAAGGTGCTGCTCAGCCAGGAACGCCTCGCCTTTACCGCGTGGGCGATCGTGGCCGTCTACGTGATGAAAGGCGCGGGGTCATACGCCTCGTCGTACCTGATGGCCGACGTCGGCCAGCGGGCAGTGATGGACCTGCGCAACGCGCTGTACCGGCACATCATCGGGCAGTCCGCGGGTTTCTTCGCGCAGCGGACGACCGGCCAGCTGATGTCGCGGATCAACAACGACGTCGGCCAGGTGCAGCAGGCGATGTCGGAGACGCTTGCCGATCTCGCCCGTGAATCGCTGGCGCTGGTGGGCTACGCGGCTCTGATGTTCTACATCGACGCGCGGCTGGCGATTGTGTGCATCGCGGGGGCGCCGCTCATCGTCCACCCGCTTATCCGGCTCGGACAGCGGGTGCGCCGGACGACGCGGCGCAGCCAGGAAGCGCTCGAAACGATCTCGCACATCAGCGCCGAAGCCTTCACCGGCCACCGCATCGTCAAGGCGTTCGGCACCGAGGCGCACGAGGCCGACAAGTTCACGCGTGCGGCGTATCACCTGTTCCGCACAAATATGAAGGTCATCGCCGCGCTGTCGAGCCTGCCGCCGCTGATGGAGTTGATTGGCGGCCTGGGCATGGCGTCGGCGCTGTGGTACGGCAGCCGGCAGATTGGCGCGGGTCGGCTGTCGATGGGCGAATTCGGTTCGTTCTTCGCGGCGGTGTTCATGATGTACGGGCCCGCGAAGAAGTTGAGCCGCGTCAACGCCACCTTCCAGCAGGCGTTCGCGGCCGCCGACCGCATCTTCGACATGCTCGACACGCACACCGAGGTGAAGGAGCGGCCGGATGCGCTCGCGCTTCCGCCGTTCCGCGGCGCGATCGAGTTCCGCGACGTCGGCTTCGGGTACGACGACGGCCCCGGCCGCATCCTGCGGGGTCTCTCGTTCACCGTCGAAGCCGGGCAGATGATTGCGATTGTGGGGAAGAGCGGCGCGGGCAAGACGACGCTCGTGAACCTGCTGCCGCGGTTCTACGACGTGAGCACGGGCTGCATCGCGATTGACGGGGTCGACATCCGGAGCACCACCATCCGGTCGCTTCGCTCGCAGATCGGCATGGTCACGCAGGAGACGGTGCTGTTCGACGACACCATCGCGAACAACATCGCCTACGGCGCGCCGGCGGCGTCGCGGCAGGAGATCGAGGCGGCGGCCCGGACGGCCAACGCCCACTCGTTCATCGCGTCGGATCTGCCCAAGGGCTACGACACCTTCATCGGCGAGCGCGGGCAGCGGCTGTCGGGAGGGCAGCGGCAGCGCATCGCGATTGCGCGCGCGCTGCTGAAGAACGCGCCCATCCTGATCCTCGACGAGGCGACCTCCGCGCTCGACTCCGAGTCGGAACTGCTCGTGCAGGAAGCGCTCGGCAACCTGTTGATGAACAGGACCAGCTTCGTGATCGCGCACCGGCTCTCGACGATCCGTCGCGCCGATGCCATTCTCGTCCTCGAGCGCGGGCGCATCGTGGAGATGGGACGTCACGACGAGCTCGTCGCACGCCCGGACGGCGTATACGCCACGTTGTACCAGATGCAGCTGCTCGACGAGCGTCGCGCGGCCGACCGGCGCATGGTGCCGTCGTAGCCCCATGATCAAATCGATGACCGGGTTCAGCTCGCTCACGCGCGAGGACGATCGCGCGACGTTCGGCGTCACGATCAGGACGCTGAATCACCGCCACCTCGATCTGCAGCTGCGCGTGCCGCAGCTGCTGGCGTCGATCGAGAGCGAGGTGCGTGCGCTGGTGGCGGGCTCGGTGGCCCGCGGACGCGTGGAACTCGCCCTGTCGTTGCAAGTGCGGCAGACGCCCGCCGTGGAAGTGGAGTTCAACGAAGCCTTCGGCGCGGCGCTCGAAACGGCTCTCGAGCAGGCGCGGTCGCGCGGCCTGGTTACCGGCACGCTGACGCCAGGCGATCTGCTGCGGCTCCCGCAGGCCCTGACGATCCGCGAGCGCCAGGGCGGCACCGACGATGCGGCAGCCCGCGAGCTGGCCGGGGTGGCGCGGGATCTGATCGGCCAGGCGCTGGCGGATCTCGACGCGATGCGGGGACGCGAAGGCGAACACTTGCGGGCCGACCTCGATCAGCGCCGGTCGCTTGTTGCCGATCTGGTGGAGCGGATCGCCGTGGCCGCGGACGAGGGGCGCGTGGCGCTCGAGGAGCGGCTGCGCGAGCGGGTACGCGAGCTGCGGACCGAGCTCCAGGCCGACGA